>Ga0316187_10000182_pt1 | contig 43711 bp, 34 predicted proteins | sample CroRivburrow1_MG_FD_204927 | JGI IMG/M metagenome (GOLD analysis project Ga0316187, IMG submission 204927) | Coastal sediment microbial communities from Maine, United States - Cross River worm burrow 1 | ecosystem: Environmental > Aquatic > Marine > Coastal > Sediment | place: USA: Maine...
CCTCTGGCCTTTATGGTTATCCCACCAAAAGTAGCCTGCAATTTGTCACCGAGCGTGATCGTATAACTGGTGACCTGGAATCTACGAGTTGCAGGTGGTTCCTGCACCGTACCCGTACTACTGCTGAACTCTATACTATGTACCAATACTCCAATCGGGATAGGCGCGGGAGCACTCGTTGTACAAATGAAGTGGATATTGTGAAAGATTACATTTTCGAACTCTGGAGTAAGGCTTGGATATCCTACGAATCCACAAGAAGCTCCATTGCTCCCTGGGTCACAAACGTCGTTTTCATGCACTGGAATGAATCCCGTTACCAAGGCACCACTTTCGTCACCGAGCGCCATCGTTAGGCTCCACGTCACGTCTGCTGGCTCGCCATCGGTGTTGCGGTCGTTAAATAGTTCCGCGTGAATATTTGGATTCACGTCACTTCCAAGCTGGATACCAAGCCCATCATTCAGCGTGTAGATAAACTCGAAGGTGTCACCCGCAAAACCATCTACCGGAGCGTAACTCAAGTTTGTCAGCGAACAGATATTAGGGTCTCCTGCGCCACAAATCGGATCGACTGTAGCGTTCACGGTAACTATTGACATTTCAATCTCCCTTGAAACAAATGCGCATGATTGATCAAGCGAAATATTAATTGGCCTTTAGTGATTTATCATTGATATATGTCAGTACAACAGCATGCCACGAGAGATTCACATTCCGAGTAGTAGCGCAGTACAACTTATGCAGAATTTGGGAACAAAGTTGCAAGACAAACCCAACTCTTGGTCTTTGACATGTACGGAGCCTTCAGCTCCTTGAGCCCCCTAAACCGGCATGGCTGATCTATTTATCCTTGAGCTCTGCGTAAGTTGCAGCGAAAGCCGCAATAGCCTTGTCGAGATCTTCTTTGGTATGGGCCGCCGAGATCTGGGCACGTATCCGCGCCTTGCCTTTCGGCACGACCGGAAAGAAGAAACCAATAGCGTAAATCCCGCGCTCCAACAATTTTTGCGACATTTTCTGCGCCAGCAAGGCATCCCCGAGCATTACCGGCACAATCGGATGGTCGCCCGGGGCGACCGCAAAACCTGCAGCTTGCATCCCTGTTCGGAAATAGCGCGTATTTTCCTCCAGTCGATCACGGAGAACGGTCGACGCTGACAGCATATCCAGAACCTTGATCGATGCCGCACAGATTGCCGGCGCCAGTGTGTTCGAAAACAGGTACGGGCGTGAGCGTTGGCGCAGCATCTCTATGATCTCTTTACGTCCGGATGTATAGCCTCCAGAGGCCCCGCCAAGCGCCTTGCCGAAGGTGCCGGTAATAATGTCTACACGATCCATCACTCCACAATATTCGTGTACTCCACGGCCGTTTTTGCCCATGAAACCGACAGCGTGACAGTCATCATGATGAACCATCGCATCGTACTTTTCTGCAAGATCACAAATCCTGTCCAACCGGGCTATTGTCCCATCCATTGAAAACACACCATCGGTGGTAATCAATATGCGGCGTGCGCCAGCGGTCTTCGCCTCTCTGAGCTTTTCCTCAAGATCTTCCATATTATTGTTTTTGTATCGAAAGCGGGCAGCCTTGCACAAACGTACGCCATCGATAATAGAGGCATGATTTAACTCATCGGAGATGACTGCATCTTCCGCGGTTAAAATCGTCTCAAAGAGACCCGTGTTGGCATCAAAACAGGCTGCATACAGGATGGTATCCTCCATGCCCAGGAAGTGGCTAACCTTGCCTTCAAGCGTTTTATGGATAGCCTGGGTGCCGCAGATAAAACGTACCGAAGAGAGACCATACCCCCACCTGTCATAGCTGTCTTTTGCCGCCTGTATAACCTCGGGATTATTCGCCAACCCAAGATAATTGTTGGCACACATATTAACGACCTCACTGCCATCAGCGAGGGTGATATCATTCTTCTGATCGGAAACAATAACACGCTCGGTTTTCCACAAACCGGCCGCTTTTATTTCCGCCAGATCCCTTGCCAGGCTCTCTTTGGCACTCTTGAAACTCATAGCGCTTCCCAGTTCAGGATAACCTTGCCGGACTGACCTGAACGCATCACATCGAATCCTTTCTGGAAATCAGTGTAGTGGAAACGGTGAGTGATGATTTTCTCCAGCGGGATGCCGCTTTGCACCATCATTACCCCTTTATACCAGGTCTCAAATATCTCACGACCGTAAATGCCTTTTATGCGCAGTCCTTTAAAGACAACCTGGTCCCAGTCGATACCCGTGCCATTGGGCATGATGGCCAGCATCGCAATACTGCCGCCGTTAATCATCTTGCCAAGCATATCCCTGAATGCGTGCGGTGAGCCCGACATTTCCATACCCACGTCAAAGCCTTCAAAGATTTTTAAACTGCGCATAAACTCCCTGCTAATGTCGCCATCATTGACATTCAGGGGGATTGCTTTCGGCACGATTTTCTTTACCAGATCCAGCCGGTAATCATTAAGGTCGGTGATAACAATATTACGCGCACCACAATGTGCAGCCACCATCGCAGCCATAATACCGATCGGACCTGCGCCAGTGATCAATACATCCTCGCCAACCATATTGAAAGACAGCGCGGTGTGAATCGCATTTCCGTAGGGATCAAAACAGGCCAGGACGTCGGTCGGGATTTCCGTACTGGGCCTGAAAATGTTCTTTGCAGGAATTGAAAGGTACTCGGCAAAGCAACCTGTACGGTTAACGCCGATGCCAATAGTATTCGGGCAAAGGTGGCGTCTACCAGCCAGACAGTTGCGACAGCGTTCGCAGACAATGTGCCCCTCACCGGAAACCACATCGCCAATATTTACACCTTCGACGTTGGCTCCGATCCCGGCAATAACACCGGCAAACTCATGGCCGATTGTCATGGGCACCGGAATTGTTTTCTGTGCCCACTCATCCCAGTTATAGATGTGGACATCCGTCCCGCAAATGGCCGTTTTCCGGATCTTGACCAAAACATCATTATTGCCCACTTCCGGGACAGGCACATCTTCCAGCCACAAACCTTCTTTAGCGTGTTTTTTTACCAGGGCTTTCATCGTTTTAACCTTTCAGAACCAACCAGGCAATAATAAACGCACACAGAGTTACAGGGAAAGCCTATTTCTTAAAAGCCTTCTGTTGCAAAAACACGTAGCTACTGCTGAACAATGCTGTGGCAAGACTGAAATCCACTATCACCATACCTATCAGAAACGGATAGTTTCCGTGCGACATCCTGGATAATGTTGAACCGAGAACAATCATGGCCGCCAGAAACAGCAGGAATCCAGGTCGGTAAAACTGCCATATCTTCGGCGCACTGAGTTGCGATATTCTGGCAAGGTTCTTTTTACAACTGCGGCTGAAAATGTAATTCGCCTTCAGCCACCCGATAGTCAAGCCCAGGATTATGGTCAGCCATGTCCATACCCTCCCCGGTTGCAGTGAATCCGCTTCCAGCAGAAGAGTCATGCCCTTGTATAACAGGACGACACCGCCACTCAACCAGAGAGCGGCAGCGAGGATATTCAGGGTCCGTTTGGAGCTGGAAAACATACCGGTGATCAATGTTTACAAGACGTAAAGCAGCATCGCCAGGAAGTGTGAAATGCTGCCTGCCAGCACGAATAAGTGCCAGATACCGTGGGCGTGTTTCATTCTGTCATCAAGGGCATAAAAAATCATGCCACTGGTGTAGAACACACCACCCAGCACCAGCAACGCCAGACCGCCACTGGGCAAGGCCTGGATCAGGGGATACATGGCAACCAGGATCAGCCAGCCCATCAACAGATAGATGACCATCTGTATACTGCGCGACCCTTTTTTGTGCAGACTATCCACAATGATGCCGGTGATAGCCAGCCCCCAGATGATGCCGAACAGGGACCATCCCCAGGCGCCACGCAGCGTAACCAGGGAAATCGGCGTATAAGTGCCCGCAATAAGCAGGTAAATGGCTATGTGATCCAGCTTCCTGAATATCTCCTTGGCGCGCCCACGGAACGAGTGATACAGCGTCGACAGGGTATACAGCAGGAACAGGGACGCGCCATAGATACTGAAACTGACGATTTTCCACAGATCGCCCTTCCAGGAGGCTAACATCACCAGCACCACCAGACCTGCCAGAGCCAGCGCGGCGCCGACCAGGTGGCTGATGCTGTTAAATCGTTCCCCGTGATACATGCTTATTTCGAATCTTCGATGCGATTCAATTTTACCAGCTTTCCTTCACTGTCTACATAACAGGTGTATTCAACTGAGACCTCGTCACCGGCTCGCCCCATTTCGCCGACAACCAGCCGGTCAATATACGTGCCGTCGGTCGTCTTATTAGCCTTGCCCGGTTTCAGCAAACGTGAAAATTCCTTATGTTCGGAACGTTCAATGGCCGCATTTTGGCAGGCCTGTTTCGCCAGCCACTTGTCAGGTGCGACCATACGTTCCCAGGCATCACCGACTGCTGGTATTTCTTCCCGGGCAATAAGAAAGGCAATCGCCAGAAAAACCAGAAACGGAACAAGTTTTCCAAACGACCGGCTACGCCGCGAATTTTCCTGGTATTTATCTCTCTGCATCTAAATGCCGGGGATGATCGCTGGCCTGGTAATCTAACGAAATCACACTATGGACAACGGTTGCATTAGATGTCGGATATTTCCTTATGGAACGATAATAAGTAATAGTGGTGGATGGGAAAATCCACTGTAACTCCAAGGCGTTCAATCCAGTAATTGTCCGTCCGTCCCCTGTTATCCGCGGCTCTGTATGCTCTCTTTCATCATTTAGCACCTGGGGCGTGCCGTATTTCTCCTTTAGTTCTGCCTCGATTTGTTCAGCCAACTTCAGCTGGCTCCCCTTTTTATATTTGTTGAGAACGCGTACGCGATATAGCTTCGATTCCTTTGCCAAATGGAATTCAACACTGAACGGCGTCCCATATAGCTCAACCGGTTGAAGTGTGTAGATGCATCTGCCACCTTCATCTTTACAAGACTCCCTTAAATTTGTTTGATATGCCTGTTCAAGCTCACTTGGAGGCATGCCCCATTTGGTTTTATGCCAGCCTTTGACATCACTGTAGGCCCGCTTGTCAGCCGGTCCATGTTTCCCTTTAATTGACCCTGCCTCAAGCGTGGCAATAGAAGCTCGCTCGTCAGCCAGGTCCTGCGTCTGGTGAGTCGTAGCGCAACTCGCCAACAAGATAATCAAAAAGATAGTCGCCAACAGACGTGGTTTCACGGGATCTCCTGCGAGTGAATATTCCAGCTTCCTGGTGCCATCCCTGCCTTCTTTTCTTTCCAGTGCCGACAATACACCCATCGGAGTCTCTGTTCCTTCCCGGACGACCGGCGATCGGTGAAAAAGCCGCAGAACTTCCCGTTCCCGCAACTTCACTCGGCAGCCTGTTGCGGCGGACTGGTGTGTTTCATACCGCTGTCCCTCACCAGCCTGCGAATCAGCGCCATGAGGTGTTCACGGGAAGAAGCGCCCTTTTCAACAACCTGCTCCACCCGTCCGCTCAGGATGCGCCGGTCTTCGTCAGTCAGGTCCTTGGCGGTCAGTACGATCACCGGGATGTCCTGCCACTCGGCGTTGGCGCGCATCTCAATCAGGAAGTCGAAACCATCCATGACCGGCATCATCAGGTCCAGCAGAATCAGATTCGGCTTTTGCCGGTCTAACTGGTCGAGCGCTTCGCGGCCGTTGCCGGCCTCAGCGACCGCCCAATCGGCTTTCTCCAGTGTGCGCATCATCATCTCGCGTGTTGGCTGGTCATCCTCCACCAGTAACACCGAACAGGACTCACCCGGAGTACGATAGCGCACCAGGGCATTGCGCAACCGGTCGTGGGCTACTGGCTTGGTCAGGTAATCGGTGGCCCCGAGGGCATAGCCTTTGCTCTTGTCATCGAGCATGGTCAACATCACCACCGGGATATTTTGCAAAACCGGATCAACTTTCAGTGCGCGCAGCACCGACCAGCCGTCCATGTCCGGCATCAGCACGTCCAGGGTGATAGCCGCTGGTTGCAGTTGATGTGCCAGGCGCAGCCCTTCTTCGCCACTGAGCGCCGTGACGACAGTGAAGCCGTCTTTTTCCAGGGTGCGCCGGATGATTTCACAAGCCTCCACATCATCATCAACGACCAGTATTGTGCTTTTGGTCCCCGCCTCATCGACATTATGCGTTACAGGGACAGCTTCAGCGGTTGCTTCAAGGGCAGCTTCCGGCGGCACTTCGACGCCCGGAAGCACGGTGGGCAGGCGGATGGTAAAGGTAGAGCCAACCCCCGGCTTACTGGAAACGCTAAGATCACCGCCCAGCATCCGGCAGAAGCGTCGCGAGATAGTCAGCCCCAGGCCGGTACCGCCATAATCGCGTGTGGTCGAGTTATCCGCCTGGGAGAACTCTTTGAAGACATGGTCCAGCTTGTCTGAGGCGATACCGATGCCGGTGTCTTTCACGGCAAAATCCAGCCAGTCGCCGTCGGCCTGTGTCCGGCGCGTTACGTGCAGTGTGACGCTGCCTTCATGGGTGAACTTGGCGGCATTGGAAATCAGATTTAACAGCGATTGGCGCAGTCTGGTGACATCCTGGTAAATACGGCCGAGTTGTTCGCCGCGTTCAATTATAAAGTGGTTGTTGTTCTGGTTCATCAGCGGTTGTGCAGTCTCGGCGACCTGGTCGATCAGCGCATCGACATCGATGTATTCGGTAATCGCTTCCATGTGGCCGGATTCGATCTTGGACAGATCAAGTACATCATTGATTAACGCCAGCAGGTGAGTGCCGGCCTGGTTGATCTTCTTCAGATCGGGAACAAAGTCCTCCTGCCCGGTCTCTTCGGCTTCTTCCATCAGCATTTCGCTGTAACCGAGAATGGCATTCATGGGTGTGCGCAGTTCATGGCTCATATTCGCCAGAAAAGCGCTCTTTGCCTGGTTGGCTGCCTCAGCAGCTTCCTTGGCCTGAGCCATTTCCTGTTCGTGGAGCTGAGATGCCCGCATATAGGTACGGAACATGCGGTAGACGAAGAAGAGAATAAAGATAAGGATCAGTATCTGGACGATTCCCGTTACTACCAGTGTGTAAAACGCCACCTTGGAATTATCGTGTGCGACGTCATAAACTTCCTGGCTGCGAGCGAGCTGGGTACTGCCATAGGCTGCCAACACCTCCTGCAGTGCCTCGAAATGAATTTTTTCCTGTTGAGTCACGCTGATGAAGGCGGCAACGCGGATGCCTTGTCCGATGTAATGACTGGTCCTGGATAGAGACTCTCGAAAACGCTCCCAGGCCGTTCTTATGGCTTCAAACTCTTCGCGACCGCTTACACCATCATCGTGGGCGTAGAGACGCCTGTGCCAGTTCTCGAGACGCATCGCCACGTCCTCGACGCGCAGGTCCAGGCGCCGTTTGGTAGCCTCCATCAGCGTCTGGTTAGGGGCCAGCACGGTCTCCATAGACAGCATGCGGATGTCAGCAACAGGCGTGGCGATTTCTCGCGCCAGCTCCTCCAGGCTACTGGCAGTGTTGCGCATGGTATCGATGGATTGATCTACATGGTTCAGATTGGACAGGTTGAAAAGGCTCTGGCCGATCAGCAGCAAAGAGGCAACAATCAGCAGGATGACGATTCGTCGTGACAGAGAACGTTCCTGCTTCAAATCATACTGGGATTCGGTAACGCCGCTCATGGTAACGGTTCCTCAATGTGCTCCCGGCTGATACGCAGCGGCTTTCGTCGTTCTTCCGGGTAGGGCAGTTTGCCTCGCAAGGACCAATGCTGGTCAGTTACCTGAAGGTCACGCAGGTAGACGAAGGCCGACCGCCCGGGCTTGAACACAACTTCCTTGTTGACCGCGTAGACGTTATTCGGGTTGGGTAGAAATACCATGTAGTTGTTCTCGTAGACATAGCGGATAAATTCAGCCAGCAAAGGCACATATTGGTCGGATTCGACGTTGGTTCTGAACAATCGATTGGTAAGCGCTACCAGCTGTGGGTTGGGCGGGATAGTCGACCACGAAGTACCGGGGAGATAGACGAAGAATGCTGCCCACGGATGTTTATACCAGTCGAAGTTTCCCCACAGGAGCAGGTCCCAGGGCTTTTGATTCTTGTTTTCCAGTGTATCGAACAACTGCCGGAATACCTGTTTCTCACTGGCCGTCACCTCGGTTCTCAGATCGATATTTACCTGTGCCAGGAAGTACTGAATGTCGCGGATCAGGAAAAGAAAGCTCTCCTGGACCAGCAGAGTCAGTTGCAGCGGCTGTTCAGGATCCAGGCCGTTTTCCTGCTGGTATTGTTGCACCAGTGCACGTAGCCGCTCGGTGCTGAAGTTGTGGTCTTTGGCATACTCAACGAAGTACTCATCCAGGGATTCAATGGCATCTGCCACACGATAGAAGTTCGGCGAGACCATGGTGGGTGATAGCGTGCCCTCACCGAGCATGGACAGGTTCAGCAAATACTCCCGGTCGATAGCGTGATTGATAACATAGCGAATGCGTTCGTCCCGAATAGCTGCATTGCCGTTGAGCATGTTGAAATGCATGGCATAGTTATTCATCGACGGCGATACGGCGAGCTTGGCGTAGGGAGAGAGCACCGTCTCCACCTCGTCGGCAAAAGGTATGGGGGTAATATCGATTTCACCTTCACTGGACAGGGCCAGATCACGTGCCTCGGTTATCGCCAAACCGGTATAGATGGTGATGGTTTCGACCTTGGGCTTGTCATCCCCCCAGTATCGCGGGTTAGCCTTTAGAACAACCTCCGGTGTACTCCGGTCTCCCTCAACGTATCCCTCAACCAGGATGTATGGTCCCAGCCCATAGGGTCCCGGCTCGGCCAGGTTCGGGCAAGTGGGCTTTCCATTCCAGCCATGTTTTTCAAGGTACGTCTGCGTATAGAACTGCAACCAATTGGCATCATGCAGAAATACGCCGTAGGGCTCAGTCAAATGGAACCGAACCGTGTAGTCGTCAACTTTCTCGACCCGATCAAGAATTTTGCTGAGTTTGGTGAAGCTGAAGGGCTGCTGCTTAAAATAATCCATGTTGAGCAAGACTGAATCCGCATTGAACGGACTACCATCCTGAAAATGGACTCCTTGATGCAGGCGAAACTCCCAGACTTGTTCGTCGATATTGTGATGACTGACGGCCAGATCGTATTGCCAGCCCCGGTCGTTGTTGGCGGGTCGCACCAGTGAGCCGTTAATGGCATGTGAAATAGCAAGATAAGGAAGGTTCGGCAGGAACAATTTGACGTGCGAGCCTTCCCTGAGACCACCTGTCACCTCGCCGGGAGCGGGGTCGGCCGCCAGCCCGATATCCGGCGGATTCATCGGCGCCGTTTGTAATTCATCCGACAGCAGGGGTAAGGAGACAAACAGCAGCAGCAAAGCAGCTATGCTCCAGCGGTACCATCGGGCTAACGGCTCAGTTCGGGGCATCGGAAGCTTCATCATCCTGGCTCAGGTCGCACGACTGCGAATGATTTCCAGGAGATGAGCATGCGAACAGGCACCTTTCTCGACGATTTGCTCCACCCGGCCGCTGAGGTTGTGCCGGTCTTCGTCGGTCAGGTCCTTCGCCGTCAGCACGATGACCGGGATATCCTGCCAGTCAGCGTTGGCGCGCATCTCCATCAGGAAATCGAAACCGTCCATGACCGGCATCATCAGGTCCAGCAGAATCAGTTTCGGCTTTTGCCGGTCTAATTCATCAAGCGCTTCGCGGCCATTGCCGGCTTCACTGACCTGCCACCCGGCTTTCTCCAGTGTGCGCACCATCATCTCGCGTGTTGGCTGGTCATCCTCCACCAGCAACACCGAACCAGGCTCATCAGGTGTGTGAAAACGTGCCAGGATCGCGTGCAAACGGTCGCGATCCACCGGCTTGGTCAGGTAGTCAGTCGCGCCGAGGGCATAGCCCTTGCTCTTGTCGTCGACCATGGTCAGCATCACTACCGGGACCGTGTGCAGTACCGGGTCGGCCTTCAACGCACGTAACACCGACCAGCCGTCCATGTCCGGCATCATCACATCGAGCGTGATGGCCGCCGGTTGCAGTTGGTGCGCCAGGCGCAGGCCTTCCTCGCCGCTGAGCGCCTTGACGACAGTGAAACCGTCTTTCTCGAGGAAACGCCCGATGAGCTCACTGGCCTCGGCGTCGTCATCAATGACCAGTATGGTGCTGCCGGTTTTAACCTTATCGATATCACCTGACGCATGGACACTCTCATTGATGATTTGCGAGGAAGCTTCCGGCGGCACCTCAGTCCCTGGCAGTATGGCGGGCAGCCGGATAGTAAACGTGGAACCCACGCCCACCTGGCTGGCGACGGTCAGATCACCGCCCAACATCTGACAGAAGCGTCGCGAGATAGCCAGACCGAGACCGGTGCCGCCATAATCGCGCGTCGTAGAATTGTCCGCCTGACTGAATTCTTCGAACACATGGTCCAGCTTGTCTTCTGCGATACCGATACCGTTGTCATTAACGGCAAAGGATAACCACTCCACGCCATCCGCCTGTTCACGCGCCACGCGCAGGGTAATGGTGCCTTCATGGGTGAACTTGGCGGCATTGGACAACAGGTTCAACAGTGACTGGCGCAGCTTGGTGATATCCTGGTGAGCATGGCCGAGTTGCTCGCCACGTTCGATTTTGAACTTGTTGTCGTTCTTGCTCATCAGTGGTTGTGCGGTGCCGGCGACCTGGTCTATCAGGCCCCCCACGTCAAACACCTCTGCGTAGGCCTCCATTTTACCGGACTCGATCTTGGACAGGTCGAGCACATCATTGATCAATGACAGCAGGTGGGTACCGGCCTGGTTGATCTTCTTCAGATCGGGGATAAAGTCATCCTGGCCGACGTCCTCGGCCTCCTCTATCAGCATCTCGCTGTAGCCGAGGATGGCGTTCATGGGCGTACGTAACTCATGACTCATGTTGGCGAGGAAGGCACTCTTGGCCTGGTTGGCCTCATCGGCTACTCGTTTCGCCTCAAGTATTTCGGCTTCTGCTTTTTGTCGCTCTGTTACATCAATAATAAAGGCGGAGTAATACATTTCGCCATCGACGTTATTTTTCGAAATACCCACTTCTGCCGGGAAAACGACACCGTCCCTGGTCAGGCCTGACAACATCAGGCCCCGGCTCTCCAATTGTTTGCTTGAGTTTTCCGAATCCCGAAACCGGTGAACATTCTTCAGGTGGTCTTTTCGCACATACTCGGGGAGCAACATGGTGATCGGATTGCCAAGGACTTCTTTCGCCTTGTAACCCCACATCGCTTCCGCTGCAGGGTTAAAACCCACAACGATCTGGTCGTCATCGATTGTCAGGATCCCGTTAGTCGCATTTTCCAGGATCATCTCGGTTTGCCTGTTCGCCTTGCGTAAATCTTTGGTCCGCGTTTCGACCCGGTCCTCGAGCTCATCCCTGGCACGCAACAGCGCCTTGTTTGTCCTCTCGCCCATGACGAGAACGAACACTATCCCGCCCAGCGCGAGCAACAGCGTGACACCGAAAACGCCCATCGCCGTCAACCGCACGATCGTAAACGTAGACATTGCTTCGGCGACATCAACTTCACTGGCCAACCCGAGCCCAAGCTCGCCATCCCACATCCACGCACCGAATACCGGTACCCCGCGATAGTCTCGATACCCTTCCAGATCTATTTGTACGGGAGACCTCCGGTCACCTGCCCCGGCACTGGCGGCAATGGCGCTTTCAGCCATCAATGTCAGCGGTTGCTCCGCACGCGGAAGGTCGGAACGGAAACCCTCAATCATATCACCACCCGGATCACGAACCTGTATATTAAGGATGCTGGACTCGCCTTCACTGAGCAGCCCGATGTCTCGTAACTCGTTTTCAAAGCGGCTCGGCGACATTAATAACCCGGTCCGATCAAAGACGTAACTTTCAACGCTCTCGCCGACGCCTGAGAGCCGCAACACACGAGAGAATCCTTCCGCGGGGTCAAGTCGCATCGTCAGCGCGGCGATGATGTCTCCACTGTTGCCCCGAATCGGAACTGCGATGAAGAGACTCTTTGTGTTTTCGATACGCCTGTCGTCTATCGTTACGTCAGAATATATCGGCGGTATAAATACCGCTTCGCCAGCGAATACCCGGTCAAGCAGTTTTGGTCTCTGAACTGAAATCAGGTTTCGGGTACCGATATTGGAGTCCCTGGCGGACGCAACACTCACCCCGTTGCGGTCAATGACAAAAAATCCAAGGCCCATGTCACTCTGGCTTTTAGCCAGGGTTCGACGAATATTTTCCAGTTCCGCCGAGTTCAACAGCGACCCGGTATTTGCCGCGACAGCCAGTAATTCCTCTGTTTGCTGGATCAGCACCGAATCCATGCTGATATGCTTGAGCACACCCGCCCGCAGTTGTACCCAGATATTGAGCCGGTCGGCGGCAGTCACCAGCGCGTTCTCAAGGTTCCTGTTTACGCCCCCCAGCACTTTTTCATTGATTCTTTCCAGCGCAAACCATCCAACGCTGGAGATCAGTACAACGAAAACACTGAGAAAGCCATAAATAAGAATCCGAAAGCGAAGTGTACCCGTCTGTAGTACGGCGCCCTCGCCCGCAGTAAAGCGGCGACTGATGATATTCAGCAACATCAGTAGCAGGAAAAGGCCGACCACGCCGCCGACCAGCCACCACACGGTATTGAGATTCGCCGGTGCTTGCTGGTCACCGCCCAGCCGCCATTTCTTGCGCAGCGCGTTTATCTCGGCTTCATCAACTGAAGCCATCGCCTTTTGCAAGATGTCCCTCAGAAGGGGAGCACTCAGGCGGACGCCGAGGGCATTGGTCATCGTCAGCTCAGGGATATTCGTCAGGAAGGCAACCTGCAGTCCGGTCAGGCTGTGTTCTTCCATCTGGTAATTTACGGCATTGAAGGATCCCAGCATCGCGTCGGCACGGCCATCCAGTACGGCAAAAAGTGCTTCCAGGTTGCTGTCTGTTAGGATCAGTTCAGCCTCCGGAATTTCCCGCTCCATATAACCCTGCTGGAAATAGCCCTCGGTTATTGCGACTCTTTTGCCGCGGAGATCCGGCAGGGATTCAATCCGGGGGCCTTGATCCCCGATAATCACAACTGACGGCGAGTGAACATACTGGTCCGTGAAGTGCATGAACTGCTTGCGCTCGGGCGACGGCGTCACGTTTATCAGGACGTCAAGCTCGTCGATCCGAATCATGTCCATGAATTGCTTCCAGCTGTGGCCGCCGACGAACTCCACCTCGAGTCCAGCCTCCGCAGCCAGGAGCTTTATATAGTCAACTGCATAGCCTCTCGGCTCACCATCAACGCTAAAATTAAACGGGGCATAGCCTGATTCATTGTGGGCGCGGATGACTGGATGCTGTTCGATCCAGGCCATTTCATCGGCGGTCAATTCCAGATCACCGGTCCGCGGGGAAAGCGATGGCGCGGATAGCTGAACGCCCCAGCGGTTTTTAATGGTCTGAATTTCATCTCGAGTCAGGCTTCCGACTGCCTTGTTCATGAGTCCGAGAAGTTCCGGCCAGTCGGAACGCACGCCGAACGCAAGCTGCATCATGTCGAACCCGGAATCCGCGGCGACCGTCAGGTTGACCAGGTTGTTCTCGGATATCAGGTAACTGGCAACGGCAAGGTTTTCCACCATCGCATCGACCTGGCCGGAGGCAACCGCACGCAATGCATCCAGTGAAGAATTCATTTCGTGAATTTCAATATCCGGGTGTTCCTTCCTGACCGGATCCACAATGGCGTAGCTCTTGACCACGGCGACCCTGTGTGCGGAGAGATCCTCGAGTCCGCCTATCCTTTTAAAATCCCTGCGGCTGATAACCACCCAGGGAACGGAGGTCACCGTATCACTGAAGCGTAGATACTCGCTGCGTGCCGGGGTCTCCTGGCTCAGCGATACAAGATCCAGGGTACGATCACGCGCCCCTTGCAGCACCTGGTCCCAGTCAAGGCCGGAGGCCAGCGCGAAGGTAAGCCCGAGTCTCTGGCCAAGCAGGTCCAGGAAGTCTGCCGCCATACCGCTGTGCGCACCCTGTCCGTCAATAAAGTCGAACGGTGGCCAGGCAGGATCAACCCCGAGGCGAATGACCGGATGTTCCTGGATCCATCGCCGTTCCGTTTCACTGAGTGCGATAGTGGTGATCTGCCCGGTTGCAGGCTCACTGCCCGGCAGGCTGGCAAAACTGTACATACCCGGTGACAGTAGCCACAGGCACAGCAGCAATAAGAGGTTTTCCGTCAGGCGATACTTCATGAGATAAGCGTGTTGTTCAGACCTGTTATATGCGGTGTGTCAGTCTTTCGCATGATGCATACCAAAGTAGTAAACCCGCCCTTCGAGTGGGGCCACTGTATCCGGATTAAGCACCAGTGCCGGATTTTTAAGGCGAACGAAATCCTGCTGGCGCTCGACCCATTTTTCAGCGGTGCTCAGGGTAGACAGTACGCTACTCGCGCCTTTGGTGTAGTAGTGCCCCGGGATAACGACCCGGGGCCGGTAGCGAAGCAGTGCTGCATCAACATCCTCGTAGGAGAGAATGTGACTCGAGTCATCGATGTTCATGATGAGGACATCGACATTCTTCAATGCTTCATCAACGAAACCGGCCGGCTGCGGGCGGTTATCCCCCCAGTGGGCAATACGCAAGCCCCCGGTTTCGATGATCTGAATGAAATTGTCCATATGCAGGGGATTGTCCGGCGGGCAAAATTTCTGCCCGAACTCGGCGGCCGCTTCCGTCCACTTGTACCAGCCCTTGGACTTGCACATGTGCTTGTCAGCCAGACCGGTAATCCGGACATCGCCAAGTGCAAACTCACCAGCCATGCGTTCCAGCACCATGGTCGCATGGGCGCGGTATACCGCGTCGTGATCAAAGTGCGCATGCGTGGACAGCACGATGTCTACCGGGATTGCCGGGAACTCACCCGGAAACCAGAGTCCCCATGCCCCGGACGGATCGTTCCGCCATGGGTCCACCAGAATGCGAATGCCCTCGGGCGAGGTGATTTTGAACGCCATATGGCCGTAGAACTCTATTTTCACGTCCCCGGCTTTGGTGGCGTCGCCTCCCCTGGTCTGGGCGAGAACCACCTTGTTATTGTTTTCAGAAAATTTCCATGCATCAGAATGCGGATAAGCCAATGGCGTTACCAGGAACATGGCAGCCAGGACGGCTGCGGACATGGCAGGTTTAAGCAGGTTCATTGGCTGTATTCTCCGGGAGGACCAGCCTCACACGATACCATACGTACCCTGGTCTCACTCAATACGTCAGGGAGGTTAGCGTGCGCCCAGCAGGTTATCTATTTTGCCGTGCAGGCGTTTGAGATTGACCGGCTTGGTGTCATAGTCATCACAATCGGCTCCCCGTGCTTTGTTAAAAAATGGAACCTGAACTCAGCTCGACGCCTTTTGCTGCAAGCCGACCCGGCAGAGACAACCGTGAGCGATATTTCATCGAGACTTGGTTTCCTGCATCAGGGTGTTACTGACGTGGTCTAGGCTAATGTGTGAAAATTCACGGATGATGTAACAGCTTAAAAAGCTGGCTTCACAGGAGGACGTATATTGAACGATCTCCGTTTCTGAAAAGAAGCCGCCTGACGGCGGCTTCGCTGGGTATGCGGGCTTGGGGACCCTCTATTATATAAATGTCACCCAGACCAAAACGGCCAGTGAGATTATGGCGACCGCCGCTATAATGGCGATGCCGCAAAAAGTGCATGTATTGCCAACCGAACGCATTGCTTCTGTGCTCATCCTGAACTCCTCCTGAATCTTTGGTTGATTGACCCGGTTAATTATTTACAAACACAAATAGATAACACGAAAATTGAAGCTTATTGTCAAGGAAAAGAAAATAATCTGAATATTCTAATTAGCTAACCAAGCCTGGCTCTTGCGGAACGCTGGTCGAATTTCAGACCCTGTGACCAAATAATGCCGTACCTACTCTCACCATTGTGGCGCCTTCTTCAACGGCCAGCTCAAAATCTCCGCTCATGCCCATCGACAATTCGGAAAACGAATCGCCGAATTGGCGCCGGCTTTGCTCCAGCAGGTCGCGCAAGCATGCGAAGCTGGCGCGGGTTTCAGTTTCCGTTGCACTGCGCCGGCCGATGGTCATGAGACCGCACAGGCGGACGGTTTTCAGCTGTTCTTCAAGCAGGGTGTCGATGAGTGGAAACAGGTCAGCCTGTTCTATGCCGTGCTTGGCAGGATCGCTGGAGACATTGACCTGAAGCAGCAGTTTGACTACCCGCCCGGCTTGTTCAGCAGAGGTCGCAATGCGGCGCGCCAGCTTCACACTGTCGACGGTGTGTACCCAGCTGAAGTTGCCGCCGATATCGCGGGTCTTGTTGGATTGCAGGTGGCCGATAAAGTGCCATTCGACAGGCCGGTCCTGCAGATGTTCGATCTTGTCGATCGCTTCCTGTACCTGGTTTTCACCGAAGTCTCTCTGACCGCACGCGATCAATGCTTCGATGGCCGCGACCGGCTGGCGCTTGGACACAGCGATGAGGCGCACGTCATCGGCACTGCGGCCGGAACGTTGCGCGGCCTCGGCAATGCGTTGCCGTACGTTGCTTATGGCATCATCCGGGTTCATCCGCTGTCTTTACCTCGAACACTTCATACAACAGACTGGTGGCGTAACTGCCGGCGGGCAGACTGAAATCCAGCAGCCACTGGTTGTCTGCCTGCTGCGACCAGACCAGGTCGCCTGGCATAACACGCAGGGCACGCCGTGCGTGCTTCATGCGAAAGGCGTCCAGACCGTCAATCCAGTCACGGTAAGGCTCCAGCGTCGCCTGTTCAAGTTCGGCAGCCGCCCCGCTCACCAGCGTATCACCACTGCCGCATAGCGGACCGGTGGGATGAATGTCGCCGCTGGCAACACGCATCTGAATGTCATCATCGATCTGCGGGGCGGTAAACACAGCTGACTTGCCTTCAAGCTGAAAGGCATCACCGGCCAGTGCTGTGTTCCAGTTGCCCGCCTCGATGCGCGCCACCAGCACGCGGTTAAACAGCGCGGATCGCACCGCCGACAGCCAGATGCCGCGCTTGTTGCGCGATACCCGCGCCTTTGGCCGCGTCAGCAGGCGTTCGGCCTGTACCAGGTTGTCGCCATCGCGCCCGAAACGCTGTGGTCCGAAACTGTTTGGCACGCCTTGCTTCAGCTGTTCCAGCCGCGCTTCGATCTGTGCGGAGTCAGCGGCCACCTCGCGCAGCCGTAACTGAAAGCGGTTGCCGCGCAGCGCACCGGTCTTCAGCTTGCGGCTGTGGCGCTTTGCTTGCAGCACTTCGAAATCGTCATTGTTGATAGCCCGCCAGTCGGGATCGGCCCGTCCGGGGAGTTGCACGGAGAACCATTGTTCGGCGACTGCATTGCGATCCTTCATGCCGGCGTAACTCACGGACCTCGGCGAAACACCGGCAAAGGTGGCCAGCCGGCTCGCTACCCAGGGGGTATTGCTGTTGCGCTTGCGGATGTACAACCAGCAGTGTTCACCCTCGCCGTCCGGCGCGACGAGCGGGATTTCGGTGACCCGGAAATCTTCGGGGACCGTGCGAATGGTAGCGGGACCGAGCGCATCGCCATAGGCACGCGGCAAGGTCAGCGGAATACGTTCATTCATCCAGCAGGACTACGGCGAAGGCAGCGATACCTTCCTTGCGGCCGGTAAAGCCGAGCTGTTCTGTGGTGGTGGCTTTGACATTGATGCGTGCTGCATCTACATGCAGATCCTGCGCAATAGTGTCGCGCATGGCGTCGACATGCGGTGCCAGCTTCGGCTCCTGCGCCACCAGCGTCAGGTCCGCATTACTGACCGTCAGGCCACGTGTATCGAGCTGCGCCACGACCTTGCGCAACAGTACGCGACTGTCTATGCCGCGAAGGGTATTGTCGCTATCGGGAAAGTGCCGCCCTATGTCACCGAGTGCTGCCGCACCCAGCAGTGCGTCACACAAGGCATGCAGCAGCACATCACCATCGGAGTGCGCGACCAGGCTGTGCGAATGCGGTATGTCCACGCCGCCCAGAATCAGTCTGCCGCCTTCCTGAAAAGCATGCACATCGAAACCCTGACCTATCCTCATAAGCGCCCCTGTTGTTGCAGAAAGTACTCGGCCAGCGGCAGGTCTTCAGACCGCGTTATCTTGATGTTGTCCGCATGACCTTCGACCATCAGTGGCCGGTGCCCGGCGTGTTCCATGGCTGAGGACTCATCAGTAACTTCATAGCCGTCTGCGAGAGCTTTCACCAGCGCCGCCCGCAAAAGACCGTAGCGAAACATTTGCGGAGTGTAGGCATGCCACAGGGAGTTACGTTCCACTGTCTCGACGACGACACCCTGAGCATCCGTTTTTTTCATGGTGTCGTGCGCGGGCGTTCCCAGCAGACCACCCACTGCGTGGTTTGCCAGTGTATCAACCAACAGGCGCAGATCGTGTTGGCGTACACAGGGACGAGCAGCATCGTGGACCAGCACCCAGTCATCCGCCTGTGCTGATTCCGGCAGGGCGTTCAATCCGTTTAACACTGAATGACAACGTTCTTTGCCACCGTCGGCACGGATCAGCTTGCGCCCGCAATAGCGTTCACTGAGTGAGGCCAGCGCGGGGTGACCATGACCAACCAGCACCAGACCTTCAAGTTCCAGGGCATTCCACAGGGACTCAAGGCTGTGCTCCAGAACCATGCGGTGCCCCAGCTCCAGAAACTGTTTGGGTGTCGATGCCCCCATACGCCGGCCGGTGCCGGCAGCCGGGACAACGGCCCAGAAAGCGGGTTTGTTTTTCACGGCTAGTGCTGTTTATCCGTAGCGACCGGTTCTTCGATGATCTGGTAAAAGGTTTCACCCTCTTTGATCATGCCCAGTTCTTCCCGGGCACGCTCTTCGATAGCTCCCAGACCCTGCTTCAGATCCTGCACTTCGGCCTCCAGCGCCTGGTTGCGCTCACGCAGTTGCTGATTCTCTTCTCGCTGCATTTCCACCTGCTGGTACAGGTCCCAAACTTCAACAAAACTGCCATCGCCCACCCACAGTTTGTACTGTAAAAGCACCAGCAAAACGACAAGCAGCCAGACCAGCCATCGCATGACAGATCAGGGGAATGGACTAACCGGCATCGAACTGATTAAAACCACCCGGGCCCGCATAACCGGCTGCGTCACCCAGCTGCTCCTCGATACGCATCAGGCGGTTGTACTTGGCAACTCGATCGGACCGGGACAGCGAGCCGGTCTTGATCTGGGTAGCCGCACTGCCCACGGCAATATCCGCGATCACTACATCCTCGGTCTCGCCGGAGCGGTGTGACACCACCGAGGTAAAGCCCGCACTGCTTGCCATATTTATCGCTGCCAGGGTTTCTGTCAGTGTGCCGATCTGATTCGGTTTGATCAGGATCGAATTGGCAATGTTCTCGTCAATGCCGCGTTGCAGAATGGAGGTGTTGGTGACAAACAGGTCATCACCCACCAGTTGAATTTTACTGCCAAGCTTTTCGGTCAACAGCTTCCAGCCGTCCCAGTCATTCTCATCCATGGCATCTTCAATCGACAGGATCGGGTACTGGTCGACCCAGGCTGCGAGATAATCTATGAACTCGGCCGCATCGAATTCCTTACCTTCAGATGCAAGCACATACTTGCCATCCCTGTAGAACTCGGAACTGGCCGTGTCCAGCCCAAGGTAGATATCCTGCCCGGCCTTGAAACCCGCATTCTCAATGGCTTCGAGAATAACTTCGATAGCCGCTTCATTGGAGGAAAGATCCGGAGCGAAACCACCTTCATCGCCCACCGCTGTATTGAGACCACGCTCATTCAACACAGACTTTAAAGCGTGAAAAACTTCCGCACCGTAACGCACCGCTTCGCGAATACTGCCGGCACCCACAGGCAGAATCATGAATTCCTGCATATCAACACTGTTATTGGCGTGCATCCCGCCGTTGATTATATTCATCATCGGCACGGGCAATTGATACGAATCTTCGCCGCCCAGGTATCGATACAAAGGTACGTCATTTGAACGTGCCTGTGCCTGTGCTGCCGCCAGCGATACCGCCAGCAGCGCGTTGGCACCGAGACGGCCTTTGTTATCACTGCCATCCAGCTCGATCATTCTAGTGTCGAGTGCCAATTGATCTGCCGCATCCATACCGACGACAGCATCCCGAATCTCACCGTTTACATTGGCTACAGCCTTGCTGACACCCTTGCCCTTATAACGCGAGCTATCGCCGTCACGCAACTCAACCGCTTCACGCGTGCCGGTGGAAGCACCCGAAGGTACCGCCGCGCGCCCCATGGAACCGTCATCCAGAAGCACATCGGCCTCTACAGTAGGATTGCCGCGGGAATCCAGAATCTCCCTGCCCTGAATGTCTTTAATACTCGCCATTTCAACTCCAAATACAATTACTTAATAGATATTCTTAATGAATATCTATTGCCATATTTCAAATCCAGTCCGGGGTTACCGCACACGTCGGGTTAACCTTACAACAGGGTGGTCTCAGCAAATGGCCGTGATTTTACCGTGTTGTCCAGCAGCATCAACATTTCCAGCAGTTCCTTCATCTGCCCCAGCGGCCAGGCATTCGGCCCGTCACTCAGTGCTTTGGAAGGATCCGGGTGCGTTTCCATAAAAACGCCCGATACGCCCGCCGCAATTGCCGCGCGCGCCAGTACCGGCACATACTCTCGCTGCCCGCCGGACACATTGCCCTGGCCACCCGGCAGTTGCACCGAGTGTGTCGCATCAAACACCACCGGCGCGCCGCTATCGCGCATAGCCGCCAGGGAACGCATGTCCGACACCAGGTTGTTGTAACCGAATGACACGCCGCGTTCGCATACCATGATCTGCTCGTTACCGACAGCACGCGCCTTGTCGACCACATTTTTCATATCCCAGGGCGCCAGGAACTGTCCCTTCTTGATATTGACCGGCTTGCCGGTACGCGCGACATTCTGGATAAAGTTGGTCTGGCGACACAGAAACGCCGGCGTCTGCAATACATCCACCACAGCGGCCACTTCATCCAACGGCGTATCTTCATGCACGTCGGTCAACACCGGCACCTGTATCTCGTCCTTCACCTTTTGCAGGATACGCAAACCCTCCTCCATGCCCGGGCCTCGGTAACTGCTGCCTGAAGAACGGTTGGCTTTATCGAATGACGATTTATAAATAAACGGGATACCCAGTTCTGTGGTGATCTGCTTGAGATCCGACGCCGTAGACATGGCCATCGCTTCACTTTCGATCACACAGGGACCGGCTATCAGAAAAAAGGGGGCATCCAGCCCCACGTCAAATCCGCACAATTTCATGATTGATGAATCCTGGTTTAGATAAATATTAAGCTGTACGTTGCTTACCCGGCTTGTTGTTTACAGACACGCTGTAAATACATCCCTGTACGCTCGATGGCAGCATCCCTGCTGCCGACGGTCTGTAAACAACAAGCCGGGTATAAGCAACGTACGCATCAGCCATCGGCCTGCACAAGACTGGGTTGTGAAACATTGTCCTGTATTTCACTATGGCGCCGGTTAGCAGCCTCAACGAAGCTGGTAAACAGAGGGTGGCCGTCGCGCGGAGTGGAGGTGAATTCCGGGTGGAACTGGCATGCCAGGAACCATGGGTGGTCGGTAATTTCGATCACTTCCACCAGACTGTCATCGACCGATGTTCCGGACAAGGTCAGACCGGCTGCCTGCAGCGGCTCACGATACTGGTTGTTGAACTCATAGCGGTGGCGGTGACGTTCTACAATCTGGTCCTTACCATAAACAGAATGCGCCAGTGTCCCGGCTTTGAGATTGCAGGTTTGTCCGCCCAGTCGCATGGAGCCGCCAAGATCGCTGCTTTCATCACGGCGCTCGATATTGCCTTGCTGATCCTGCCATTCAGTAATCAGGCCGATAACCGGATGCGGCGTTTCTTTCAGGAACTCGGAACTCTGCGCGCCCGCCAGACCCGCGACATCGCGCGCAAACTCGATGACGGCAACCTGCATACCGAGGCAGATGCCCAGGTAGGGAATACCTTTTTCGCGCGCATAGCGAACCGCCATGATCTTGCCTTCCACACCGCGCTCACCGAAACCGCCCGGCACCAGCACGGCATCCACCTGGTCCAGCACTTCCAGGCCATTCTGTTCGATGACCTCGGAATCCACATATTTGATCCTGACTTTGGTACGGGTATGGATTCCCGCGTGTATCAGGGCTTCAGACAGGGATTTGTAGGACTCGGTCAGGTTGACATACTTGCCGACCATGGCGACGGTCACTTCGCGCTCGGGGTGATCCAGGCTGTCGGAGACCTGTTGCCATTCCGACAGGTCGGCGGGTGGCGCGTCCAGGTGCAACAGGTCCACCGCGATGTCGTCGAGGTGCTGCTGGTTCAGCAGTAACGGAATCCTGTAGATACTGTCGACATCCACCGCCGAGATAACCGCCTTGTCCGGCACATTGGTAAACAGCGCAATCTTGCGCCGCTCGGCAACCGGGATGGTGCGGTCTGCCCGGCACAGCAGGATATCCGGCTGAATACCAATCGAGCGCAGTTCCTTGACCGAGTGCTGGGTAGGCTTGGTCTTGATCTCGCCCGACGCTGCGATATAGGGCACCAGGGTCAGGTGCATGAAAATGGCATTACCGCGACCCAGTTCCACGCCCATCTGACGAATCGCCTCGAGAAACGGCAGCGACTCGATATCGCCGACTGTGCCCCCGATCTCCACCATTGCAATATCGGCGCCCTCGGCTCCGGCGTGCACACAGCGCTTGATCTCGTCGGTAATGTGGGGAATGACCTGCACCGTGCCGCCCAGGTAATCGCCGCGCCGCTCCTTGCGGATGACCTGTTCATAGACCTGGCCGGTGGTGAAATTGTTGCGCTTGCCCATGGTGGTGCGAATGAAGCGCTCGTAGTGACCCAGATCCAGGTCAGTCTCCGCACCGTCATTGGTCACATAGACTTCGCCGTGCTGAAACGGGCTCATGGTGCCAGGATCCACATTGATATAGGGATCCAGTTTCATCAGGGTGACTTTAAGGCCGCGTGCTTCCAGCAGCGCGCCAAGCGAAGCGGCGGCGATGCCTTTCCCCAGGGAGGAAACCACACCGCCGGTTATAAAAATAAACTGGGTCATGAAGCTCCGAAAAATGCGGGAGAAATCAACAACTGGACGGGAAATCAATTTAACAGATTCCACCCGCCCGGACAATGCACCACGAGCTGAACGATGGATTAATTTCGTCAGGATTCCGGCATTCGGCTCCAGTGCAAACCGAGGCCCTGCTCATTAACGCCGGTCTGAAAACCTTCGCAGACACACAGGCCCGCTACCGCCACCAGCTGTTCCCCCTGGTAAACGAGCGGAACACGTTCGCGCTCCCAGTCCGGCACCCGCCATTCCTGGAATAATTTCTTCAGCGCATGATGATGAGCACGGCCTGCCGGTTGCAGGCGTTCACCGCCTTGCCGGAACCGAACCTGTACGTCGTCGATATTGGCCGGAACACGCATGCCCTCCCCTGTCACAGGATTTGCACTCAATAGGCCCCCGGCATGCTCGAGCAGCAGGGGATCACGCAGATCCCACGCATAGCGGCTGGCAGGGTCCTGCGCTGGCAAAGGCGCCATGATAAACAGGCGATCGTGAAAGCGGCGAACTTCGGCCCCCGACCAATGCACACACGGACGGGCGTCCTCGCGACTGCTCAGCACTTCCTCCAGTATGCGATCGAGGACCGCCTGTGAAGGCATTGACAGCCCCAGTGCCGCGACCTGGTAACGAATCAGGTTGCGTTGCCGGGCAGGTGACAAAACCCGCAGTTCCAACAGCGACAGGCTCGCGTCGGCGCAGCGACAGCTCGCGCAATCCTGCACTGCCAGCGCGTCGGCAAGTTCCAGCTGGTCCGCCTGGTGTGCTGCTGCGCGCGCCAGCACCTTCGACAGGCCCGGCCAGTGCTGTTGCAACTCCGGCATGATCCGGTGCCTGAGCAGGTTGCGGTCGTAACGCGTGTCGGTATTGCTGGGATCCTCTACCCAGCGCAGCTGGTGCTGATGCGCGTATTCGAGGATGTCCCTGCGCCGGAAATCCAGCAGTGGACGCACCAGTCTGCCGTTACCAAGACTTGCCACTACAGGCATCGCCGCCAGGCCCCTGGGACCGGCGCCACGCAGCAGTTGCAGTAACAGGGTTTCGGCCTGGTCGTCCTGATGCTGGGCGGCAAGCAGGATGGCATCGGCCGGCAACCAGTCAGCCAGAGCCCGATAACGCGCGGTGCGTGCAGCAGCTTCCGGACTCTCGCCACGGCGTGCTTTACCGTCCACGCGCATAAACCGGCAGGGGATATCCAGTTCTTCACATACCGAGCGGCAATGAATTTCCCAGTCGCCGGAATGTTGCTGGATGTGATGGTTGACATGAACGGCTGCGAGGCGACCCGGTAATGCGTCGCGCTGCTCAGCCAGCAGGTGTAGCAGAACGTGCGAGTCCACACCGCCACTGAACGCCACATGGTAGTGCGGCGCGCGCGGCAACAGGTTCAGAACCCGTTCGGGCTGCAGGTTATTTTTCGGCGAACTCACCGAAAGACATCAGGCGCTGGTAGCGCGCTGCTATTAACTGGTCACCTGGCAAGCGCTCAAGCTGATCGACCTGCTCGACCAGCTGTTGCTTGACGCGTTGTGCCATCTCATCCACGTCTCGATGCGCGCCGCCCAGCGGTTCTTCGATAACAGTGTCGACCAGCTGCAATTCTTTCAGGCGGGACGATGTAATGCCCATCGCTTCGGCAGCATCTGCGGCCTTCTCCGCACTCTTCCATAATATCGATGCGCAGCCTTCCGGAGAAATGACCGAGTAGATACTGTACTGCAACATCAGCATCCGGTCGCCAACGCCAATTGCCAGCGCGCCGCCGGAACCACCCTCACCGATCACTGTGCAGACAATCGGTGTTTTCAGATCGGCCAGAACAAACAGGTTGCGCGCAATGGCTTCACTCTGGCCACGCTCCTCTGCACCAATCCCTGGATAGGCACCGGGTGTATCGATAAACGTCAGGATGGGCAGTTGAAAACGCTCCGCCATTTGCATCAAGCGCATGGCCTTGCGATAACCTTCAGGGCGCGGCATGCCGAAGTTGCGGCGGATTTTCTCTTTGGTATCGCGCCCTTTCTGCTGTCCGATCACCATGACCGGTTTGCCGTCCAGCCGAGCGACACCACCAATGATGGCCTTGTCATCCGCATAGGCACGGTCACCGTGCAGTTCCTCGAATTCAGTGAAAATCCTGCTGATGTAGTCCAGTGCGTAGGGACGCTGGGGATGGCGTGCCAGTTGTGAGATCTGCCAGGCATCCAGTTTAGAGAAAATAGACTCGGTCAGTGACTGGCTTTTGGCCTGCAGACGACCGATCTCCTCGTTAATATTGATTTCCGCATCGTCACCGACGTAGCGAAGCTCTTCGATTTTAGCTTCCAGCTCCGCTATAGGCTGTTCAAAATCAAGGAAATTCATATCCATCAGAGTGCCCGGCATCCATCAAACAATGTCATCAGTGTGATCTTACTGGAATCGGCTCCAACCTGCATCCCGCTAGCCCCGCGGTGTGAAGGGCGGGCTAGACAGACGTTCAGATCAGCGATGCCGGCAAAAACCGCTATACTTCATGCTACTCGTCGGAGTTCAGGCTTGCCAAAGGGACCGGACAAACTGATATGCGCATTCACCGCTTGCACTGGCTCCTTTTACTAGTCACTGCGTTATCAGGACAGGTGGCTGCAGAACCAGACCCGATCCGCTTTGGTGTCCTGTCTATTGCGCCGCCGGCACGCATTCACGCCAAGTGGCAACCGTTTACAAACCACCTTTCAAAACAGCTGGGACAAGCGGTGACTATTGTCATACCGCGCGGTTTCGGCAAAATGAAAGCAGCCGTTACGGCAAACCAGGTGGATGTTTTTTACATCAATTCGCACGTTTTCTACCGTCTGCAACAGGAAGGCAAGGCCGTTGGCGTGGCCCAGATGCAGAACATTGACGGCAAGGTGACCAGCCGCAGCGAAATCTATGTCCGGGCAGACAGCGGTATCGAATCCGCCGAACAACTGAAAGGCAAGCGTATCGCATTTGTCAGCCCGATGGGTGCCGGTGGCTACCTGGCACCGCGCGCTCATCTTTACAAGAGCGGGGTGACGGACAGTGTGGAAATCTTTACTAAAAATCTTTCCAACTCGCTCCACCAGGTGCTGCTCGGTGATGTTGAGGCCGGTACCATGTGTGGTGTAAATTACCGCCTGATGAGTAAGAAAGTCGATACCGGTGAACTCAAAATCATTGATGTCAGCGATGAGTATCCGGAAAACCTGATCGCTGCACGCGCTAGCCTCGAACCGGCCCTGTTGAGCCGTATCCGCGACATCATTACCGGCATGGACAAAACCCCCGCTGGTCGCGCAGTCCTTGAACAGATGCGCAGCATGAAGATCCAGCGCTTTCTGCCCTACGACCCGGCATCCGCGGCGATGACCGGAAAGTTGCTTGAAGAAGCGCAGCTGAATCCCTGATATGCGATTGGGCCTGTACCCGCGTCTGGCGCTGAGTGTCGGTATCCTGTTGTGCGCGGCACTCCTCACCCTTGGTTACCTGTTGCTGGGAGACGCGGAACGACGCTTCAGCGAAGAGCGGCTTGAACTCGCCAGCGCACAGGTCAAAACGCTGGCGGAAGGCAGCCTCGATGCGCTGATCAGCGGGGACTATGAACTGCTTGAACGCTGGGTGGCCGCTGTGTTACCCGCCGATTACTACGCCTATGCCTACCTGGCACGTGCCAACGGCCAGATCCTCACTCATACGCAGCTTGACCAGATCGGTCACTATGTTAAAGCAAATGGTGCTATCAGCTCGGCCTTCACCCGTGAAGCTGAACAGGACGGGCATCATCTGCGCGAACTTGTCTATCCCGCGCGGGTTGGTGACCAGCATATTGCCAATGCCGTGATCGCCTACTACCTGGATGAGCAACCCTTCTACACTCGTGCTGCCAGCATTCAGATTGTCGCTGTACTCGGCCTGTTCCTGGGACTTCTTCTGGCGGCTACCGCCTTTATCATTCGCCGCCACACCCGCCCGCTGTCGGCACTGACCGAGGCCATTACTGCCGCTTCCCTGAGTGCAGCCTGCGTAAAACGTCCTGATCCCGACATGCTGAAGCGCGACGATGAAGTCGGCGCTCTGGCCCGTGAATACAATGAACTGCTGGATCGCCTGCAGGATTCCTACGCGGAATTACGCAACGAGGAGCAACGCCTGCGGGAGATGGTTGATGTACGCACCCGCAAGCTGCAGCAGACCAACCAGGAACTGGAGACCTTCTCCTATTCTGTTTCGCACGACCTGCGCGCCCCGCTGCGGACTATCAACGGTTTCTGCCAGGCCTTGCTGGATGAGTATTCCGATGTGCTGGACGAAACCGGCAAGGATTATCTGCACCGGGTAAACAGGGCAAGTATACGCATGTCCGAATTGATCAATGACCTGTTGCGCCTGTCGCGCGTCACACAGTCGAATATGCGCTGGCAACCCGTTAACCTCAGCGAACTGGCCAGGGCCAGCATTGCGAAACTGCGGGACCAGCAGCCGGAACGCACCGTAGAAATCGACATAGCGCCGCATCTGACCGCCAGTGGTGACCCCGCACTGCTGGGTGTTTTAATGGACAACCTGACAGGTAACGCCTGGAAATACACGGCGAAAACAGAGCAGCCCGCCATTGAATTCAGTACGACCCAGGTGGACGGCGAAGCTGCATACTATGTCAGGGATAATGGTGTCGGTTTTGACATGCAGCATGCTTCGACACTGTTCGCACCCTTTAAACGCCTGCACAGGGTTGAGGAGTTTGAAGGTACGGGTATCGGGCTGGCCACCGCACAGCGAATCGTTCATCGCCACCACGGCCGCATCTGGGCGGAGGCCGGGATTAACCAGGGTGCAACCTTCTACTTCACGCTGGGCAGCCAGGCCAGCGACCGGTTAAAGGCTTGACCTGATCCGGTCCGCCACCCGGAATGCATTGGCATAGATAGTCCAGGTATAGGGCACGCTGCCACCGGTAGGCATGAAACTGCCGTCGGTCACATAGAGGTTTTCAACATCGTGGACACGGCAATCGGCGTTCAACACCGAAGTAGCCGGATCGTCGCCGAAGCGGCAGCCGCCGGCAACCAGGTTCTGCGGTGGAGAACCACTTACACCGGAGCGAATATTCTTTGCGCCCATGGCTTCCATGACCTTGAGCGTTCGTTCATTGATATAGTGACCGACTTTCAGGTCGTGTTCGTGGTAACCGATACGCACTTTCGCAACCGGCGTATTCCACTTGTCCCTGACACCGGAAGCGAGACTCACAAAGCAGTCATCCGTCGGCAACCAGTCGCAGAAGATCTCGTAACGCAGGTACTGTGAATCTGCAAACAGGGATTTCAGCCGCTGCTGCAAGGGCCGCCCCCACACCAGCCGGTCATCCTCACCCCATTTTTCCGACATAGCCTTGCCGATCGGATTGGGGTGACGCAACAGGAAATCAACCGTGCCACCCTTGGCGCGCCCGCCGAATGCCTTGTCATCAATGTAGTACCAGTCCTGCAAGCCCCGGTTTACAAACGGGCCGCGCGTTTTCAGGGCCGCGGCATCGCTCTCGCTCAAGCCGGCGTACTCGAGATCACCCGTTCCCGAACCTCCGGCCGAGAACAGCAGATTTTTGCCGACCTGTCCGCTGTTGTTGCCCAGCCCCTGCGCATGCTTCGGTCCGCTGGACGATAACAGTAAACGGCTGGTTTCAATGGCCTGACAGGCCACCACAAAGATTTTCGCATCAACCACGCGCGTCCTGCTGTCAGCATCAAAATAGTGTGCGGCGACCACTTTTCCCTTTGTGTCGCTGATCAGCTTATGCACTTTTGCATGTGGACGAATTTCACAGCGCCCGGTCGTAACAGCGCGATTGAGCAACGCGGCACGCGAGCCGCCCTTGGCCCCCGTGGAGCAACCATAGCTGCCGCAATAGCCTGAATAGGAGCAACCACCGCGTTCGCCTTTTGCAGCGGGCAATATGGCGCGTGGAGTCGGCAATGGGTGCAGGCCCAGTTTGTTGCACGCGCTGTCGATACGTGACACTACGGGATGTTCCTGGGTGGGTGGCAAGGGAAAATCGGCTGTGGAGCGCGGTTCTGCGAACGGGTGGTCGACAAAACGTCCGGAGACCCCGACTTCTTTCTCCACCAGTGCATACCAGGGTTCCAGATCCTGGTAACCGATCGGCCAGTCAGCCACGTTGGCGCCCTCTATCGGGCCGAACTCCGACAGCAGGCGGAAATCCTCCGGTTTGAGCCGGTAAAAAAACCCACTCATGAAGTTGGAGGAGCCACCGACACAGTTACCGTTCCAGAAGTCCCAGCCGGATTCCGATGTCGCTTCGCCAACCCATTCACCGTCGTAGAGGTCTTCGATGACGTGCTGTTCGTCTTCAAGCTGTGGTGTGTATACGCTGCGCCGGCAGCAGGCCAGTTCATCCTTGAAAAAATCCTGCCCGGTCAGCCAGGGGCCCTTTTCCAGCACCACTACCGAGTACCCTGCTTCGGCCAGCGTGAGCGCGACCGGGCCACCACCGGCGCCGCTGCCGATAATACATACATCGTAATCTGTACCCACGGCAATCAGGCCTTGCGCCGGTAATAAACAGGTCGGCCCAGACGGTACCAGGTTTTGTCTGCAGGCGGGCGGGGGAAACCGGGCTGATGTTCCAGCCATTGCCAACCGATGCCGTCGGGATTACCGCCGTACACAGGATCTGCCAATAATGCTTCGAACAGATAGGTCAGCAGCAGCGACAGCCAGTTCTGGCCTGCGTTACTCTGCTCAATCTGCCGCAACATGGTTTCCCGCTGAGTTTCGTCCAACTCGATGAAGGGCTTGCTTTTGTGTTCCTGGGTGAGGTCGTTCAGCCACTCCACGCCATTGAATATGAATTCCCTGTCCTCACCATCGGCTGCCTGGTTGTCAAGCGTATTGCGCAAATACACAATGGCATGGATATCGTCAGCACCGGGCACGTCATCGCCGGCGGGAAACATCTGCTCCTGAACCGCGGCCAGCGTCAGCCACGGGTCTTTGCCGGCCCACTCCGGGCTGACAGCCGTACCCGCACCAGAGCGCATTTTCTGCAAAGCAGTTGCCGGGTAGCTGGCTGCCAGTGCACTCAGCATAGCAAGCCGGGTCAGAAACTCGCGACGACTGATATCCGCATCCCGCCTGGTTGTCATTTGTAGACCACCCTGACCTGCGACTCACCTGCCAGTTCACGCAGGCGATGCAACAGTTCGTCGGTAGGGTGAACCCGCCACTCCTCACCCAGCGTGATATGTGCCTGTGCGGTACCTCCATGGTACTGGATGCCTACCGGACAACTGCCTTCACAGAAGGGAGATAACACGTCGCCAAGTGATCGCAAAAAACCATTACCGGCCTTGCGCGCACCGACATCCACCACCAGTCGCCTGGCGTACACTTCACGCGCCTGGTCTATTTCAAGTATTTTGTTGGCGTTCAGCCGCATGCTGCCGGAGAAGTCGTCGAACGCCAGCGTACCCTGTACTACCAGCACCTTGTCGTTGGCCAGCAGCGCACGGTACTGTTCGAATACCCTGGAAAATACCCGGATCTCCATGCGTGCGGTGCGATCGTCCAGGGTAATGAACGCAATGCGTGCACCGCTTTGGGTATTGCGGGTGCGGAAGTCCACCACCAGCCCCGCCAGCACAACGGTCTTCTCCTGACCCCGGTGCCGTGCAGCACCGGCGGCCGGGACCTCTTCATTCAGTTCCGCTAACGGCGCGGTAGTGATACTGGTCAGTTCTTCACGGTAGCGATCGATCGGGTGGCCTGTGAGGTAAAAACCCAACGTTTCCTTTTCCCCTGCCAGGCGCTGCTGTTCGTCCCAGTCGGGAACGCTGGCACTGGCCACCGGCTGCACCTGAGCGGGTGCCGCCACACTGCCAAACATATCTGACTGACCGGCGGCAGAATCACGCAGGTGTTGCTCGGCTGACTTCACCGCCTCCGGTAACTGCGCCATGAGCGAGGCGCGGTTCTCTCCCAGCGCGTCCAGCGCACCGGCGCGTATCAGCGCCTCGTATACCCTGCGTGTCACTTTGCGGGAATCCGCCCGGCTGCACAGGTCAACCAGCGATGTGTAGGGGCCGTTTGCCAACCGGTTCTGGATCATGATTTCGATGGCAGCTTCGCCTACACCCTTGATGGCACCGAGACCATAGATGATGATACCGCCAGCTGCAGAAGCGTTCGCCTTGTTGTTAGTTTCTGCTGTAAACGCATAGCCTGAACGGTTAATGTCCGGCGCCACCACTTCAAGTTCCATATGGCGACATTCATCGATCAGGTTAACGACCTTGTCGGTGTTATCCATATCTGCTGACAACACCGCAGCCATGAAGGGCGCCGGGTAATGCGCTTTCAGCCAGGCGGTCTGGTAGGACACCAGTGCGTAAGCGGCGGAATGTGATTTATTAAACCCATAACCGGCGAATTTCTCCATCAGGTCGAAGATGTAGGTCGCGGTTTTTTCCTCGACACCACGTTGTACGGCGCCCTCGGTAAAGATGGTGCGCTGCTTGGCCATTTCCTCGGGCTTTTTCTTGCCCATGGCGCGACGCAACAGGTCGGCGCCACCCAGCGTATAGCCGGCCAGCACCTGGGCGATCTGCATGACCTGCTCCTGGTAGAGAATGACACCGTAAGTCGGCTTGAGAATAGGCTCGAGGTCGGGGTGCGGATACTCGACCCTGGCACGGCCGTGCTTGCGGTTGATGAAAGTCTCCACCATGCCGGACTGCAGGGGCCCGGGACGATACAGCGCGACCAGCGCAATGATGTCCTCAAAGGTATCCGGCTGCATGTTCTTGATCAGGTCCTTCATGCCGCGTGATTCCAGCTGGAACACAGCCGTGGTACGGGCGCTTTTCAATAGCTCGAAGGTTGCCGTGTCGTCCAGCGCTATGGATACAATATCCAGCGCCGCTTCACCCTGTTCAGCGCGTTGTTTATTAACCGTCTGCAATGCCCAGTCGATGATGGTCAGGGTACGCAGGCCGAGGAAATCGAATTTCACCAGGCCCACGGCTTCCACATCATCCTTGTCGAACTGGCTGACGATATTGACACCACCCTGCTCGCAGTAGACGGGGGTGAAATCGGTCAGCTTGGTTGGCGAAATAACCACGCCGCCAGCGTGTTTACCTGCGTTGCGGGACAACCCTTCGAGCGAGCGCGCCAGGTCCAGCAGTGCCCTGACGTCTTCATCCTGCTGGTACAACTCCGCAAGCGCTTCTTCCTGTTCCAGCGCCTTGTCCAGCGTTATGCCGATTTCAAACGGAATCAGCTTGGCGATCCGGTCCACGAACCCATAGGGATGCCCCAGCACCCGGCCTACATCGCGCACCACCGCCTTGGCCGCCATGGAGCCGTAGGTAATGATCTGCGAAACCTTCTCCCGACCGTAACGTTCCGCAACATAGTCGATCACCCGGTCACGCCCTTCCATGCAGAAATCGACATCGAAGTCGGGCATGGATACGCGTTCCGGATTGAGGAAACGTTCGAACAGCAGTTCGTATTTGAGCGGATCAAGATCCGTGATGGTCAGCGCATAGGCCACCAGCGAACCTGCACCCGACCCGCGACCCGGTCCTACCGGCACGCCGTTTTTCTTGGCCCACTGGATAAAGTCGGCAACGATCAGGAAGTAGCCTGGAAACCCCATGGAGATAATAACGTCCAGCTCGATCTGCAAGCGCTCGTCATAGGGTTTGCGACGTTCCGCGAAATCGGCGGTCTGCGCGTCAAACAGAGTTGCAAGGCGGTCTTCCAGACCCTGCTGTGCCTGCTGACGGAAATACCCGTCCATGCTCAAGCCGTCCGGAACCGGGAAATCGGGCAGATAGTTTTCACCCAGGGTCAGTTCCAGGTTACAGCGCCGTGCAATCTCTACGCTGTTTTCGAGTGCTTCGGGCAGATCCGCAAACAAGGCCTGCATCTCCTGCGGGGATCGCAGGTACTGCTGTTCGGAATGGCGTTTGGGTCGGCGCGGGTCGTCCAGGGTGCGCCCGTCATTGATACAGACACGAGCCTCGTGGGCTTCGAAATCATCCGGCTCGAGAAAGTGCACGTCATTGGTAGCTACCACCGGCACATTCCGGCCAGCAGCCAGTTCGACCGTGGCATGGAGATACTCCTCCTCGCCGTCCCGTCCGGTACGCTGCACTTCCAGATAAAAATGTTCGGGGAAGAGTCGCAACCAGGTCTCCAGGCGCTGCTCTGCCAGTTCCCGGTTTCCGGACAACAGAGCGTCACCGATATCCCCTTCCCTGCCACCCGACAGCGCGATCAGGCCACTGCTGGCACCCTCCAGCCACGTTTGATCGAGCATGGGAACAGACTGGTGCTGTCCCTCCAGATAGCTGCGTGACACCAGTTCGGTGAGGTTTTTGTAACCCTGTCGGTTTTTGCACAACAATACCAGGCGCCAGGGCTTGCTCGGCTGCTCCGCGTTACGCACCCACAGTTCCACGCCAATGACAGGTTTGACGCCTGCCGCCATCGCCGCCCGGTAGAATTTGACCATGGCGAACATGTTGCACTGGTCGGTCACGGCAACAGCCGGCATACCCGCCTTGGCCACAGCATTTATTAATGGTTTCAGCCGGACAGCACCGTCGACCAGCGAATACTCGCTGTGCAGGTGAAGATGAACGAAGGCCGGACGCATAGTCGCAGTGTCCGGCTTTGGCAACGGGGATTCAAGACTTGACAAAGGTATCGCCGGGCTAGCCGCTCGCGTTTTGCTCCAGCTCCTGAAGAAACTCACGGATATCCGCTAGCATGTCTTCAAACAGCGGGTTGTAGGTCAGCCGCCGGACAATCGGGCAATCCGCGGATTCGTCGAATATTTCTCCCAGGCAGCTTTCCTGGCCATTCTTGCAAAGGTCATATTTTTGCCGGTCCAGCCGGTAGTAATGCGTACAGAAACGGTAGCTGCCACTGGCACCATAGTGCGGGTTGTCCGGTGACTGCAACAGCGCGGTATGTGCGAAAGACCTGATGTTCCAGTCCGGGAATTTGGCCGCCACGGTCTTGACGTATGGAGGAACCACGGGATGACCGGTGCTGTAGTACAGCATCCGTCGCGGTGCCCCCTGTTGCCGTGCGAACCAGCGCAGAATTGCTGCAGAATTAATCGTTGCGTCATTTTCGCTGGCCACGACAAACAGTGGGATCCTGCGTTCCACCAGGGTACTGACCCGATGCAACGCCCTGATCAGCCTGTGTACTTCGCAAATAGCACGATTGCTCAGTGACTCGTACTTGAAATCATCCGTATCCGGCTGTACCGCGAACCAGGCCAGTCGCTGCCACCATTTCCCGAACCATGCCAGCGGACAGGTCAAGCGTGCCGCGGCAAGCACCCTTACTGCAGGTGCAAACAGGAATAGACCTTTTATATTTTCGTTACGCACCGATTGGTAGAGGTTGATTGTCGCACCGATAGAGAATCCCAGCAGATAGATATCATCGACTTCTGCGCCCAGCAAACCGAGCAGATGCTGGTGCTCGTCGACCCAGTCCTGCCAGCGGGCATCGAGCAGATCCCCGGGGCGGGTGCCATGTCCCGGCAACTGCATCGCCAGCACCAGGAAGCCCTGTTGCTGAAAAAAGCGTGCGAGGTCGCGCATCATGTAGGGCGAATCGGTCAAGCCGTGCACCATCAGGATGCCGCGTTTGACCCGGCCTTCGTTATCCGGCCGGAGCATGAACGGACTGTTACCCTCTACAACCCAGTCGCGTTGCCTGTCATCCAGTCCGGTCCGGGCTGCTTCGACCCTGCGCCGGCAGTCTTCGAGGTACTCGCCGAGACTGTCCGCCTTCTTCCCACGTTTATCCCCCGTTGTTGCCGAGCGCCGGTGACGTTCGCCCGTTTCGCCAGCAGTACCGAGTGAGGAAAGGAATGTCCAGAACTGTGCCATGGTGTCAGGAGGCGTCTCCTGCTGCTTCCAGCAAGCGGCGCACCGGCGCATAGGAGCGCCGGTGTACAGGCGAAACACCGAGCGTCTGCAGCGCTTCCAGGTGGGCCTTGCTGGGATAGCCTTTGTGTTGCGCCAGACCGTAGCCCGGGTAGCTGTCGTCCAGTTCAGCCATCTCATGGTCACGGCTCACCTTGGCAATAATCGAAGCCGCGCTTATGGCTGGTACCAGCGCATCACCCCTGACCACAGCCTGCGACGGGTAGTCGAGTTGCGGGCAGCGATTGCCATCCACCAATACCAGCCCGGGCGCCAGCGTTAACCCGGCAACCGCACGCTGCATGGCGAGCAGACTCGCCTGGAGAATATTAATCTCGTCTATCTCATGCACCTCTGCCCGCCCCAGCGACCAGGCCAGTGCCCGTTCACGTATCTGCAGCGCAAGGACTTCCCGGCGTCGCTCGGTGAGCTTTTTTGAATCCCTCAACCCCTCTATCGGCCGTTCAGGATCGAGGATTACGGCAGCCGCCACCACCGGTCCGGCCAGCGGGCCACGTCCCACTTCATCGACACCCGCCAGGCATTCGGCCAGCGACTGGAAATCGAAACCGCTTTGTTCAGTCAATGTGTTCCCCTCTCAATCACCTGTTGCGCCACTTGCAGCGCCGCATTTGTCTGCAACTGTTCATGCATCCGCGCAAATGGTTCTATCTGCCGGGCCGCCTTGTCCGGCTGCTGTAGCAGCTCGAGTACCGCAGCGGCAAGCTGCGGCGGCGTCGCAGCGGACTGCAGGTATTCCGGCACCTGCCCTGCCCCCAGCAGATTATTGGGCAATGATACATAAGGTACATGCAACATGCGGCTGGCCAGCGCATAACTGAGCGGGTGCATGCGATAGGCAACGACCATAGGTCGGTTGACCAGCATACATTCGAGTGTAGCGGTACCCGACGCCAGCAGCACCACATCGGCAGCCAGCATGGCTTGCCGGGCCTGCCCGTTCAAGACCCTGAGTGACAGTTCTTCCTGCGTCCTGCTATTCAACATGCCCCCGCACAGGGACAGCAGGCCTGGTGTCGCTACCGGTAGCACAAACTGCAAATCCGGTAGGGTACGTTTACACAGACGGGCGGCCTCAATAAAAACCGGTAACAGGCGTTTGACTTCGGCCGCCCTGCTGCCTGGCAAGAGTGCAACACAGGGACTTTGCCCGTCGAGCTTCAACAGCGCTTTGGCCTGCTGTCGCGATGGGCTCCCGGTAATCTCGTCGGCCAGCGGGTGCCCCACGAAGCGGGCTGCTACACCTTGCTGTTGATAGAACTGTGCTTCAAACGGAAACAGCGTCAACATCAGGTCGACACTGCGGCGAATTTTCTTCAGCCGGTATTTCCGCCACGCCCAGACCGAGGGACTGACCCAGTGAACCGTCGGGATACCCTTGCGCTTCAGTGCCCTTTCCAGTGGGATATTAAAATCCGGAGCATCAATACCCACGAACACATCCGGCGGGTTATGCAGAAAATGCCGTGCTATTTTGCTGCGCAGGCGCAGCAGGACGGGCAATCTCCCGAGCACTTCCACCAGACCCATTACCGCAAGCCGTTCGGAACGCGCCAGCGCCTGACATCCGGCTGCGCGCATCTCCGCACCGGCAATGCCTTCGAACTGTGCATCTGGCTGGATAGCCTGTATGGCCCTGATCAATGCCGCACCCAGCTGATCACCCGACAGTTCGCCTGCAACCAGCCCGATGCGAATTGGCCTGATCATCCGTCAGCGCACGATACTGCGATCACTGGCTGACACAAATTCACGCAGCCGGCATACGTCCTCGCTTTTATTCTCTATCCGGCCGAGTTCCTCAATCGCTTTTTCCAGGGACAGATCCGACCGGTAAAGAATACGGTATGCCTCTTTCAGCCATTTAATCCTGTCCTCGGAAAAACCGCGCCGTTTCATCCCTTCGATATTGAGGCCACGCGCTCTGCCCTTGCCTTCGCTCACCATGACAAAGGGTGGAACACTCTTGTTGATACGTGCCCCGTAGGCAGTAAAAGCATGCTCGCCAATATGGCAGAACTGATGAACCAGACTGGCGCCACCCAGGGTTGCGTAATCGCCGATGTTTACATGACCCGCCAGTGTTGTATTGTTGGCCAGAACGGTGTGACTGCCGATCTGGCAATCGTGCGCGATATGCACGTAGGCCATGATCCAGTTATCATCGCCCAGCCGGGTAACACCGGTGTCCTGCACCGTGCCTCGATTGATGGTCACGTATTCACGAATGGTATTGCCGCAACCAATCTCCAGGCGGGTCGATTCACCCCGGTATTTTTTGTCCTGTGGCTCACTGCCAAGCGAAGCGAATGGGAAAACCCTGGTACCGGCGCCGACAACGGTCGACCCACCTATCACAACATGTGCGCCAATCCAGCAGTTGCTGTCTATTTCCACACCGGCGCCAATCACGCTGTAGGGACCGACAATCACATCGGCAGCCACCCGTGCCGCGGGATCAATCACAGCTGTTGAATGAATCAGGGTAGAGCTATGCAGGTCAGACATATTCAGTACGTTGAACTCCCGACATGTTGTTTACAGACACGCTGTGAATACATGCCCCAGGGCACCTTCTCGACCGCTGGGCGGTCTCACCTTGTCCCTGTACGCTCGATGGCAGCATCCTGTCACGGACCCCCGGCGGGTTTTCGGGGGCTGCCGACGGTCTGTAAACAACATGTCGGGAGTTCAACGTACGCATTAGCCGATAGGAAGGATCAGCTGTCGGTCTTTCGTTCGGTACACATGATCTCGGCGCTGGCTACGGTCTTGCCGTCCACACTCGCCACACAGTCGAACACCCAGATACCGCGTTTGATCTTGATAACCTCGACCGACAGGCGTAGCTGGTCACCGGGTTCGACGGGTCGCTTGAAACGCGCCCTGTCCATGCCGACCAGGTAGTAGAGCGTGCCGGGTTCCCTGTGGTCGTCCCCGGTTTTAAAGGCCAGCAAACCGGTGGCTTGCGCCAGCGCCTCAAGAATCAGCACGCCAGGCATAACCGGCTTCTCAGGGAAATGGCCCTGGAAAAAAGGCTCGTTGATGGAGACATTCTTGATGGCCACCAGCGACTGCCCGGCATTGAATTCAACCACCCGGTCTACCAGCAAAAACGGGTAGCGGTGTGGCAACAGGTTCCTGATTGCGTTGATGTCCATAACGAGCATTAAACCTGATTCTTGATTATCGCGCTAGCTATTTATTTTTTCTATTCTTTTCAATAACAGAAACCCGCCGCGCCAGGGTGTCCAGCTGCTTGATCCGTACCGCGTTACGGCGCCACAGAGCATTTTTGGTCAGCGGTGTCCCAGCGGAATAGGTGCCCGCCTGGTTGATGGAGTGAGTCACCATCGACATAGCGGTAATGTGAACATTGTCGGCGATTTCCACGTGACCAACAAGACCGACGCCACCGGCCAGCGTACAGTGTCTGCCAATCCGGGTACTGCCGGATATCCCGACACAACCGGCTATGGCGGTATGCGCGCCAATACATACGTTGTGCCCGACCTGGACCTGGTTATCGATTTTCACACCCGCTTCAATCACCGTGTCTTGCAACGCACCCCGGTCTATTGTGGTATTGGCGCCAATATCGACATCAGCCCCGATGCGCACACTGCCGAGCTGGGGAACCTTCACCCATTGGCCCTCGCTCTGCGCCATGCCAAACCCGTCACTGCCAACCACCGCCCCCGGGTGCAGGATGACTCGCTTGCCAATATGCGCAGCTGCCAATACCGTTACCCTGGCAACCAGCCGGCTGCCCTCCTCGATAACGACACCGTTGCCGACGATGCATCCCGGCCCGATCTGCACAGAAGGCCCTATCCTGGCATCTGCCGCGATGACACTGCCGGCATCGACCCAGGCTGCGGGGTCGACATACGCATTGGGATCCACAACAGCCGCTGCATGGATGCCCGTGGGTGCGGCTTGCAATGGATATAAAAGCCGAACCGCGCGCGCATAACAGGCATAGGGATTGTCGCTTACCAGCACCGGCACCGGTGAATCCGCCGCATCCTGCTCGGAAAGTACAACCACGGCCGCTTGCGTTGTTTTCAGGTAACGCCGGTACCTGGGGTTGGCCAGAAAACTCAGCGCTCCGGAACAACCCGCCTGCAAAGGCGCCACAGCTGAAATGCGCACCTCGCCGTCACCCCGCAACTCGACATTCAGCTGCTCGGCCAGTTGCGCGAGCGTCAACTCCATAGAGCTGAGCGGATTTTACTTGCCACCAGACTTGAAACTGGCCTTCAGCTTGTCGAGCACCATATTGGTAACATCGACATTGTCACTGGAATACACAACACCCTGTCCGAGGATGATGTCGTACTTCTTCTCCTTGGCAAGCGCCACTGTGGACTCCAACATCTGGCGCTGCAATTTTGACAGGATTTCATTCTTGCGAATATTCAGATCATCACGAAACTCATCCTGGGTACGCTTCAGCTCGCGATTCTTGGAAAGAATTTCACGTTCCAGCTTGCTGTTTTCCTTTTCACTCATCACCGCACCATCACGTGACAGGCGGTCTTCCATTTTACGGATACTCTTCTGCAGATTAACCAGTTCCTGTTCGCGCGGTGCGAACTCGGTCTCTATCTTGCTCTGCGCCGACTTGGCCTGTGGCATCTCCTCCATTAAACGCACCATATTGATAACACCCACCTTGGTATCGGCCTGTACCGGCATAGCGATCACAGCCAGCGACGCCAGGCCCAAAATTAAGCTATTGATTGATTTCAAGGTTCTTCTCCTTAGTAAAAAATTAAAATCCCGCACCCAGCGTAAACTGGATCTTCTGAACATCATCTTTCTCTTTATCGTTAAGGGGTTGTGCAAAACTGATCGCCAGCGGACCCACTGGAGACAGCCAGACTACACCAAGACCGACTGACATGCGCAAATCGCTGCTCTCAAAGTCCTCTACACCCGGGAACACATTACCGACATCGTAAAAAGCACTTAACCTTACGCTGTTGCTCTGTGTCATAAAGGGCGGCGGAAACTGGATCTGCAGGTTTCCTACCGTTTTAAAACTGCCGCCCAGAGGGTCATTTTCATCGTCTCTCGGCCCCAGCGAAAAATCCTCCCAACCGCGCACTGAACGCACGCCACCGGCATAATAGTTCGCGAAAAACGGCAGATTGTCGAAATCACCATAACCGTCACCGTAGCCGATATCCAGCTTGGCATTGAATACAAACAGTTTGGTCAGTGGAACGAATTCCTGGATCCTCAGGTCAACCTTGTAGTACTCAAGCTGGGAACCCGGTATCTTGGCGTCCAGACTGATCCGCCGTTCACCGCCTTCACTGGGGAAGATTCTCCGGTTGCGGGTATCGTGTCCGAGACTGGTCGCAAACCCCAGACTTTTGAAATCATCACCGTGATCAGCGACAAAATCCCGGACCTCGGTCGATGAAAATTCTGTATTTTTCAGCTTGAGACTTTCGCCACTTACCGTAAAGCGGAAGAAATTGTGTTCGCTGAGCGGGAATCCGTAGGTAACATTGACACCGTAGGTATCCGTGGAATAATCGGCAAGATCGGCGCTGTCCGCGTCTGTTTGCCGAAACGACGCGCCAAAGCCACGACTTATCCCGTCGACGGTATAGTAGGGATTGGTGTACGAACCGCTGAACACCTTGGTGACAGAGCTGTTATTTATGGAAGCATCCACCCTGCGCCCGGTACCGAGAAAATTATTCTGTGAAATACTGCCGTTAAGAATAATGCCGGACGACTGGGCAAATCCGACGCCAACGGAAATACTTCCGGATGGCTGCTCCGTCACCGAGTAATCGACATCCACCTGGTCGGTTGAAGCCGGCACCGCCGGCGTCTCAACGTTCACCTCTTCAAAAAAGCCGGTACGTTGTATACGGGCGCGTGAACGTTCCACTTTTTCCGCCGAAAACCACCCGCCTTCCATCTGGCGCATTTCCTGGCGCAAGACTTCATCACGCGTCTTGGTATTGCCGGCAAAGTTGACCCGCCGCACATAGACGCGCTTGCCCGGATCCACGAAAAAGGTCAAATCAACTTCACGGGTATCTTCATTGACATCAGGTACTGTATTGACATTGGCGAATGCGTAGCCCTCGTTGCCCAGGCGATCCGAAATTCGCGTTACCGTATCGGTGACCCGCTTACGTGAAAACACATCACCCGCGTTAATACGGAACATCGGGAACAGCTCCTCCGGAGCTATGACCAGGTCGCCCGATAATTTGATTTCACGAACCTTGTACTGCTCACCCTCGCTTATGTTGATCGTGATGTAGATATCCTTTTTGTCGGGTGTAATCGAAACCTGCGTAGAGGTCACGTTGAATTTGATGTAGCCCCGGTCCTGATACCAGGAACGCAGGGTTTCCAGATCTGCTGCCAGTTCCTGCTTGGAATACTGGTCATCCTTACTATAAAACGACAGCCAGTTCGGCGTACTCTGTTCAAACTCGTCCAATAGCGTTTCATCATCGAAGACCTGGTTGCCAACAATACTGATTTCCCTGATCTTCGCCACCGCACCCTCGGATACGTCTATAAGGATACCAACACGATTACGCTCCAGCGGCGTAACTGTTGTCTCTATCTTTACGCCATATTTACCGCGGCTGTAATACTGGCGTTCCAGTTCCAGCTCAACGTTCTCGAGCAGGGAACGATCGAACACATTGCCCTCGGCCAGACCGATATCCTTCAGGGAAGCAAGTAATGGCTCTGACTCTATTTCCTCGTTACCCTGGATATCAATGCTGGAGATTGCCGGCCTTTCCTGTACGTTGACGACCAGCACGCCCCCTTCACGATGCAGCTCCACCATCTTGAAGTAATGGGACTTGTACAGGGAACGGATGGTGTTTTCGGACTCATGCTCGGTGAATTCGTCGCCTACCTGCACCGGGAGGAAATTGAACACGGTGCCGGGTGAAATACGCTGCAAGCCCTCGACACGGATATCCTGAACCCTGAAGGACTCAAATGCGTAGGCGGAAAACGACAACGCGAGGCCTATCATCATCAGCGTCAAAAAGCGGTACATCAACTATCCCGGGAATTCATGCGCCGAACACGCGCAACAAATCGTTATAAAAGGCGATACTCATCAGCGCCAGCAACATAACTATCCCCAACTGCTGCCCCGTTTGTTGCGCAGACTCCGACAAGGGTTTGCCCTGCAGCCATTCGATGAGGTTATACAGCAGATGGCCGCCATCCAGAACCGGAATCGGCAACAAATTAAGCACGCCCAGGCTGACACTGACGATTGCCAGGAACTTCAGGAAACTGGACAGCCCACTCCTTGCCGAATGCGCCGCATACTGGGCAATACTGATCGGACCACTGATATTCTCCACCGATGCTTCACCCGCCAGCATCCCCCACAGGGTTCGCAAGGTAAGCGTCGTCATATCCCAGGTCTTGTGCACTGACTTGCCGACCGACTCAAACATGCCGTACCTCACTTCGGTACGTATCCTGTCGCGCAGTTCCACCGGGTTGCGCACGTAGGCGCCTATCTGCCCGATCATTTCACCCTTGTCATCAACCGCCCTGGGTACCAGGTCCAGGTCCAGCTCGTCTGTGCCGCGCAGAATCCTCACCCGTAACGTCTGCCCGGGACGGGCACGCACATAGTCCACCCATTCGGACCAGTTCTCGACAGGCTGTCCATCCACCGCGATAACCTGATCGCCCGGCTGCAAACCGGCCTGCTGCGCCGGCGCATCCGGCACCAGGCGATCGATGATTGCTGGAATCCTGGGGCGCCATACGGAGAAACCCAGATTACCCAGCAAACCGCCTTTGTCCAACGCATTATCCACACCACCGAAATCGATAGTCAGCGTTTTTTGCGTATCGTCAGCCGTACTCACCAGAATTTCCGTTGGCACCCTTGACAGTGCGGCATCCAGCAATTCCAGTGACGCCGCATCCCAGGTGGGCGTTGCTTTGCCGGCGATGCTCAGCATCTCATCGTTCTCCTGGAACCCGGCCTGGGCAGCGACCGAGTGCGGTGCGATCTCGCCCACTACGGGGCGCAGGCCAGGTACGCCGCTGACAAACATCAGCCAGTAGGCCGCTACGGCGAACAGAAAGTTGAACAATGGTCCCGCAAGCAGCACCGCAGAACGTGCCCACAGCGGTTGCCGGTTGAAGGATCGGGAAACGTCCTGCGCTGCAACCGGTGCCTCCCGTTCATCGAGCATTTTGACGTAGCCACCGAGCGGCAACGCCGCAACAACAAACTCGGTCTGATCGCTGCCGAAGCGACGCATCCAAAGTGGCTTGCCAAAGCCGATGGAGAAACGCAACACTTTGATGCCCAGTTTCCTGGCCACCCAGAAATGACCGAATTCATGCACAGCGACCAGTACGCTGATGGCCACGATAAAGGCCAGTAACGATC
>Ga0316187_10000183_pt1 | contig 43696 bp, 40 predicted proteins | sample CroRivburrow1_MG_FD_204927 | JGI IMG/M metagenome (GOLD analysis project Ga0316187, IMG submission 204927) | Coastal sediment microbial communities from Maine, United States - Cross River worm burrow 1 | ecosystem: Environmental > Aquatic > Marine > Coastal > Sediment | place: USA: Maine...
CTGAATAAACACGAACCTCCTCCAGCCCGACCAGTCAGGTGCTAAGTTAGGCGATTAATGGGCCTAAGGTTGCTGTGCTAGTCCTCAAACCACCTGTAGACCAAGCCGGCTATTGCAGCTCCGATCAACGGGGCTACCCAGAACATCCAGAGCTGAGCCACTGCCCAACCGCCGACAATAATTGCTGGTCCAGTGCTGCGGGCTGGGTTTACAGACGTGTTGGTGACGGGGATGCTGATCAGGTGGATCAGGGTGAGTCCGAGACCGATGGCGATGGGGGCGAAGCCGGCGGGGGCTCGTTTGTCGGTGGCGCCCAGGATGATGATCAGGAACATCAGTGTCATCACTACTTCGGTGACGAATCCGGACTCCATGGAATAGCCCTGCGGCGAATGGTCGCCGTAGCCGTTGGAGGCCAGGCCGCTTGCGACCAGGTCAAAGCCGGGCGCGCCGCTTGCAATCCAGGCGAGGATGGCTGCGGCGACAATGGCGCCCAGGACCTGCGCAATCACGTAGGCGGGTAGCTCGGACCATTTGAAACGGCCGGCAACGGCCAGGCCGAGTGACACCGCGGGATTGAGGTGACAACCCGAAATATGGCCTATCGCGTAGGCCATGGTCAGAACCGTCAGACCGAATGCCAGTGAAACCCCGACGAAGCCTATACCCAGGCCTGGAATTCCTGCAGCAAGAACAGCGGACCCACAACCACCGAGGACCAGCCAGAAAGTTCCAATGAATTCAGCGACTGATTTTTTTGCAAGCGACATTGATCTCTCCTTTGTTGAATCAGATTTATCATAGCCTAAAGCAGGGCCATTACAGTTCTCCGCGTTCTTGCTTGCTGTCCACAAGATGACGCAGGGCCAGCCGGGTGCCGACCCAGTAGCCGCCATAAGCCACCAGGAACCAGACCCATATGTAGGGACCGCTGATATCGCCCAGCCAGTACCAGGGCCAGGCAAGTGCCAGGATGAAGTTCATGAATGCGTCGATAATCAGGCCGATCAGCATGTTGAATGAAATATTCGCAAAAAAAGCGCTGATGCTTTCGAACTGGAGCAGGAAATCGCGGATTTCACCCAGCTCGATGACCGCATAAGTCAGCAACGCGACAACACCGTAAAACCCGCCGCCAAAAGCCAGCCACTTGCCATGGACCATGTCGGTTTTTTTGCTGTCCCTGGTACCATTTTTCTTGCTGCTCTTTTTGTCCTTTTTCTGCTGCTTGATCTGCTGTTCCATCTCCGCCACGCTGACGAACGAATCGAGATGTTGATTTTTCAGTGCCCACCAGATCAGCGCATAGGTGGCCAGGGCTACCGGTAAGCCTGCTTTGAAAATCGCGATGATCAGGGTTTGTATCATGGGCACCAAGCCTACCATGCCAATCGTCACTCCTTGCATTCCCCTGCCCTTATCCCCACTTTCCTCCCATGCCAACCAAGGAGCCAAAAGTGGAACAGTATCGCGGCACCACCATCTGCTCGGTCCGCCGGGGAAATCTCGTCGTCATGGGCGGTGACGGACAGGTCACGCTGGGCAATACCGTCATGAAAGCCAATGCGCGTAAAGTGCGTCGCTTGTACAAGGACCAGGTGGTGGCCGGTTTTGCCGGCGCCACCGCGGATGCTTTCACGCTGTTCGAGCGGTTCGAGGGTAAGCTGGAAAAACATTCCGGCCACCTGGTGCGCGCCGCAGTAGAGATGGCCAAAGACTGGCGCACTGACCGGGCCTTGCGCAGGCTGGAAGCCCTGCTGGCGATCGCCGACAAGCAGGACTCGCTGCTGATCTCCGGTACCGGTGACGTGATTCAGCCGGAACATGGCCTGATTGCCATCGGTTCGGGCGGACCCTTCGCACAGGCGGCTGCGATGGCCCTGATCAAAAATTCGGAACTGGACGCGGAACAGATCACGCGTCAGGCCCTGGGCATCGCGGCGGATATCTGTATTTACACCAACTCCAACCTGACCATCGAAACCCTCGAAATAGAGCAATGACCATGTCCCAAATGACGCCACGCGAAATCGTCCAGGAACTGGACAAACACATCATCGGCCAGTCGGACGCGAAACGCGCCGTGGCGATCGCTTTGCGCAACCGTTGGCGGCGGATGCAGGTGGATGAAGACCTGCGGGTTGAAATCACGCCCAAGAACATCCTGATGATCGGCCCGACCGGAGTCGGCAAAACTGAAATAGCCCGGCGCCTGGCGCAACTGGCCAACGCGCCATTCATCAAGGTCGAGGCCACCAAGTTTACCGAAGTAGGCTACGTCGGCAAGGATGTCGAATCCATCATCCGCGACCTGGTGGATACCTCCATCAAGATGACGCGCGAGCAGGCCATGGCCAAGGTCCGCTCGCTGGCGGAAGATGCGGCGCATGACCGGATCCTTGACCTGCTGTTGCCCCGCCCTCAGTCCGCGCAAGGGATCGGTTTCGCCAACGAGCCCGAAGCGGAAGAGCCGGAAGACAACCGCACCCGGCAGAAGATGCGTTACAAGCTGGTACACGGTGAACTGGACGATCGTGAAATCGAGTTTGACGTATCGATGCAGGCGGGCGTGGAAATCATGACGCCGCCAGGCATGGAAGAAATGGCCAGCCAGTTGCAGGGCATGTTCCAGAACCTCGGCAGCAAGAAAACCCAGAAGCGCAAGATGAAAATCCGCGATGCCTTCCCCATCCTGATCGAGGAAGAGGCGGCACGGCTGGTCAACGAGGATGAAATCAAGTCGCAGGCCCTGGAAACTGCCGAACAGAACGGTATCGTCTTCATCGACGAATTGGACAAGGTTGCGCGCCGTTCCGAATACGGTGGTGCGGATGTGTCCCGCGAAGGCGTTCAACGTGACCTGCTGCCCCTGGTGGAAGGCTGCACCGTCTCCACCCGCTATGGCATGATCAAAACCGACCACATCCTGTTCATCGCTTCCGGGGCTTTTCACCTGTCCAAGCCGTCCGACCTGATTCCCGAACTGCAGGGCCGTCTGCCCATCAGGGTCGAACTGCGGGCGCTTGAAGTTGACGATTTCACCAGAATCCTGACTGAACCACAGGCGTCGCTGACTGAACAATACCGGGCCCTGATGTCGACCGAGGGCGTGGCGCTGGACTTCAGCGAAGACGGCGTGCGCCGAATCGCTGAAATTTCATGGAAAGTGAACGAATCGACGGAAAACATCGGGGCGCGACGCCTTCACACGGTACTGGAGCGACTGCTCGACACCATTTCCTACGAGGCGCCGGACCGCTCGGGAGACGCGTTTACGATCGATGGCGGCTACGTGGACGAGCACCTGGATGAATTGGCTGGCAATGAGGATCTCAGTCGCTATATCCTTTAGGGAAGTATGAAACCCGCTGCAACCCGTTGAAAAAACGCTCTCCAGCCTGCCGGAGCCATTGGCTTCTGATAATTGCCCTGCTGGGCTGCACGGCCGTCTGGGCTGAAGAAAGCCAGCAGAAGTTCAAGATCACCTCGACGCTGAAGCAGTTGTACGGCGCCGAACGAGCAGCAAAGTTCAGCGAGTTGCTGGACCCGAACGCCGAAATCAGCTGGCAGGTTTACCTGCCGGATTACGCCGGTGACGAACCGCCTGGGCTCCTTGTCTATGTCAGCCCGACCCGTTCGGGCGCCATGGACGGTCGCTGGGCGAAGGTTCTGGACAAGCACAACCTGGTGTACGTTGGAGCTAACCGCTCGGGCAACAAAGTTCCGGTAACACGCAGGATGGTGCTGGCAACGTCGTCGATCATGGCGGTAAACCGCCGTATTGAGATAAATGAAGACCGGATTTTTGTCAGCGGTTTCTCCGGTGGCGGGCGGCTCGCCAGCTTTCTCTCAAACCAGTACCCGACAGTTTTTTCCGGCGCGATTTTCATCTGCGGCGTCGACTTCTGGAATGAAGACGTTATCAGCGACATGGAGCGGGTGCTGAACAACCGTTATGTATTCGTTTCAGGGGCCCGGGATTTCAACCTGAGTGAAACCCGCATCGTCTATAACAAGTACCTGAAAGCCGGTGCGAAAAACAGCCTGCTCGAAATTGAAAATGGAATGAGCCATGAGCTACCCAATGCAAATACTCTGGATGCTGCACTTACATTCCTTGCGGGCGAATGAACCGCTTTATAAATCGCCAACCTGAGATACAATTGTGCAAATTTTCAGTAGCCCACAGGAACCATTGAAATGACCAAAACCGAACCCTGGTTCAAGCCAATGCTCGATCAGCTGGTCGCGAAAATGATCAATATTGGCGCCATTTCAGGCGTAGCGGTCGATGCTAACCCGGCCTGGGGGGTAGAAGATCAATTGCTCATTGCCAAGGTCTGGGACTCGAGCAACAAGAGCCAGTTCATCTGGGCGATTACCGGCGATCTTGCGGTGACAGATCATATTCCCGGCAACCTGGCCGTTACGCCACGGGATGCTGCCAGGCATTTTTCCTACAAATGGCAAATGGACGCCGACCGGTTGGCCGAGATGGCCAATGCCGATTCACAGGTAGCCAACACCCGGGCCAATATCGAAGCCCAGAGCAAAAAAATCATCCAGCTGGCAGAGTCACTTTATGCAATGACTGAGCAGGAAGAAGCCTGGAAGTAACCCCGTCAGACCACCGGATTTCCGCTGTCATCGACGATATTCGCTGCCTTGAGCCTTTGCCTCAGCGGCTCCAGTTCCGCCTCCAGGTGACGCCACCGCCCCACTGAACCCGTGTGGATAGGCTCTCTCACCTGCGCGGAGCTCTGCGTTGAGCAGGCCTCATCGAAATCCTGTACCTCGATCAGTTGCTCGGCCCACTCGATCCCCACAAAGTCGGCAATCTGTTTTGAAACATCAAGCGGGTTTGCAACGAGTTTCTCGTAATGTACGTCCAGGATGGCGCCCGGCATCAGCTGGTGCCAATGGCCCATCAGCCGGCGATAAGCGGCGTAGTAGTCGGCAAGCTCTGACAGATCATACGAATAGTAGTAGGCCTTGCTGAAGAGTGTTTTGAACACGGCGTAACACGCGTCCATCGGATCCCGGACCAGGTGCAGGATGCGGGCATTCGGAAACGCTTTTTTGATCAATCCGCAATAGAGGAAATTGAACGGGGTCTTGTCCAAGAAACGGTCCGCTTCGCCGTACATCCCATTCATGTTATTCATGTAATTGCGGGCGATTTCGTTGTAGTCGATTTCGAGTGCCGCGCTCAGTGGATTCAGATTCCGGCCCGGGTTGGCTTCGAGGTATTGATTGATCACGGAGCTGAACGCCAGCGTGAAATCATAGGATTCTTCGGCTGCCTTTACGCCCTGCTGCTGACTGACTATGCGCCCCACCAGGGTAGTGCCGGTGCGCGGCATGCCGACGATAAACACGGGTGTCTCGTCTGACGTCGAGTCGGGAATGTTGGCAAAGCTTGCCGGCTGGAAGGTCTCGATCAGGTCGTTGACGTTCTTCAGCTCGTCAGCCAGGTTGAAGTTGACCAGCTGACGCTGGCTCGCCGCGCCCGATTTGAGTGCTGCGAATGATTCACTGTATTCACCGAGATCCTCCAGCTCCCTGGCCAGCGCGTAGTAAGTATTTACCGATTCTGCCTTGGTCAGCTCTTGTGCCAGGTAGTTTCTGAGACTTTCGACGTGGTTACTGTCAGCAGTCTGTTTTCGCAGCTGGGCTCTCAGCAGCAGTTTTCGCCCCTTCAACGGTAACTGCAGATCCAGCAAGTCCGAGATCGCTTTTTCAGCCTCGTCCGTCTTGCCCTGGAAATACTGGTTCGTTGCGAACTCAAAAAGGAATTCAGGATTTTCTGGTGCAATTTCCCCCACTCTCAATAAAAACGCTTCGGCACCAGCCTGGTTACCGCACTCCCGGAAAACCTTCGCTGCCTCCAGCTGCACTGCAAAGTCGTCAGGAAACCGCTCAGCGGCGGCAGATGCCGTGTCCTGCGCCTGCAGTCCCTGGCGGCACATCAATTCAACTTGCGCCTTTCTCAGCAACAAATCAGGTTGCTGCTCATCGATCGCGACTGCCTGCCTGATATGTTCCAGGGCCTGCGCCAACCGGTATTGAGCAATGGCTACTTCACACGCCAGGTAATGCGCCGCAGCAGAACCGGATCCGTCGGACAGTACCTGGGCGCTCAGTTGTGCTGCTTGCTGCACCTTGCCACCGGCAAGCAGGTTCATGGCAAATTTAATTTTTTTCAGCTCGTTCATTCAGTGGGTTCCGATTCATTAGTCTGGCGCGTTCAGCTCGTTTAACAGGGGTTCCAGAAACGCTTCATAGTGCTGCCACAGCTGCACCGAACTGGTATACATGGGCTGGCGTACCTGGTAGAAACTGGCCGTTTTAACCAGCCCATCGCTTTGATGGAAATCCAGGCAGGCATCCTGCCAATGCAAGCCGCAGGCGGACAGCAGGGCCCGAATTTCAACTTCGGGATTCTGGGTCAGCGATTCGTACTCAATATCGTAGATATGGCCTGGCAGCACCCGATGCCAGTGCTGCATCAGATTACGGTAGAGGTTGTGGTACTGGCCCACCGTTTTCAGATCATAGGCGAAGCGGTAATTTTCGGTGGCAAAATTCTGCTTGTAAATGGACAGGCAGGTATCCCTCGGATCCCGGACACAATGAACGATTTTCGCGTGGGGTAAGGCGATCCTGATCAAGCCGATCATCAGGCAATTGAACGGCAGTTTGTCGGTGATGTGGCGCGCTTGTCCGTTCAGCTGGTTGATTTTCTCAAGATAAACGGTTCCGACCGATTCGTAGATATCTTTTGCATAGGTATTTAGCGGCCTGAACTGATAATGAATGGCTTTGTCGAGAAAATGGCTGGCGCCCAGTGAAAAAAGGTAGTCCAGCTCACCGCCCGCGTAAACCTCCGAGTGACTGGCCAGGATTTTTTCGACCAGCGTGGTGCCGGAGCGCGGCATGCCAACAATGAATATGGGCCGGTCTGAACTTTCTCCCCGGATATCGAGACCGGACATTGCCTCTGCCGAAAAAGTCTCGATAATGTTGCTGATGAGTTCTTCATCACTGTCGACGGTGTATTGATATTTTTTGTACCTGAGGTCGTTACCGGTTTTCAGGTAGTGGAACGCCTGCGGGAAATCTTTCAGGTCCTCGAAAGCCTTGGCCAGGGCAAATGAAAGGTGGATTTTATGATCCACCCCGAGGGCACCGTTCTGATAGAGCTCAAGCATTGCGACAATGTGGGGGTCGCTGGCGTTCTCGTACTTGTGAACGCCCGAGTAGGTGAAATGAGCCTGGGTGTAACCGGGGTTCTGCTGCATGATCTTGCGGTAATGGGCGATAGCCTCTTCCAGCTTGCCCTGGGCCTTGAGCTGATTAGCCATCTGATACCTGGCGACGAAATTACCGGGGTGATGCGCCAGGACCTGCTGGTAACAGTGTACGGCCTTGTCGGTCTCGCCGGCCTGCTCATAAGCCGTCGCCAGGTGCATCCGGGCGTCGACAAACCGCGGGTCCAGCGACAGGGCCATTTTGAACAGTTTCAGAGCTTTTTCCTGGCGCCCTGTCTGGTTATAAACCAGGCCGAGGTTGTTATACACCTGCGGTATCTTGACGTTTTCGGTGATCAGTGTGCGATAAGCCGATTCGGCAAATGCCAGGTTGCCGGCGGACTGCGCCTGGACCGCCTGTTGCAGGCGGAGATTCTGCGGGCCCGTTAACGTCTGCCTGGGCCTGGCCGGTTGCCGGACTTTGCGCCTGGATTTATTTTTCTTTTTGCTCATGGGGCGGAATGCCGGAAACAGCCGGTATGACTACTTGATCTCGTCTTTCGCCCGGAGCCCGGCAAAGGCACGCAGGCTGTCATCCAGCAGCGGACGCCAGTTATCCCAGTCGTGCCCGCCGTCAGTACTGATATGCCGGACCGGATACTCTTTTTCCTTGAGAGTGGCCACGAACCTTCGGGCAGCGGCCTCGTTGTCCTGTGGGCCTCCGTGGGAAAGAAAAATGGCCGATGGGTTCTTTTCTCTTTCCATGTAAATATCATTGATGACATCCAGGTGTTTGTCGCTGGCCGGGGATTGCATGATCAGCACCTGGAACGCACCAGGCATCAGCATGCCGAAGCATGCGGCGTTTATGCCGCCGAATGAAACCCCCATGATCCCCCGGTGGGTGGATGGATCACCGCCGGTCCAGCGTTTTGAAATCTCGGGCATCAACTCGGTGAGATAAAACTTCGCATAGTCGGCTTTGCACATGAATTCCTTGTTCCGGCGGCTTTCGTCCGGGTAATCGGGGTCACGGCTGTCTACGAAAATCGCGGCAATGGGGGCGATACGGCCGTTGTCGATCTCCTCGTCCAGCACGTCGCGCATGTTGCCACTGCCGAGGTAAACCTGACCGTCGGTGACATACAGTTCAGGTATCGGTTTCCTGGCTTTCCGGGGTATGTATATCCAGTATTGCAAGTCATATCCAAGCACCTTGCTGCTGATCCGAATCGGCCCTTCCAGCTTGCCCTTTGCCAGGGCGGGACTGAGCCAGGCGCCCAGCAATACACACAGAAACATGGGTAACAGTCGTTTGATCATTAAATCCTCAACGCGGAATCCGATTAATGAACGCAGATGGGCTTCTGAATTCAGTCAAAAAAAGGTGCTTTTTCCGTTAAAATAATGTAAATTCCGTGGTTGGACAATAAGAGTTCAAGAGTAATAGCCCTTAAGGGCATGCTAATGGCTGGGTGAAAGGAGTCGATTTCTGTGCTTTTCAAGCCCCCGTTAGCGTCTCCAAAAATATAGCACAGATAGGAGATCTACCATGTATCGCAAAAAACATCTAAGTCTTTCGGTGTCTGCTGCGCTCGGTATTACATCATTCATGATGATTCCAAGCTACGCATTGGCCCAGGACCAGACGTCAGATATGGACGACGATGAAATGATCGAAGAGGTGATCGTCACCGGTTCGAGAATTATCAGTCAAGACGGTTTTGGTCAAACCAGCCCCGTTGCAGTCGTGGGTATGGAAGACATCACTTCTTACGGCCTGACCCGTGTCGAGGACGTATTGAACAACTTGCCGCAGATCGAAGCATCTAACGTTGCCTTCGACTCTAACGGCGCAACCGGTACCGCATCTATCGACCTTCGCGGACTGGGCACACAGCGCACGCTGGTCCTGTTGAACGGACGCCGCATGCAGCCCGGTGGTATTAACACCCAGGCAGTTGACGTTAACCAGATCCCCACCATGATGATCGAGCGGGTGGAAGTTCTGACCGGTGGCGCATCAGCTACCTACGGTGCTGACGCTGTGGCAGGTGTTGTCAACTTCATCATGCGCCGTCTTGACGGTGTGGAGTTCAGCTGGGGCGCGAACGCTTACCAGCACGATAACGACAGCAAGTACATGCAGGAACTGATGGATGCCCGTGGCTTCGAGTACCCCACAGGCTCCGACATCGACGGTAAAGGCTACAACGTCGAGTTCGGTTTCGGCACCGACTTTGCCGATGGCAGAGGTAATGCCACGGTGTTCGCTACCTGGCGGCAGAACGAAGCCCTGCTGCAAGGCCAACGTGACTACTCAAGCTGCGCCTTGAGCACAGCGGCGACATCTTGTGGTGGTTCAGGTAACGCGATCGTTCCTAACTTCTACGTCTACACGTTCGACGATGACGGCAACCTTGATCAAGGCTCCGGAATTCTGGGGCTGCAGCCGGACAACACGCTGGGTGACTTTACGATTTACAACTACAACCCGGTCAACTACTACCTGCGTCCGCAGACCACGTGGACGGCCGGCGCTTTCGCTGATTATGAAATCAACGAACACGCCGTCGTGTACCTGGAAACCATGCTGGCCAATACCGAGAGTACCGGCCAGATTGCATTCTCCGGCACGTTCTTTGCCGAAGCATACAACCTTCCGGCGGACAACCCACTGTTCCCACCGGGTTTCCGGTCCTCACTCGAGGAACTTTTCCCGGGTGAAGATCGCTACGGCATCTACATCGGTAAGCGTAACGTTGAAGGTCTGCCACGTCGTGACGTGCTCACCTACAGCAGCCACCGTATCGTGACCGGCGTCAAGGGCGTCATCAACAACAACTGGGATTACGATATTTCGTTCCTGCATTCCGGTTCAAACTCCAGCTCAACGTACCAGAACGACTTCTACCGGCCTAACGTGGCGGCGGCGGTCAATGGTAATGTATGTGCGGTAACCCCAGGCTGTATCCCGTACGAAGTGTTCACCTACCAGGGTGTTACTGCTGAAGCGGCTGCCGGCCTGACCGGTACCGCTATCGCGAACAACAAGGCCTCGATGGATGTGTTCGAAGCATACGTCACCGGTGATACCGGCTGGGGCTTGGACGCAGGCAATATCGTAATGGCTGGTGGTTTCCAATGGCAGCAGACCAAGTTCGAAAGCCTGTTTGATACCATCTACCAGCAGGGCGACCTGCTCGGACAGGGTGGACCGCGTCAGGACGTTGCCGGAACCATCAGGGCCAAGGAACTGTTCGTCGAAGCCAACGTGCCGATTGTTGCCGATCGTGCCTGGGCCCAGATGATGGCTCTTGACCTTGCTTATCGCTGGTCAGACTACAACACCACCGGTTCCAACAGCACCTACCGCATCGGCGTTGACTGGCAGATCACTGAACCGTTCCGCCTGCGGACCGGTTATAACCGAGCTGTTCGTGCTCCGAACATTGGCGAACTGTTCGGACCGCAGACCCTCGGCCTGTGGACGGGTGTTGATCCTTGCTCCACCTCGACTCCAGAAGCCACCGCGGCAGAATGTGCCCGCACCGGCGTAACGCCTGCGCAGTATGGCAATATCACCGCCAGCCCGGCCGGTCAGTACAACGGCCTGTTTGGTGGTAACCCCAACCTGGACGTTGAAAAGGCTAAAACCTGGACAGCCGGTATCGTAATCGATGCGATGGACACCATGCAGATTTCTGTTGACTGGTGGCAAATCAAGATCGATGACACGATCGCGAATGTTCAGGCCGAAACCAGCCTGCGCGAATGTATCGCCGGCAGTGACGCCCTGTGCGCAAACATCAATCGTGGTGTTGGCGGCACCTTGTGGCTCGGTACTTCCGGTTTCGTACAGTCCACCGTGCAGAATATCGGTACCCAGACGTGGTCTGGTATCGACCTGGCGTGGGCCTACGCACTGGGTGACAACTGGAACTTCGACTTGATCGGTACCTACTCGCTCAAGAAAGAAACCACTCCGTTGCCGGATGCGCCGGAAACAGCCTATGACTGCCAGGGCGTTATCAGCCCGGTTTGCTACCCCAACCCGAAATGGCGTCATACCGCTACCGCTACGTATGATTCGAGCGGCTGGTGGGCGCTTACGGGCAGGTGGCGTTACTTCGGCGAGGTTGACTATGATGGTACGGCTGATCAGCTCGTAGGAGAGAACGGATCACTCGGCAGAGCCACTAACTACTTCGACATCAATGCTGTGTTCCGTTTCATGGATGTTCATGACATCGTTCTTGGTGTTAACAACGTCTTTGATAAGGCACCACCTCTGATGGGTGGCTCCATCTCAACCAACGGTAACACGGTCGTAGGTTTCTACGATACGCTGGGCCGTTACCTCTACGCTGACCTGACCTTGCGCTGGTAAGATCAAGTTCGAGTAGATTGTAAGTCTGAAAGCGGGCCGCAAGGCCCGCTTTCTTTTTGCCGGTCTGAAATATATCCTCACCGCTAGGCAGCGCAGGCGAATCCCTTGTCATGAAGATGAATCCAAAAAAAAGGCAGGAACTGGAGCGTATCCACCAGTTTCTTCGGCAAAACCAGGATAATCTGCCTGCAATCGACCAGGTCGCCATGCTCATGCATAAACACGGCTTCCCCCTTGACCAGGCGCTCAAGACTTACGAAAGTTACCTGGCCCGTCATCCGTCGACACCCAGCGCCGCCTACAATTACGCCTGGTATCTCGCCAGGGATGGTCAATTCGCAGCAGCCGTCCAAATGTACCAAAGGGCACTGGAACTGGGCATTGATCAGCAGGAAGAGGTCCACCTGAATATCGCCAATATCTACATGGACCACCTTAAGGATAATGACAAAGCCCGGGCAGAGTTTGAGCGGGCTCTTGCTATCAACCCCGATTATTTCGGCGTATACCACAACCTGGGTAACCTGGCGGAGCAACTCGGCGACCGCCAGGAAGCAAAGGTTTGTTTTCAGAAATGCCTTGAGATTGAGCCCGGTAATCCATCAGCGTTGGCGCGCCTGGCGGATGCGCACATATTTCAGAAAGCCGATGATCCCCTGTTGGCCAGGCTGCTGGAAAGTGCGGCCACCAACCAGGACAGTGACCTGCACTTCGCCCTGGGCTCTGCGTATAACCAACTGACTGATTACGAATCGGCCTGGTCTCATTTTTCCACTGCCAATGCCCTGGACCGAAAGCACCTGCCCGCTTACAGCAGGGAACAGACCGAGGCATTGTTTGAACGCATTGCAGCGCAAAGCAGCCGCGAATGGCTCGATCAGTTTACCGGGGAGTCGCACCGGCCAGTGTTCATTTGCGGCATGTTTCGAACCGGTTCGACGCTGTTGGAACAGGCACTGGCCGCTCACCCCTCATTTGAGGCGGGCGGCGAAAGTGAGTTTTTTCCCCGCCTGGTCCTGAAGGAGTTTTTAGACTACCCGCAGGGCCTGGATGAGGTTTCAGGCAGGGAAGTCGAAACATGGCGGGAAAGCCACCAAGCTTATTCGGCCTGGTTTGCCGGTGGATCAACCCGCCTGACGGACAAGCGTCCTGATAATTTCCTGTACATGGGCCTGATCAAGGCCATCCTGCCGTCCGCCCGGTTTATCGTAACCCGCAGGGACTGGCGCGACGTGGCGCTGTCGGTGTTTTCGACCCGCCTGGGCGCATCGCAGAACTACTCGACGAGGCTTGCTGATATTCACCACTACATGGCCCAGCAGGACCGGTTGCTTGAGCACTGGAAGTCCCTGCTCGGCACCGACCTGCTCGAGGTCCGCTACGAGGACCTGGTCCACCGGCCACGTGAAATCATCGGCGGGGTACTGGAAAGTTTGGGTGAAGCCTGGGACGAACGCTGCCTCTCATTCGATCAGCAGCGCTCCACGGTGAAGACCGCCAGCGTCTGGCAGGTCCGGGAGCCATTCCACACGCGCTCGATCAGCCGCTGGAAGAATTACCAGCGGCATTTCAAAAAAACCTTCGGCGACTGACCTCTCTTTAATTTAACGCCGTCGAGCGCAGCCGCCTTTATTGCTCGTCGTTATCGGTATCAGGTTCGGATTCAGTTGAGGGTTCAACCGCAACTTCACCCAGTTCCTCCACCGTCACGGTGGCCTTGTCGAGGTTGGTGGCATCCTGTTTCGCCTTCAACTCCTGCAATTGGGTCAACAATTCCGGGCTGACGTAACTGGTTGGAGATGATCGTGAAACAATGCGACTGGAGGCAAGAGAGCTTGGCGCGGCGACTACACCCGCTTCACCCGTGGTGACAGATTTGGTGGAGTCCAGCAATGCCGCGTTGTTCTGCGCAAAGCTGCCACCGATTTGCGGATAGGAGCCATAAATATCCGTGACCGTCCAATCGTCAATATCCGGTTTAATCGTACTCGCGTACTCGAGTTTACTCCGCTCACTGCCCTGCAGGTACACCAGCAAATGCTTCTTCAGGTCTTCCTGGAAATTGGGGAAATAGCCCCGGTTACGGTCGTAAAGGCTGGAAGCTCGAAAAATTTTCTCATCCCTGGAGTAGGTGCCGCGATTGGAGTTGATGAACTCGGCCGCATTGTCGGCCAGGTTTCGCTGGACATTGGCGCCCGTGTAAGCCGACTTACGGATATTGGGGCCACCGATGATACCCTGGTAAAGCCCGTACATGACCAGTGGGCTGTTCTCGTAATTCTGCTTCAGAATGACATGCTGGATATCGTTGAGACTCAGTGGAACGCCCGCAACGGTTACCAGCTTTTTATCGAGAATCGACTTCTTGCCCTTCAGAAGCTTATTCAACTTGCGCTTGGGATAGACTTTCACCACCTCGTTGAGGAGCGTGAAGTTATACAGGTTCAGCCAGTATGCCAGTTGCTCATTCCGGTTAAAAAATTGCAGTGGTGCTTGTGACGGCAGCGCCGCGAGATTGTCCCGGATATCCTCCAGCGCCTTCGCGGCCTCATCATCACCGTTGAACAATTCAAAATAAAAGCGGTTGCCTTCGTTCGTTGTGGACCTTTTTACATTGGCCTTCATCCGGGAGCCGGTCGGGGCCCGAGTGGGATCGGCCACTGCGCGGGTAGAGCGCCCCGTGTCCACCACCGAAACTTTCAGCAGCGCGTTTAGCTGCGAATAGTTGATCTGGTAAGTGGAAGTGGAGTCGCTGCCTCTGAATGGTGCGGGGACTTCAGACAGGGTGTCTGCCAATATGGGGCCGGACAGGATCAGCCCGGCACTAATCACCAGGGTCGAACACAAACGCTTTAACATCATTGCACCTCAAATTTTCAGCTGCCGGGGCCGCAATCCAGCCCGGCTGTCTTTCAAGAATATTCTACCGTGTCCACCATCTTGTTTCAGTTGGCAAAACAGCTTTTGTGCTTTTCAATTTTCCGCCTGCTGCTGACTAATCAATAAATCCAGCTTGTGACTGTATTTTTCACGGCTCTCATTCTGCTGGGCGACTTCCTCCGCTTTCTTCATCCAGCGTGTCGACTCATCTTTATCTCCGCTCATCAGGTAGCTGAGGCTTAGCAGGAAGTAAAATCGATCCTCGTCATCGACTTTTTCAATCGCGAAATCAAGATTTTCAATGGCGGTCCGGTAATCACCATCGATGAAAGCGGTGTTTGCCACGGCATACCGGTAATAAGGGTTGTTCATTCGGTGCAGGCGGACTCTCGCAAGGTACTGTTCGGCCAGATCAGTCTTACCCTCTTCCGCGTACAGGTTTGCCAGGTTACTCATCGCGATGAGGTTGAATTGGTAGATGTCCAGGGCCTGCTTATAAGCGGCTTCCGCGTAATTGGGGCGCTTTTCCCGGCGATGCAGTATACCCATGTTGATCCAGGCCGGGCTAAAACGGTCGTCTTCCAACAGCGCTTGGCGAAAATTGGCATAGGCCAGAGTGGTCTCGCCATTCATCATTTGCTCAACGCCGATATTGCTGAAATAGTGCGCGCGGGCGCGGGCGTCGCTGATGGTGCGCCTGTCATAAGTGGCCTGGAAGTCATAAATATTGAAATCAACCACGCGCTGGATTCCTACGCCCAGGTCAACCAGGACATTGACATGCTGACTGAAAAAGAAGGACTCGCCCACCAGTGACCAATCCGGTGGAATGTCAACTTCCTGGTATTCGGCATGGATATCCAGGTAGCGGGCCATTGCAATAAAAAGGTTTGTGAAGGAGAGGCAGTTACCACGCGCTTGCTGGAATGTCTGACTCGCGGTACGTGTTTTATCGTCATAGACCAGTTCGAAATGGCCATCGCCGATGATCGCGTACACCAGTCGCTGCATACGCCGGTACCGGTTGTTGGAACCTTTCATGTACGAATCGGCAAAATCCATCATCTCTGGAGTCATTTCCAGGATGTCCACGCCCGACAGATCAAGATCTTCGGCACCCTTCCCCAGCGGACTGCTTTCCAGGACCATGACCGGACTGACATCGATCGTACCCAGCGTCGACTTCTTGTCTGGTGTAATGACACACGCGGTCAACAGTGAAATCACCCACATAACCAGCAGTGCTTTTGTCAATTGCATATCCGATACCACGACCGTAATACCCTTATGATACGACCCTTTAAGTAACATCGGGTATCTATTGCGATGTCCGGATAGTTTTACGGGACAAAAAAACCGGCGTCCAATCCATGCTCACACCACGCCGAAACCGATATGCGTGTAAAATATCCGCAAATTCAATCTCTCACAGGCAGGATTACCCTTGAGAAAACTTGTTCTTCTGATATGTGCCTTCGGCCTGCTGACCGTCAGTGCGGCTGAACACAAGAATGCACCTGAAATTCAAACCCTGATGGCGCCCGAGGACTTTACCGCCTCCGGACTGGATAAGCTTTCGGATGCCGAACGCGCGCACCTCAGCGAATGGGTGGCCAGGTACCGGGAAGGCGCGATCAAGGGACCCCCGGTACCCGGCAAGCAACGAAAGGAAGCTGAAGCAGCCGCTGCAACCGCTGCTGCTGCGCCCGCTGCTGCGCCCGCTGCCGCTCCATCCCCCGCTCCGGAAGTTCAGCAGGAAACCACCGATGAGTACCCTGGTGGGTATAAGACCAGCAAGGAAAAGAAAAAAGAAAAGAAAGTGAAATTCGAACTGCTTGCCAAAGTCATTCCCCAATTTTCCGGCTGGTCCGGAAAAACCGTGTTTGTGCTGGATAACGGCCAGGTCTGGCGTCAGCGTACGCCGGGATCCTTGCGTTACAGCGGCGGCGACTCAAACATCGTCATTACGCAAAACATGATTGGCAAATTCATCATGAAACACCCTGACTCAGGCAGGTCAGTTGGAGTCCGGCGCATCGATTGACCGGCCGCATGCACCAGGTTCCTGAACGGCGAACCGGGTCGATTATGGGTTTTTATAACACTTACATCATGCCGACAATGGTTCACCTCGCTTGTGGACAAAAGCCGACCATGAAGCAGCGCGCGAAGCTGATTCCAAGAGCCAGCGGACGCGTGCTTGAGATCGGTATAGGTTCCGGACTCAACATACCGTTTTACGATGCAAGCAAAGTGGATCACTTATGGGGTATCGATCCATCGTCAGAAATGTGGTCGATCGCGCAAAAAAATGCCGGTGGCCATCACATCGATGCCGAATTCATGCAGGCAGGCGCTGAATCAATCCCGCTGGAAAATGACTCTGCCGACACAGTCGTGATCACTTACACGCTGTGTACCGTTCCGGATGTAGCAACGGCACTGCAAGAGATCAAGCGGGTACTCAAACCCGGCGGTGAATTGCTTTTTTGTGAACATGGAGAGGCACCCGATGCCAGCGTGGCGCGATGGCAAAATCGCCTGAACCCCATTTGGGGAATGCTGGGTGGCGGGTGTCACCTGAACCGGCCGATACCGCAGTTGCTGGCAAATTCCGGATTCACCAGCAGCGACCTTCAGACCATGTATATTCCTGGCTGGAAACCCGCCAGTTTCAATTACTGGGGCAGCGCTCATTCTGACTGAGTAGTTGCTGCAGGTCCGCGGGGCTGTCCAGGTCCCAAGCCGCGTTGGGTCTGTGAATGAGCTCGAGTCGCTGCCGTTCTTTGTCGATCAACACTTTTGCACCCTTAATTCCATGCATGCATTGTAATTCGTGTATTAAATCACATGGGAATATGCTGGGTGGACCGTAATTAAGGGTTTTATCCTCAAACCATGAAGTTGCACATACACTTGATATATCAGCTTCCCATGATTCAATAATGGCTAAAAGGTCCTTTATGCCGAGTCGCCAGAGATCAATGGGCATTACCAGGACACCTTCACTGGCCGGCGCGATATGTTTCGCCCCGCACGCAATAGATGTACCCATCCCTTGTTCCCATTCGGGATTGTGTACAACCGTTAAAGGCAACCCTTCCAGGCTCTCTACAACCGCCGTTGACTCACATCCGGTTACCACGACGACATCCAGTTGCAACTCCAGCAAGAGTCGCGCCGAGCGCCTCACCAGTGTTTCACCGTGGTGAATCACAAGTTGCTTGGCCCGGCCAAGGCGGCTGGAACAGCCTGCGGCGAGCAGAATCGCCGCCAGCTTATGCTTGGGCATCGGTCTTCAGCGTCAGCGAACAGCCATTTCGCTGATTCAGAACCGCGTGAATTTCGGCGGCTATGGACAAGGCAATCGATGACGGCAGTTCCGCCCCGATATCCAGTCCTGCCGGACCATAAATTTCGACGTCCTGCCGTCCGGATATCTCGCGCAAGCGCTTTTTCCTGGCCCTGGGGCCCAATGCACCGATATAGGGAATATTGAAAGCGGACACCTGCTCAAGATACCGGGCGTCGTTTTCCAGGTGATGGCTCATGATCACCGCCGCGTCAACGTCCTGCAGGTTCACCACTTCGCTGAGCAGTGAGGGATTTGCGCGGGTCACCAGGCACCCTGACGGGTATCGCTCCTGCCGGGCAAAAGCCGGCCGATGATCCACTACCTGGACCTCCCAATCCAGTTCTGAAAGCACCCGGGCCAACGGCACAGAGTCCGGTCCGCCGCCGCAGATCAATACCCGGGTTCTGGCCGGCATCTGCACCAGGATCAGCCCGGCCGATTCGCTCTCCAGTCCAACCGACGTCCGATTCACTCGCCACTGCGGCCATGGTGTCGCCAGAGACTGCAGGATTTCCAGAATGACAGGCTCTCCGTCTGATATATCAGCATTGTCAAGCAGCCCGAAAGCCCCACAGGGCAAGCCTTTATCGGTTTCAGTCACCAATGCGAGTAACACCGCCCGCCTGGCACTGTGAGAAGCGTACAACTGCTTCAGAAAGCCAAAACCGCGTTTCTTATCAAGTCGCTGAAGCAGCAGATGAATAACGCCGTCACAGCCAAGCCCAAGCCCCCAGACCAGTTCCTCATCGGCATGCATGTCGTAGGTGACAAACGCGGCTTCACCCGACTCAAAAACGCCGGCCGCATGGTGCAGGAGATCGCCTTCCAGGCAACCTCCGGAAATCATACCTTCGTACTGCCCCTCCCGGCTGATCAACATCATTGCACCGGGTTTACGGTAAGTAGAGCCTTGTGTACCGACAATGGTCGCCAATACCAGTGAATCTTCTTCCCGGTGCGCGCGATAGAAATCTAGCAGGGCAGGAATTCCAAGATGCACATTCAGTCCTTTGTTGACGTGCTGAAAGAATTGAAATTATAAACTACGGCAACCTTCCGGTCAGGCAGCTCAGGCAAGCGCTTGCTTCAGTTGATCCCGGACAGGAAGTTTTCGGATACGCACACCGCAGGCATTGTAAATGGCGTTGGTCAGGGCTGGCGCCAGGCTGGGCAGCCCCATCTCACCCATGCCCGTCGGTTTGTCGCCAAATGGCAAGATATGTGTTTCGAGTACTGCAGGCATCTGCGCCATTCGGGCAACCCTGTAGTTATGGAAATTGCTTTGGACCACCTGCCCTTCTTCGACTGTAATTTCGAGGTTGAGCGCGGTGCTCAGTCCATCGATGGTGCCTCCTTCCAGTTGCGCTTCAACGCCCAGGGGGTTAACCGCGATGCCACAGTCCACGGCAGCTACGATTCGATTGATATTAAGGCTTCCCTCATCATCAACTTCCAGCTCTACTGCGTGCGCCGCGTAGCCCCCAAAGGTAAAATGTGACGCGACCCCAACCCCCTTTCTACCAGGCCGCCTTGCCTTGTAATCAATTCGTTCGGCGACATGCTTCAGCAGCCGCGAAAGACGCCATGGGTTAAACACCGGGCCGCCGTGCTGACCGTATTCGAGATCCCTGTTTTCTCCATAGAGCTCAAGCCGCAACTGCAACGGGTCCTGTCCGCTGGCATGCGCAATTTCATCGATAAAAGACTGCACCACGAAAGCATTCGCCGTATGTGCCGGCGCCCGCCACGAACCGCGCGGCATGCCGGACTGAACTTCGAACCATTCAATTCGCAGGTTTTCGACAATCTGTGCAGGAAAATCGTCGATGTAGAGCTCCGCCGCGTATTGCTCTTCCGGGGCTACGTTGGGGCGACGGTAGTATTTTCCGGCGCTGGCCAGGCGCTGTGTCCAGCCGGTCACTTTGCCGGAAGCATCCAGGCCGGCCTTCATTTCATGCAGGCCCGAGGGGCGGTAGAAATCGTGTTTGACGTCGTCCTCTCGGCTCCATTGCAATTTGACCGCTGCGCCGATCCGCTGAGAAATCATCGCCGCCTCGGCGACGTAGTCGTTGGTCAGGCGCCTGCCGAAGCCACCCCCGACCCGTGTCATTTCAACTTCGATGTGCTCACGGGGCAGCCCGGTCACGGCCGCAACGGCCCTGCTGGCTCCTGAAGGCGACTGGGTGGGCGCAATAACCCGGGCTTTATCTTTTTCCACATGCACGAAGCAATTCTGGGGTTCCATCGGCGCATGGTTCACGAACGGCACTTCGTAGCGCGCTGTAACCACCTTGCTGGCCTGCTTCAGCGCCGCGTCCAGGTCTCCATCGTTCCGGACCACCTGGCCAGTGTCCGCAAGCAGCTTTTCTGCCTGGCGCCAGAAAGACTCAGTACTCTCCTGTTGATGTGGTCCCTTGTCCCATTCAATTTCCAGGGCCTTTCTGCCCTGCATTGCAGCCCAGGTGGAGGTTGCTACCACGGCCACTCCGCTGGCCAGGATCAGGTAAGGCTCATCCGGCCCGGGTCCATCGATTTTGAACACATCGACGACACCCGGGACTTTTCGGGTTTTACTGTCGTTGAATGACTTGACGGTGCCGTCCAGGTAGGGGCTGCGCTGGATGACCGCATAGCGCATCCCGGATACTTCGGTATCAATACCAAACCTGGTTTTGCCGGTGACGATATCGCGGATATCTACCACGCCGGTGGGCTTGCCGATGATGCGGTAGTCCGAGGGCTCTTTGAAAGACGGCTTCTGCTCGGGCACGGGCAGCTTTGCCGCCTGCGTCGCGAGGTCGCTGTAGCGAAAGCGTTTTCCCAACGCGTCACAGATGACTTCACCTGACTCAGTGCGGCAGGCGCCTGGCTCGACTCCCCAGCGCGCCGCTGCCACGCTGATCAGCATCTGTCGAGCGGTTGCGCCGACCTCGCGCAAAAATTCCCAGTTTCCCGTGACGGCGGTGCTGCCCCCGGCACCCTGCCCCCCGTATTTCCAGGTAAAACCATCTGCAGTCTTGACGATGCCCAGCGGCATTTGCCTGACCGACACGCTGGCCCAGTCGACATCGAGTTCTTCTGCGACCAGCATCGGCATGGACGTACGCACGCCCTGCCCGATTTCAGGCTGGGCCACTCCTATGGTCACGGTGTTGTCCGGGTTGATCTCAACGAAAAAGCCAATCTTGCCGCCTGCTTCACCTGCACCATTACCCGCATCTTCACCAGTCAGAGCTTTTACCGCCGGAATACCCAGCAGGAAACCGCCTGATGCCGTCAAACCGCCAACCAGGAAGGTGCGCCGCAACATGCTTATGTCCCCTTGCGCATCGTCGCCGAAGCGCGGTGGATCGCTTTGCGGATACGCACGTAGGTCCCGCACCGGCAGATATTCCGCATCTTCCGCGCGATGTCTGCATCGCTCGGCTCTGGAATCTCATTCAGCAAATCTATCGCCGCCATGATCTGCCCACCCTGGCAGTAACCGCATTGCGGGACGTCTGCATCGATCCATGCCTGCTGCACGGGATGCAGGCCGCCATCAGGAGTCGCCAGGCCTTCAATGGTTGTGACCCGCTTGCCGGTCACCGACGAAACTTTACGGGTGCAGGCCTTGCTGGCCTGGCCATCGATGTGAACTGTGCAGGCTCCGCAGCTGCCGATGCCACAGCCAAACTTGGTGCCGGTCAAACTGAGGTGATCACGTAGAACCCAGAGCAATGGTGTATCCTCATCGCCTGAAAAGCTTACCGGTTGATTGTTGACGTGAAATTCAATCATGATCCTGTCCGAATTATAGACAGCCAAGGACAATCGCGGCGAGCGACACGAGATAAATTGAATGGAAAATAAGCCAGGCTGATGACCACGGAAAAGTTCGAGACACTGGACCCGGAAAACTGGGATGAGATGCGTGAGTTGGCCCACCGCATGGTGGAAGACGCTTTCGATTACATCCAGTCTTGCGGGGAACGACCCGTCTGGACCCCGGTCCCGGATGACATTTCCCAATATCTGAAGGAACCTGCTCCAGCAGACCCTTCTGACCCGGCCGACGTGTACGACGAGTTCCTGGCGAACATCATGCCGTACAATCTGCACACCAATCACCCCCGGTTCTGGGCCTGGTACATGGGCAGCGGAACCGTGATGGGCGCGATGGCGGATTTCCTGGCAGCGGTACTGAATCCAAACGTGGGTGGCATCAACCACGCGGCGCCGCGGGTGGAACAGCAGGTAATCAGCTGGCTGATTGAATTGATGGGTTTTCCGACATCCGCCAGCGGACTTTTGACCAGCGGTGCGTCGATGGCAAATTTCACCGCGCTTACCGTGGCCCGAAACTCAAACTGCGGCTACGATGTGCGGCGCAAAGGGGTGCTGGCTGCTCCGGGCCAGCTCACGGCCTATGCATCGAGCGAAATTCACAGTTGTAATCAAAAAGCGATCGAAACCCTGGGACTGGGTTCCCAGGGGCTGCGCAAGGTGCCGGTCAATGCCGATTACACCATTGATATGGAAGCACTGCGGGACCAGGTCCGCGCAGACCGGGAAGCCGGCATGATCCCTTTCTGCGTGATCGCGACCGCCGGCACGATCAACACCGGCGCCATAGACGACATGGAAGCGATTGCCGACTTCTGTAACGAGGAGGGCCTGTGGTTCCACGTTGATGGCGCTATTGGCGCAGTCGCCACGTTGGCGGATAACGTGCAACCCCTGCTCAAGGGCATGGACCGTGCAGATTCCATCGCGCTCGATCTGCACAAGTGGATGCACATTCCGTTCGAGGCCGGCTGCGTGATCGTTCGCAATGCAGCGACCCATGCCGATTCATTTTCACTGGTGCCCGAATACCTGCAACGCGATGTCGAGGGCGGAGGCATGGCCTCCGGCAGTCTCTGGTTCAGCGATTACGGATTACAACTGACCCGCCAGTTTCGCGCACTGAAAGTCTGGATGTCGGTGAAGGAACATGGCCTGGATCGCTTTGGCCGGATGATCGCCCGCAATGTCGAACAGGCGCATTACCTGGGCGAACTGATCGAAGCTGCCCCGGAACTGGAAAGGACGGCCCCTATCGGGCTGGATATCGTCTGCTTCCGGTACAATCCAGGCGGCCTGGATCAGGAATCCCTGAACACGTTGAACAGGAAACTGCTGGTACAGCTCCAGCAGGGAGGCGTCGCTGCGCCTTCATATACGACCCTGCAGGGCAACTACTGCCTGCGCGTCGCAATTTCCAACCACCGCAGCCGCTTCGAGGATTTCGACCTGATGGTCGAGGAAGTCGTCAAGCTGGGCCGGGAACTGAACTGATCGACCCCAAAGTGTGAACCGATTGGCGGGAGTGGGGAAGCGAAACTGTTCTTAAAGCAGCCAGATAATCCCGGAATTCCTGAAAAACTTGTACCAGCCCCGCTGGCTCTTGGTGGTATTGCCCTTCATTCCTTTCAGGCCCATTACTTCTTTGCGCAATTGCAACCATTCCGGAGAACCCCAAAGGTAGGAAATGGATACCAGTTGGTCGAAACTCTCATGCACATCGCTGGCAAGGTCGGGACCCTTAAAGAAAAAGCCCATTTCATTGTTATACAGGCGGGAGCGGTAATCGAAGTTGGTGGTGCCAATAAAACCGACGTCTTCTGAAAGAAAATACTTGGCATGCAGTTTGCCGTAGTTCCGGTCACCCTGCCCCAGCTTGACCGAATCAAGGCGGCCTGTTTCATAGACTTTCAACCGAGGATTGTTCACCAGTTCTTGCCACTTCTCGCTATTAACCAGCTGCGATGTCATCTCATCCGCGCCTTTGAGACTGATCCATTCCTCCCTGACCTCAGGGGGCAGCAGCAAACGGGGTGCTGTCTCCATATCGATCACCGATTGTGCCGGAAAATTATCCGAAGTCAGAACTGAATTGGTGATGATTTCCAGGGTCGTGTCCGGATGGTTGTCCAGCCATTCCCTGAAAGCCACTGCCTCGTCTTTGACGAGGTCGCCTTTACTGTTCTTGTACTCCGCCAGGAACAGGTAGGGTGATACGATCCTGACAGACTTCAGATCCGGTCTCTCGTCGCCAATCTGGGCCAGCAACGTCATGATCGAATTTGGGTTGCGCTTCTGATTACCCTCTACATCAGTCACTACTTTGGAGTCCGTCAGGTTGCCCAGTTCGTGGGCCAGCCGCACTTGCGAGTCATGGAAGCCGGTGTTCATGTACTCATCCATTCTTTCGTAATGCGGACTGAAATAGTCGTATCCCTTGAGCGTTTCCAGGGCGCCCTGTGCCCGCTTGCGCGACTTCCAGAACTGCTGCTTGGCGTGATCGCTGGTACCCGGCTTGATTTGCTTGTTAAACGGCAACAGGAACAGCAGTGTCGAATAGATCTCACTGACTTTACCCACCGAATAGCCTTGGTCATCTGCCGCCCTGGCCGATCGGAGCAGAATTTCAGCATCGCGAAAAGGGTCTGGATCCGCGGAGCCATCCGCCTGGATTCCGTAATAATCCAGGGAAATGTTTCTGCCACCTGTGATTACCGCCGTCTTGCCTTCAAAACTGCCGTCCTTGACCAGCAATTTGTCATGCGAACGCCGGTTCGGATTACTGACTTTCGAAAGTGCGTTGAAAACCACGACCTGCACGCGGGCTTTGCGGGTCGTCAGTTGGCCCTCTGCGTTGCGCATGAAACCGGCACGGTCGCTGCAAGTTTGCAACGCTCGCAATGGTGTGTGTGACCCACCGCTGATCGAGCCCACCGAATCAACCGTCACGCGCACATCGACACCACGCCGTACCGCGTTGCACAGGGCGCCCAGCATGGCCTGGCCGATCAGGTCCGTTTTGAAAATGTAATAGGTAAAATCAATGGTGTGCTCGGCATTTTCGATCATCCATATTTTGACCGCCAGGGAGGTTAGCGCCGCCTCATCTGTTGGCCCAAGAAACTTGGTCCTGGCATGCTGAATCGGAATTTCTGCCTGCTTGCCCAGCTCAATCAGATCGACATCGATATCGCTCCCCCGCAGCCAGGTCCGGTCCGCGTAAATCTCATTGATTTCGGGATCGTCAACCGCGCTGAGCGGCGGACAACCTGGCAGGTTCTGGGTGCCCGCCGGACAATCGTTTTTTGCAGGTTTGCCCGCACATGAGGCCAGCAGCATCAGAACCGCGAGCAATGAGACCTGGCGTGCTGTTTTCAACGGATCAATCATCATCTGATTCCTTCAGGCCGATTTCGGCGGCTACTGCATAGTGATCGGAAACCACGTCTGGAAATACAGCATATTTGCTGAATTTGAGCTGCTTGGATATCAGTATCCAATCGAGCCTCGCCCCTTTGTCCCCATAAGTGGCAAACCCCTCGGCATGGGGTTCGAACACCGTCAGATCCAGTTGCTCAGCAAAATATTTTAGGGATGAATCCTCAGTCTGCCAATCGGTGTTGAAATCGCCCATGATAACCAGCGGGCCTTCGATTCCCGCCAGCACGCGAACCATCTCGTCAATCTGCGACCTTCTGACCGAACGTCGTGAAAAATCCAGGTGCACAGAAGCAAACTTTACCCTGACCGGTTCCGCCGGCGCCGCCGCAGGATTCCAATCCAGCGCCGCCAGCGAAAAGCCCTTGGTGGTGGTTGGTTTGGATGGAACGAAACTATGCGCAAACGCGCCCTGGAACTCGTATTTCGATAATAAGGCTGTGCCGAAATCGTACACCCTGTTGCTGGCGTGAATTCCATGAAAATTGCAGCTGTAAATTGTATTTTCCGACAGAAAATCAACATGATTGAACTTGCCGCTCCAGGCAGACTCCGCATCAGCCTCTTGCAGAGCAATAACGTGGGCGTCGGCACGGTCCAGCAGGCCAGCCAGCTCGACCAGGTTGTTTCGAATGGTCTCGCCTTTCAGCAACATCTGATTTCTGCCGTCTTTGCGGCCATGCGCCATGTTCAGGGTCACGACTCTCAGAATTGAAGAGTTCACGACTTTCAACGGCTCTTTGCCTGCGGCGCAGGCGCCTTTTGCAACCCCTGCCCAGCTCAGTATCAGCAGCGTGACACCCAGTAAATACATCCGTAAATAGCTTTCCGGGAAGCGCATCTCAGTAAGTAAACGGTGACCGCAAATTGAATGAAATAGCCCGGTAATGTCCGTTTGAACTGCGCTTGTAGGACAGGCCGATGTGTTCGAAACTCATGAACCAGATCTTGATGGGTTTGCTCTCCTTCGCCAGCGCCAGGCCAATCTCCCACTGGTCCTGGATCGACTCTACCCGGTTTTCATCGAGATGGAAATTCAGCTTGTCGAACAGGTAATTGTAAGTCACATGCCAGTTCAGACGTAACGGGTCGCCTGCCAGTTCCAGCTTGCCCAGTGGCTGGTTGAATTCCAGCCCGCCCATCACGGAGCCATAACGGCCGCGCTCTTCGTACTCAGGTTTGTAACCGGCGTAATATACTGCATTGAGTAAATTCCACCGGAGCTTTTCACTTTCGCCCAACAGGTACCGGCTCTTGATGCCGCCATACCAGATTCCGGCCCATTTACCCGAATCCACTTCGTAGCCACCACCCAGGTGGGCATAGGGCCTGAGCGACCATTTGGAGTTGACCGGGACTTCAACCTGCACACCCGGCGTGAAAGTAACCGTGCCGTAGTTTTCGAAATCGATAAAATCAGGGATATCATTCATCTGGTGGAGACCAAATGACAGGGGATACTGAATTTCAATACCCAGTTTCCGCTGGCCTTCCGAGTCAAACCTCGCCCGGCTGATGGTTTGGCGTGGCGGAATGCGAAATATGAACACGGAACGGTTCTTTTCGACCTGGTACCACCCGGTTCCGAAAAACGCGCCCATCGCCCAGTGAACCTGCCTCGCGGGTTCCGGTTCCTGCGCAACGGCCTGTGCCTGCAGCACAGAAGGCAGCATGATCAAGAGCATTAAGATGAGAATTGGGCGCATATTTCCATGCGTTCGGATTGCTTCCACATTCCAATAATGACAGAGTACATCAAGACCTGGCTGAATTCCTTACGACCAACATGAAGATAATCAATGCAACTCCCGAACACGCACGGGAAATCATGGGCTGGTTCCCCGACAAGGAAAGTGTTTTTCTATGGGGCAGCCCCTATACCCGTTATCCGTTGACTGAAGAGACTTTCTTTGAAGACATTTACTGGAGCCGGATCAACTCGGTCGTAGCATTGAAGGAAGATGGAAAAATCCTCGGTTTTGGCCAGTTTTATCTGAAACTGGGACGCTGCCACCTGGCCCGGCTGGTCATCAACCCCGAATACCGAGGTCACGGGCTGGGCAAGGCGTTTATCTCGGCGCTGATGAATTATGGCGGCGACCAACTGGGAACCCGGGAATTCTCTCTCTATGTCATGACCATCAACAAACCGGCCGTGGCTGTGTACAAGAACCTTGGATTCAACCTGGCCGCGTATCCCCACGGTGACCCCAAGCTGGAAAACTGCGTGTTCATGATAGCCGGACATGATTGAGGTCGAAGTCACCCGGCTGTGGATTTATCCCGTCAAATCGATGAAAGGCATCGAAGTTGGCGAAGCAACGTTGACCGCAGAGGGTCTGGAACACGACCGGCGATTCATGGTGGTTGGGGCTGATGGACGTTTTGTGACACAACGTGATCAGCCGAAGCTTGCGTTGATCCATACCAGTCTGTCTGAAGGCGTCATCGAACTGTCGCGGGCCGGTTTTGGGACTGTAAGCGTACCCCCGGACCGCCTGCAGGGCGATATCGTTTTGACAAAAGTGTGGGGGGATCAGTGTGAAACCGTTGACCAGGGCGAAGAAATCTCCCGCTGGCTGACTGCCGCCCTGGAAAGTGAAAGCCGCGTGCGACTGGTGCGCATGAAGGAGGGGTTTCGCCGCCCCCAGAATCGGGCTGAACTGTTGGGAGAAAGCACGACGACTTATTTTGCCGATGCCGCCCCGTTGCTGCTCGCAAACGAATCATCACTCAAGGCTCTCAATAATCATTTACTCGAGGCAGGACACGACGCCGTGCCGATGAACCGCTTTCGTCCCAATATCGTGATCCAGGGCCTGCAGGCATTCGAAGAACACCAGCTGAGCCGGCTGGACCAGGGGAACTTCAGCCTCGGCTTTTGTCACCCCTGCGAGCGCTGCGTGGTCACCACCATTAACCAGGACACCGCGGAAAAACATCCCGGCCGGCAGCCCTTCAAGACCCTGCGCGACATCAATCCCATGCCCGGCAAGAAGCGGGCGCCCGCTTTCGGGCATAATGCGATTCTTTTGCAGGGCGAACACTCGACCGTAAAAATCGGCGACACATTGACAGGACACTATGCATGAAAATATTGACTCTGACCCTTTCCCTGGCCTTGTTCTGTATCAGCGGTTTTGCGGCTGCACAGGAAGCCGCTGAAGAGAAAACACAAAGCTACGACAGCCTGAATGCCGAACATTCCCTGGATGAACTGCAGTTGCTGACTTCTCCGCTGACAGTGGAGCAGCTCTCTGCCGAGGCAGAGCGCTGGCAGAAAAAGGTGCAGGTCGCGATGAGCGATATTGCCCGGCTGAAAGTCGAAGCCCTGACGGCCAGCGGTGACCGGGTCAGCCAGATTCATGACGAAATCAATGTTCTCTCCGCCCGCCGTATCGAAGTTGTCAACAAGTTCAACCTGATCATTGATTCCATGGAACTCAAGGGCGCGGACCCTGAACTGATTGAAAAATACCGCCAGTACATTTCGGGCTCTATCGCTGCGGAATTCCAGGCAACCGACGCGAAAACCATATTGAGCAGGGCTATAGACTGGACGCTGTCTACTGACGGTGGCGGCAGTCTCATCATCAGGGTAGCCACCATCCTGGGTTCGCTGTTCGTACTGCTTCTGGCCGCGAGACTGGTGCGGTCAATCGCCAGGCGGGGAATACGGCGGATTTCAAACCTGTCGGTGCTGCTGCAGGATTTCCTTCTCAAGGTCATTTATTGGCTGACCTTTGCAATCGGCCTGATGATTGTTCTGTCCATTCTCGGGATCAACATTGCGCCCTTGTTCGCCGTCGTCGGCGGCGCCAGTTTCATCCTCGCTTTCGCCATGCAGGAAACCCTCGGCAACCTGGCAGCCGGGCTGATGATCATGATCAACAAGCCCTTCGATGTGGGCGACCTGGTAGACACCAACGGTATCCTCGGTGAAGTCGAAGCCGTGAGTATCGTTTCAACCACCGTTCGCACGCTGGATAACCAGGTCGTCATCCTGCCCAATTCACAAGTATGGGGCAGCATCATCACGAATGTGACCGTGAGCCCGGTGCGCCGGGTCGACATGGTATTCGGGATCGGTTACGGCGATGACATCGAGACCGCCAGCCAGGTGCTGGAACGGCTGGTCAGTGAGCATCCGCTGATCCTTGAAGAACCGGAACCCAACATCAAGGTCCACGAACTGGCTGACTCATCTGTGAATTTCATTTGCCGGCCTTGGGTCAAAACCGAAGACTACTGGAATGTTTACTGGGACCTGACCCGCCAGGCCAAGGAAGCGTTCGACAAAGCCGGCGTCTCCATCCCCTTTCCCCAAAGAGATGTACACCTGTTCACAGAAACCTGACCGGGCAGGGAAGTGCAACTCAAAAAACGGCGTTGCACGTGAGACGCCTTTAATGTAGCCAGTCGGTTACCGAGATCCCAATCCCCAGCCGGTTTACTTTGTGGTTGTAGTCGATCAGGCTCTCGCCATAGCCATAGAAGTACTGCACGTAACCACGCAGGTAGGGGTAATCAAACACCGGGAAACTCCAGCTGAGCTCCACCGCGCCCTTGTCAAAACCACTTTCCAGCAAATTGCGGAACATGCCGCTAACCACGTGTTTGTCTTTACCATAAGAGACCCGAAATTCTCCGTAGCCCATGTAGTCATCGATGTCAGGGTTGTCACTGGACTCCTTGTCTTTTGAAACCCAGATCCAGGGCTTGAGATCGTAAGTCCAACGGCCTCTTTCAAACAGAAACGAGGCATAAAGGCGATTCCAACTGCGGGAGAATTCACCGGAGCGCCCGTTTGACTGGTGGGAAAATCCCACGGTATTGATCGAATTGGTCAGCCCCCAGACTTTCCAGTCGTTGCGAAACTGTACCCATAGCTCCGGTTCATGATTGGTTTCCCTGAACGGTTCGGAATCACCGCTGTTGTACATTTGCCAGAATGACCGGTTGGTATAAGCGCCGTAGACGTCCATCCGGTCCTTGAACAAGCCCACAGCCAGCGGTACTTTCAGGCTCAGCTGAAACTGGCTTTCCACGTTTTTGTTTTCAAACTCGGAATCCCAGCCCTCCCAGTTGTAGGCCGCTACGAGGAAGTAATTGGGACGATGGGCCAGGATACTGTAAGGGCTGGCTGCGGCTTCACGTTCAGCCGCGAGCCGCTTGTCTATGGGGCTGGGCGCTGTTTTCACAACCGCTTCATCAGCCTGATCCGCTGGCTCTTCAGCCTGCTTGCATCGACTTCGGATCTCCGCCAGCGTTGTGGAATCATCCGCCGTTTCGGCCAGGCTCATGACGCACTCCTGGTCCAGGCCCGAGGATGCAGCTGAAACCGGAGTCGCGATCATGAACGTCACCGAACTTACAGCCACCAAAATACAGACGGCCGCCCAGTGGCGGCCGCAGGTTTCAAATTTCATTGAAGGTATCAGTCCTTGTCTTTGCCAAAAAACTCGCTAATTTTGTCGGAAGCCTTGGCCTTGAGTAACTCAATACCCGCTTCCTTGGTGATTTCCGAGATCACTTCCCTGGCAATGATATCGGCTACTTCTGAGGGCGTTCCCCGTACATCGTTCAATTCAATGGCATCAACCTTCAGGTCGGTATATTTATCCATCGACTTTGATTCGAACGCGGCCCGCGACTCGTTCATCCGGAAATGATGAATCACTATGGTGGGTTCGGTCTTGGCTTCGCCGCTATCTCCATCAGCTGACTTTGGCTCTGAACTACTTTCGTTGATCTCTGCCAGCATCTTATCGAAATTGGTTTTACCACCCATTTCTTCGATTATGATCTCGGGATTATCGATGACAACCCGCTTGATATCGAATGTTTTGTAATCCACGACCGCTTTAATATTATTGAGTGTGAAGGCGTTCTTGTTGTTGAAGCCCGGCGGGTTGGCAACGGTTACCTGGGAGATGCTCAACGATCCGCCCTGAATATCGGTTTTTACCGCGCCCACGGTGACCCGACTGCCAAAAGATTGCGTCGCTGCCGATTCGATTTGCGATTGGATCACCGAATCCATGCGGTAACTGACGAAATACCAGGCAGCTGCACCAGCTAAAGCCACCAACACCAGCAAAATGATTAGACCTTTCTTCATAAGAAGTTACCCGTCTCAGTAAAATTAGTGACAACACTGCAGCAAGGATACAATATGCCGATGAGCGAAGAGAAAACAACGCATTTTGGTTACCAGGAAGTTGCGGTCCGGGAAAAGGCCAACCGTGTCCGGGAAGTTTTTGACTCCGTAGCTGACAGTTACGACCTGATGAATGACGTGATGTCGCTGGGTGTGCACCGGCTTTGGAAGCGCGATTTTGCCGCCAACAGCGGCATCGGCATTGGCGATCATGTGCTTGACCTGGCTGGAGGCACCGGCGATATCGCCGCATTGCTGAGCCGGAAAGTCGGGATCAATGGCCGCGTCGTACTGAGCGACATCAATGAGGCCATGCTGAACGTTGGGCGGCAACGGTTGGAAGACCAGGGCATTGCAAATAACGTCCGCTACGCCATAGCCAACGCCGAGCACCTGCCTTTCGACAGCGGCGAATTCGATGCTGTCACCATTGCATTCGGCTTGCGCAATGTGACCGACAAAGATGCCGCCCTCAGGGAAATGTTCCGAGTGCTGCGGCCCGGAGGAAAGGCCTGGATCCTGGAGTTTTCCGAGGTCAAGCCTGAACCACTCAAGGCGATCTATGATGCGTGGTCTTTCGGAGCTCTGCCTGCACTAGGGAAAATCATTGCCAACGACGAGGACAGTTATCGCTACCTCGCTGAAAGCATCCGCAAGCACCCGCCACAGGAGAAACTGGCTGAAATGATGACTGATGCCGGGTTTGACCAGGTCCGGTTTCGTAACCTGACTGGCGGGATCGTCGCCATTCACAGTGGAGTGCACAGCTGAAATGCCCGAATACAGAACCCCATTTCCGGGCATCCTGGCGGCCATGCTGGAATCTGCCATCAATCGCCTGCTGGACCTGGACGAAGGCACGCCAGAACGCATCGACCGCCTCGAGGGACGAATGCTCAAACTGGATATCGAAGGTGTCGGCATTTCGCTGTACTTCGCCTTCAACGGCGGTCAGGTTGAAGTAGGCACACGCTCTTCATTTGAACCGGACACCACTATCAGCGGATCGCCAGCGGCATTGTTCTCTATTGCGGTGCCGGATGAACTGGGCAGTTGGAATAGCCCCGATTCACGGGTGAACATCTCGGGGGACGCCAACCTGGCGCGCGATCTCGAACGGCTTTTCTCGCGTCTCGATCCGGACTGGGAGGGTCGGCTCTCAAGAATTTTCGGCGACGTATGGGGCCACCAGGTGGCTGCCGGACTTCGCGCCGGCGCGGAGCAGGCCCGTGAATCTGCCGGCAGCGCTGGAGTCATGATCAGCGAGTACCTGCAACAGAACCAGTCACCGGTGGTCGGTAGCGATGAAATCGAAGCGTTTGCCGAAGCCGTTGAGGAGGCCAGTGAATGGGCCGAAAGCCTGGAGAACCGTATTCTTGAACTGGAAGAATCCGCCGAATGATACATACCGTCAAACAATTCGGCCGGATGCTGAAGATCAGCGCGATTCTTTCACGCTATCAACTGGATGAATTTCTCGAAGCCACCCACCTGTACCGGCCGATGCGGCTGCTGCGGACGGTAACCCCCTGGTCCAGGCAAGACGTCTCTGACAAACCTCGCGGTGAACGGCTGCGACTCGCGCTCAACGAGATGGGGCCGATTTACGTGAAGTTCGGCCAGATCATTTCCACGCGGCGTGACCTGGTGGCGCCCGATATTGCGGATGAACTGGCGCTGCTGCAGGACCAGGTACCACCCTTTCCGGGCGCCCAGGCCCGGGAAATTGTCGAAAGCGCCCTGGGCAAGCCGGTTTCTGAGTTGTTCAGGTCTTTTGACTCCGAACCACTGGCCTCGGCCTCGATAGCCCAGGTGCATACCGCAATCCTGCCCGACGAAAGTGAAGTCGTCGTTAAAGTGGTTCGTCCCGGCATCCGCAAGCTGATCCGCCGCGACATCGACCTGCTGATGTCCATTGCACAACTGGCGGAGAAATACTGGCAGACCGGTTCAAGGGTGAAACCGACCGAGTTTGTCCGCGAGTTCGAAACATTCATATTCGATGAACTGGACATGACCCGGGAAGCTTCCAACGCTTCGGCTCTGCGGGCCAATTTCGAGGGCTCGACCGACCTGTATATTCCCGAAATTTACTGGCCCTATTGTAAAGAGCAAGTGCTGGTCATGGAGCGGGTTTACGGTATCCCGATCAGCGATGTCCAGGCACTGAAAGACGCCGGCGTGAACATGGAACGCCTTGCCAAAATGGGCATTCGCGTGTTCTACACCCAGGTATTCCGAGACAACCTGTTTCACGCCGACATGCATCCCGGAAATATCCTGGTGGATGTCAGCGACCCGGAAAACGCCAGCTATATTGCTTTGGATTTCGGCATCGTGGCCAGCCTGACACCGCTGGATCTTTACTACATTTCGGAAAACTTCCAGGCTTTGTTCAACCGCGACTACTTCCGCGTGGCCCAGTTGCACATCGACGCCGGCTGGGTGCCGCATGACACGCGGGTCGACGAACTGGAGGCTTCAGTAAGGGCCGTCGGGGAACCCAGTTTTTCACGGCCACTGAACGAAATTTCGTTCGGCAACCTGATGCTCAAGCTGTTCCAGGTGGCTTACCGCTTCAAACTGGATATCCAGCCCCAGTTGATCATGCTGCAGAAAACCCTGCTGAACATCGAGGGTCTGGGCCGAGAACTGTTCCCTGAGCTGGACGTACTGGCCGCCTCCAAACCGGAACTCGAAAGAATCGTTCGGGAGAAGCATGGCATCGACCAGGCAGCAAAAGATCTGCGCGAAAGATTGCCGGGCTGGTTGAGCAAGGCGCCGGACATGCCCGGACTGCTGCATGACTATCTCAAATTGGCTACTGAAGGGAAACTGGTGTCGAAAGTCGATCCGCGCGACCTCGAGCAATACCGCCAGGAAGAACGTCAGTCCAGTCGCCGCCTGATGCGCACCATCTGCGGCTCGGCGCTGTTCTTCAGCGGAGCGGTGCTGCTGGGCTTCGAGGTAGGACCATGGCAACTGTTCGACCTGTCCGCGGCAGGGTTGTTATCCACGGTGACCGGCGCCTGGCTGATGCTCAGGGCCAACCGTAGCTGATCCTTGTTCCCGCCCGGTTTGATCGCCAGGCTTGCATTCCTGGAAAAACAGCCTTATACTTACCTGTAAGTAAGTTGAGAATGACAGTGAAAGCAGCAACCAACACCAGAGAAGAAATCATCGACCGCGCGTTTCAGCTGATGCTGCAACGCGGCCTCAATGGTTTCAGCTACCGGGATATATCGGAGCCCATGGGGGTCAAGAACGCCGCTATTCATTATCACTTTCCCAACAAGATGGACCTGATCAAAGCCCTGATCGATGAGAATCACCGGGTTTTGCGCCGCTCCACTTCCGAATTTATGGCCTACGGCGGAGCTGCGCGGGTACAGCTGGAAGGACTGTTTGCCTTCACACTTAACCAGTGTAATTGCGGCCGACCGATCTGCATGGTTGGAGCGTTGGCTATTGACTATGACGAGTTGGATGAAGAAATAAAGAAGGCCAACAACAGCTTTATGAAAGACTCGGTTAAATGGCTAACCCGGGTTATGGAACTGGGACGTGAACAGAAAGAGTTCGATTTCAATGGTGATCCGATGTCAAAAGCGGTGTCCATCCTGGCCATGATCCAGGGCGCCAGGCAGATGGCCCGCGTGCATGGGCTGGATTACCTTGAAAATATATTTGCCCAGATTCGTATTGACCTGGGAATTACCGAGTAAAAAAATTTGCCTTAAGAACTTACTTATCAGTAAGTAGACAGGAGAGAAAAAAGTGAAAACACACACCATACAATTGAATACGATTAACAGCCGCAGCGATGCCAGGAAAAATAGCCCGGCCCGCAAATTGAACAGGATTTTGTGCCTGTCAGCCAATGCGTTTCTGGCGCTGGTTCCTGCCCTCGCCGTCGTCACTGGCGCCGCCTGGCTGATCACTGCTCCTGATCTGGTCGCTTATTTGCAGGTATCCCTGTGGGGCGCTGGTTTCGTTTTTCTCGGCATGGCCGTGGATTCCGCCAAACCTGCCAGCCTGCTCTATCTGCTGACCGGGTTAGCTCTGCCCGCCCTGGCAATGGTGAGTTCAAGGGTAGCCGTAGAAGTTGCAATCCTGGCCGTAGCCATACTTGCAACCTGGACAGCAGTTGCCATCTGGCGGCATACGACTGTAAATACAAACAGTGCCAGTGCATGACTGAAATGCGCGAACAAATCACGGATCGCTACTTCACGCATGAGCCAGCCGGAACAGCCGTGCTCCTGATCGGCAAGGATGGAAGCCTGAAAGCACGTTCAACTGATCTGGATCTTGAAGCTACATTTGACCTGATCGATCAGATGCCCATGCGACGAGAGGAACTGCGGCGCAAAGTCAGCTGCGCGGTCGAAGATAGAGCAACTGCAGGCCGTTCAGCGCCTCAGGATGGCCCACCAGCGGGCGATATTCAACAGGCTGAGGAGCGAAGCGGAAACGTAGGTCATGGCCGCGGCCTTCAGCAGTCGGCGGGCATGTTTTTCATCGGCGGAGTAGATTACGCCGTGCTCTTCCAGCATGGGCATCGCCCGGCCAAAGCTGGCATCCAGCTCGGTAGGCAAGGTCAGGATATGAACCAGCACCGCCGAACCAAGTGTCAGCAAACCACCCAGGAACATCAACAGGCCCGCAAACGGCAGGCGCGTGATGCCGATGATGAGGGGCGTGGCCATCATCAGTGCCGCACCGGTTTTTTCGATTGGGCTGACCCACTTGACCAGGCGGGTTCGCCACATCAGGGGCTTGAATCCTTCCGCGTCCTGCACCGCGTGGCCGACTTCGTGCGCCGCGATAGTGACCGCGGTCAGGGATCTGCTCTGCATGTTGGAATCCACCAGCCGCACCACCCTGTCCGTCGGATCATAATGGTCCCCTGTCGTCGAGGTTTCGACCGGCACAGCCTGGAGTCCATAGGCATCGAGCAGTTTACGGGCAATTTCCTCCCCGGTTTGTTCATACCTGTCGCGCGGTTGATGGTAGCGGGCCATGGTTCGCTTGACCCACAGTCCGGGGCCGGCGATCAACAGCACTAAGGCAGCAATGAGGATCAGTATATGCACCGGGTCAGAGTATCGGTTCCAGGAAGAAGAAAAACGAACTGAGGAAGATCACGGTCGCCTGGCGCCTGGTTCTGACCACCTCGGGAAAAGCACCGACCGAATAATAATGTTCATAGAAATCCGGTGATGAAGGCACTCTTGGTTCCTTTCCTGGTGCAAGTTCGTAAACCGAAGTGGAGCCATAGGACCAGGGTTTGAACTGGGGAATGGTCTTGGGAACATCTGCCAGGGCCGTCTCCTTCTGTTCGCCTTTGGGTTTCATCGCCACAATCCAGCTGTTTTGCGGCTCGATGTCCCGCCGTATCAGTTCTTCCAGTTTGCGGGCAAACACCTCGTCATAAATGATCAGGCCGTTTTCGGTGTTGAACCCTTCCGACCTCGGGTCGAAGTTGTGCGAGCCTATCATCGCCACCTTGCCATCCACCACGAATGATTTTGAATGTAACCCAACACGCGGTGCAGGCATCGGAATGACGGAATTGTCCCCGGAAACAACAGATTTACTCTCTACACCCTGCTTCTTTTCCTCCATTAACTGGGCCCAGCGCGGAAAGAATTCGGGTGCATCTCCCGGGTAAGGCTTGAACTCGTACATCTGGAAGCGCAAGCCATCAACATAGCGTTTTTTGTGCCTGTGGGTGTTGGCATACACCGTGTCCGCATCGGTTGAAGCCAGCGAGTTGGTGGAAAAAATCAGCTCTATGAAGGGATTTTTCAGCCGCAGGTTAGCCACCAGGTCCCGGACCCGCTTCGACAGCACCATGTAGGGCGACTGGATTATTACCGAATGTCTTGCAGAGATCAGCACGTCGTAAAGCTCGCCGGTCGTGTCCTCCTGTGGCAGAGTCTCCTCGACGGAATGTTTTCGGGGCGCATCCGAAAAGTACTCCAGCCGCTTTACGGTATAGGCCGGCTCGACAAACAACCGGGCCATGAGCTGCGGATCATTGACCAGGTCCAGGATAGGCAACAATCTCGGTGCCGCCTCGAAAGGACCCAGCCGGACCAGATCATCCGTTTCCAGTAATTCGGCCGCAACGTCCCTGAGGTGTTGGACCGGTATCGTCTTGGGGCCGTTCCAGAACCAGTCAAACGACTCCCTCATTTCCGGCACCGTATTTCCGAATACGGCCACATCCCGGTCCTTGAAATTGTAATTGGTGTCAAAGTCGAAATAGCGATCCGCTATATTCCGGCCGCCGACAAGACCGACCAGGTCATCCGTAACCAGCAGCTTGTTGTGCATCCGCTGGTTGACCCTCCTGAAACAGCACGCCATGCCGTTAATCCAGTCGTGATTGGCCATTTTTGCCTTGTAAAACGAAGGATTGTAAAAGCGTATTTCGAAGTTGCTATGTGCCATCGTCAGGCGAACCAGGTATTCGACATCGGAGAATGAAAACATCTGGTCCAGCAGCAGGCGAACCTTAACACCACGCCGGGCGGCTTCGAGCATTTCATTCAGGATCAGGACACCGGTGTCGTCGCCCCTCAGAATGAAGTTCTGCAATTCGACCGTGCGCCGCGCCGCCCGGATCATGTGAATCCGCAGTTTCAACGCGTCCTCACCGTATTCCACCAATGTAAGCCGGTGCCTGCCATCGTGCTGGGCCTGGCGCCCCAGTTCCAATAAAGGTGAAGGTACTGCGCAGCGATCCTTGTCCCGGGGAAAGCAATTCAGTCCGATTTCACGCGTTGCGTTAATCCTGGCATCAACCTGCTCCACCTTTTTTTCCGAGAGGGAACAGGCCGGTAGCAGAAGCATTGCTGCGAACAGCAGGAACAGGGTCCGTAACATGACTAGCCTGGCTGATTCCCGGCGGCAACGAGTTTAAAGGTCTTGAGGCTGGTCAGCCTGTCTTCAATGGCAAGCGCTCCGAGAAACGTGTCGGAGGGCTGCACCAGCGCCAGCGACCAGTCGCCGGGACCCTTGCCATCAAAATCGAGGACCGCGGCCTGCCTGTTAATATCTGTCTGCACCGAAAACCGGTGGAACTGGTTCGCGATACCCATCCCGGACGCCTTGACCACAGATTCCTTGCAGGCCCATGCACGAAGAAAAGCCTCATCCCGGAGGCTCTCATCTAACGCGGCCAGTGCGGCTGCCTCGTCCGCGCTGAAATAACGCCGCGCAACACCCATCGCATTGCGCGCATGCCGCCCGGCACGTTCCAGATCAACGCCTATATGGCTGGACGCAGAAATCCCGATCAATAGCTTGTCTTCACTCTTGGCCATGCTGAAGTGGATTTCTTCCTCGTGAACAGTTGCGTCGAGAATGGGCTTACCGCGGTTCTTACGATTGATTTTTACCGCTTTGCCCGGTAAGCCGAGATAAGCCCCCAGCAATAAACGCAGGTAAAAACGGCGGGCCATGAGCAATTGCCCCGGTGTGGCAGGCGACGGATTGTCGCAGCGACCGCCCAGGGCAGCGCTCAACGAACCCGACAGTTCGCCCAGGTCGAGAAACCAGAGGTGAACCTCCCCCGAGGATGGGGGCACCAGCCGATCCAGGGGAATCCGGCGGAGACTGAAACTCTCCGGCGTGGCTGACAGCGTTTTTGTAATGCCCTTATTCATTGCACAGCCAGTCTAGCGCAAGGCTTATCGGGTTTAAATCCACACCTTGAAGTGTCGCAAATTAGACTATACTTCTATGTTCACTATCTTTCCTGGCGAACCTGATGAAATTCAAGCATGTTGTCATTCAATCGCTCGCGGCGGTTGAGCCTCCAATCCGCGTCACTTCCAAGGAAATCGAGACAAAACTGAAGCCGACGCTTGACCGCCTCGGCGTCAGGAACGACCTGCTCGAGGAAGTATCTGGCATCGGCGCGCGCCGCTTCTGGGAGAAAGGAACGTCGCCCTCGGATGCAGCAACGCTCGCAGCGGAAAAGGCGCTGGATGAATCCGGCATAGACCGGCAGAAAATAGGGGTGATCATCAATACCTCCGTCTGCAGGGATTACCTGGAACCTTCAACGGCCTGTATCGTTCACGGCAACCTGAATCTGAATGAAAACTGTCTGAATTTCGATGTGGGCAATGCCTGCCTGGCGTTCATGAACGGCATGGATATCGCTGCGCGAATGATTGAGCGGGCTGAAGTGGAGTACGCACTGGTAGTTGACGGGGAATCAAGCCGGCCTATCACCGAAGCGACCATTGAGCGCATGCTGGACCCGGAAATGGGCGAAGAGCAGTTCCGTGCCGAATTCGCATCGCTTACCCTGGGCTCAGGCGCAGCGGCCATGGTCATGGCACGGCGTGAACTCGCTCCGGAGGGCCATCCTTACCTGGGCAGCGTTTCCCGCGCGGCCACGGAATTTAACAAGCTGTGCCGTGGGCAGATGAACCAGATGATGACCGATACCCGCATCCTGCTGAGCGAGGGACTCAAGCTGGCGTCGACGACTTTCAATGCCGCGAGGATAGCGCTCGGCTGGGTGGCCAGCGAACTGGACCAGTTCGTCATTCACCAGGTCAGCAAGGTTCACACCGACTCGCTGGTCAACCTGCTGGGTCTGGACCCCAAAAAGGTCCATGCGATTTACCCGGAGATGGGCAACATCGGCCCGGCCTCCGTTCCCATCGTTCTGGCCAAGGCAGCCGAGCTGGGTAAAATCAACAAGGGCGACCGAGTCGCGCTGTTGGGAATCGGCTCCGGTCTGAACTGCGCTATGGCGGAAGTCGTCTGGTAGCAGTCGTTTGGTAAAACCGCCCGTCCATCTTTACCCGTTTTCGAGCCACTATCTGGAGATTCGTGGCCAGCGCATGCACTACCTGGACGAGGGCCCACGTGATGCGCCCGTGGTTCTCATGGTGCATGGCAATCCCACCTGGTCCTTCTATTACCGCAACCTGGTCAGGGCATTGAGCGGCCAGTTCCGCTGCATCGTGCCGGACCACCTGGGCTGCGGCCTTTCGGACAAGCCGGATGATACCCACTATGATTACCGGCTGAAGAGCCGCATCGAGGATCTCGACAGCCTGGTCAGGCAGCTTGGTATCGACCAGCCACTGACCCTGGTGGTACACGACTGGGGAGGGATGATCGGTTTTGGCTGGGCGGTGCAGCACCCTGACCTGATCAGCCGGATGGTGGTTCTGAACACTGCTGCTTTTCCGTTACCGGAAGACAAGAAAATGCCCCCTGCCCTGAGCCTGGTCAGAGACACTGCCATCGGTGCTTTCCTGGTCACCCGTTTTAATGCTTTTTCCGGAATTGCGGCGCATGTGGCCTTCAAGAAACCGGTCTCCAGGGAAATCCGGCAAGCTTATACACTACCCTATGACACCCCTGCTAACCGCATCGCGACCCTGAAATTTGTCCAGGATATCCCGCTGAAGGAAACCGATCCCGGTTACGATATTTTGATAAATACCGCCGAGCGATTACACTTGCTGCAGAACAAACCGTGTTTGATCGCATGGGGAGAAAGGGATTTCGTGTTCGACACCCCCTTCCTCAACCAGTGGCTGGAGTACTTTCCGGAAGCCCAGGTGCTGCGTTTTCCGGACTGCGGACACTATGTGCTTGAAGACGGCGGGCCGGAATTGATCGATAAGATCAGCCGATTTACAGGAATCAGGGAAGATTCGAATGATGGATATGCCAGTGGAAACAACCTGGAACACGGATGAATTCAGCAATGTAGCGAATGCCTTGAGCTGGCAGGCTCAACGGCAGCCCAGCGCAATCGCCATTTACTACCCCAAAAACAGCGCCTTTCGGAAAGATCACTACGAAAGCGTTACCTATCAGGAATTGAACGAGCTCGCCGACTGTTATGCTCGCGGCCTGCACGCCTATGGCATTACAGCTGGCACGCGCACGGCCCTGATGCTGACCCCAGGGCTCAATTTCTTTGCGATGTTCTTCGCATTGTTCAAGGCTGGCGCCGTTCCGGTGCTGATCGATCCCGGTATTGGCATGAAACCTTTGAAGGAATGCCTGGCCGAGGCCGAACCCAAAGCCTTTATCGGCGTGACCAAGGCTCATTTTGCCCGCAAGGTGCTGGGCTGGGCCAAGCAAAGCTGTGAACTCCTGGTCACTGCGGGTCCTACGCTGGGGCTGGGAGGCATCAACCTGAAAAAGCTCCGGCAAATGGGGGCTGAATCCGCAGCTGAATTCGAACACCAGGTTAAGCCGGAAGACATGGCCGCCATCCTGTTCACTTCGGGCAGTACCGGGGTACCCAAGGGCGTGGTTTACCGCCACCGCCATTTCAATGCCCAGGTGAACATGCTGAAGAACGCGTTCAACATAGAGCCGGGTGAAGTGAGCCTGCCCACGTTTCCGCCTTTTGCCTTGTTTGACCCCGCGCTGGGAATGACCACCATCGTGCCAGACATGGACCCGACCCGGCCGGCGGATGCTGATCCCGAAAAGCTGATCAAGGCGATCGACCGGTTCAAGGTAACCAACATTTTTGGCTCGCCCGCATTGCTGAACACGCTGAGCAACTATTGTGTCGACAATAATATCCGCCTTGAAAGCGTGACCCGGGTCATTTCTGCAGGCGCTGCCGTTCCAATCAGTACAATCCGGAGGATGCAGGACTCACTCTATCGCGATGCTGAAATACACACGCCTTACGGCGCCACCGAGTGTCTGCCGGTCAGTAGCGTCAGCGCGTCGCAGATTGATGACAAGATGGTAGACCGGATCGAATCGGGTGATGGCGTATTCGTTGGCCAACCCATCGAGCCCAACCAGGTCAAAATCATCAAGATCAGTGAAATGGCATTCAATGACTTGTCCGAAACCACCGAAATGCCTTATGGAATGCCGGGTGAAATTATTGTTACCGGGCCCAGTTGTACCGACAGCTACTGGAAACGGGATAATGCCACCGCCATGTCCAAGTTTGGCGACGAGTTTGGCAACACCTGGCATCGCATGGGGGATGTCGGCATCATGGACGGCCTCGGCCGGCTCTGGTACTGCGGCCGTGTTTCACAGCGCATTGAGACTGCTGAGGAAACCTTGTATGCCGATCAGTGCGAAGCCATTTTCAATCAACATCCGGACCTGGTTCGCTCTGCCGTGGTGGGGGTTGGAACCAAGGGACGCCAGACGCCCGTTCTGTGTATCGAAGTGAAGGGCAAACTGTCGCCGGTCGACACCGAACGGGTGCATTTCGACCTGTTGCAACTGGCCCAGGCACACGGCATTACCAAGAGCATCAGAACAGTGCTATTCCACCCTGGTTTTCCGGTGGATATCCGGCACAACTCCAAGATTGGCCGTGAAGAACTGGCGGAGTGGGCAGCCAAAAAAATGCAGGGCTAGCCATTGAAGATACTGGTTACCGGTGGCGGTGGATTCCTCGGAAGTTCGATCTGCAGGCAACTCGCCGCACAGGGTCACCAGGTTGTTGCTTTTCAGCGCAGTGTCGCCGAGCACCTGCTTGAACATGGCATTCTCTCGAAGCAAGGCAGTATTACTTCGCTGGATGAACTGAGAGACGCCGCAGCAGGGTGCGAGGCAATTATTCATACCGCTGGCAAAGCCGGCGTCTGGGGTAATCCGGATGATTACCACCGCATCAATGTTGACGGTACCGCCAATGTCATCAGGATTTGCCGGGAACTGGCCATTCCGATCCTGGTCCACACCAGTTCCCCCAGCATCGTGCATTCAGGTGGCGATGTCAGCGGAGCCGACGAATCGCTGCCAATCGCAGATCATTTCACGGCGCCTTACCCTGAAAGCAAGGCTCTGGCCGAGAAACTGGTGATCGCAGCCCATTCGGATGACCTGAAAACCGTTGCTCTGCGCCCGCACCTGATCTGGGGGCCCGGAGATCCCCATATCCTGCCCCGCTTGGCAGCCAAGGCCCGCGGTGGCCGCCTGGCCCTGCCGGGCCCGGAAAAAATCATCGACACGATATTCGTTGAAAACGCGGCCCAGGCCCATCTCAATGCGCTGCAGGAACTCGCCGGTGACGCACGATGCGCGGGTAAAGCTTACTTCGTCACCAATAACGAACCGTTGCCCCAGGGTGAAATCATTCAAAGACTGCTCGCTGCCATTGGCATCGAGGTAACCATCCGGGCGGTACCGGTGGCTGTTGCCAAAACAGCGGGCTCGATCTGCGAGACAGCCTGGCGGATTTTGCGGCTGGATTCGGAACCACCGGTTACGCGTTTTTCTGTCGAGCAACTCGCCACGGCCCACTGGTTCGATACGCGCGCGGCACAGCGCGATTTCGGCTACAGCCCGGCAATCTCCATAGAACAGGGGCTCCGACTGCTGACCGAAGCTGAAAAACAACAACGATGATTCGGATTACTGAT
>Ga0316187_10000184_pt1 | contig 43693 bp, 41 predicted proteins | sample CroRivburrow1_MG_FD_204927 | JGI IMG/M metagenome (GOLD analysis project Ga0316187, IMG submission 204927) | Coastal sediment microbial communities from Maine, United States - Cross River worm burrow 1 | ecosystem: Environmental > Aquatic > Marine > Coastal > Sediment | place: USA: Maine...
CTGTCAGAGTGGCTCTGTAGGGAACAGACCAGTCACAAGCTAAACCATAAATCAATATCAATTAGAATTGAGCGATATAGGCTTTGAGATTGAATTAGTAATTCGGTCGAGTATTTGGAAAAATCACTATGAAACTTAGCAACTATCAGAAGGGGATGTTTGATATCCCCACAGTTATGCTTCTCTGCTTGAACAGGGTCGGCAACATATCTTTTATCAACAAAAAAGGGTGTGAAATTCTTGGCTACTCACAGAAAGAGATTATTGGCCTGAACTGGTTTGATTATTTCATTAAAGAAGAGAATCGAGAAGAGATAAAAGAAGTCTTTTTTCAGCTCATTTCGGGAAAATCTGAACTGGTTGAGTATTATGAGAACACTGTTCTTTCAAAAGACGGTGAAGAAAAGGTCATCTCTTTCCATAACGCTATTATCTATAAAGATAATAACAGTGAGATCGTTGGTGTTTTTTCATCTGGAAATGACATCACTGAACAGCATCTTGCAACGGAGCGTCTGAAGGAGTCAGAGAGGACGTTACGTGAGGTTTTTGAAGGTGCTCAGGATGGAATGCTTGTTGCCGATATCGAGAGCAAAAAGTTCTGTTTAGCAAATAATAAAATATGCACAATGCTCGGATATTCAAATGAAGAGCTGCTAAAACTATCTATCTTTGATATTCATCCCGAAGAGTCACATGAATATGTTTTTGAGAATGTCGCTCTTTTAGCTCAGAATCAGATCGATCTGGCCACTGATATACCTGTTAAAAGATTAGATGGGACTGTTTTTTATGCGGATATCAGTGGCGGTAATATAACTGTTCAAGGGAAGAAGTGCCTGTTAGGTGTTTTTCGTGATTCAACCGAAAGACACTCACATTAATAACTAAAGAAGCGTGATGAAAAGGGCGCTTAGCAGCACCATGGGGAGTAGGCCTGCCAGCAGCCAGATACGCGCAGAGGATGGTGAGAATGACAGGCCAAGAATCAGTTTCACCAGAGAGTTGGCGGCTGCCGCCAGAAGGATGCCTTTAGCGGCAAGAGTGGCGGTGAGTGTGGTTCCACTGATTTCACTGAGTGAGAGAGTGACAGGATCGATATCGCTCAGGCCGGAGAGGCCTGCCACGGTCATCAGGCCTGCATCACCGAAGTTGGCCTGAGCCATGTGAACAAAAAAGATGACCACGGCGTAGAAGAGTCCGAATGCCAGTGCTGTCTTGAATGAGAGAGGGTTGGTGGTCGGTTCATAGACCGGATCGAGTTTCATCCCTGTCGATTTTTTCCACAGCAGGTAAACAGTCACAGCACTGATGAGCAGAATGGTTGCAACCGGCAGCAGCAATTTGAGTGTCACCTCAATGTTAAACAGTGTTGTTAGCGCAAGGGTTCTCGGGAACATGGTGCTGCACGCCAAAATAGTGGCCAGTGTGCATGAGGTCTGTAGTTTTGGATTGCTGCTGCTCAGTCGTGACATGGCCAGAGTTACGGCTGTACTTGATGTAAGTCCACCCAGAATGCCTGTCACCCCAAGGCCTGCACGCTCTCCAATCAGTTTGATGGATGCATACGATGCAAAGCCGAGACCTGAAATCAGTACGATCATCATCCAGATATGCTGTGGGTTGAGTGATTCGTATGGGCCGAAAGACTGGTTTGGAAGTACCGGAAGTACTACGACTGCAACAACCAGAAATTGAACGGTTTGGCGAATATCATCTTTGGATAGTGAGTGTGAGAAGTGGTGTAGCACCTGTTTAAAGTGAAGCAGTGCAAACACAACAACTGCGACAATGGTGGCAGGTAATAGATATCCAAAGCCTGTCAGGCAGCCAAGCAGGTAGGTGACCACGATAACGATTTCAGAAGTGGTGCCTTTATCTGCCTCCTTACCCGCACTGGTACGCTGGTAAGAGATCAGTGCGATCATGGCCGTAAATACAAAGCCAAGAGCAACAGCCCATAGCATTAGCGATTCAGGTAGCCAGGTAAGAAGATTGCCTGTCAGGGCAACCAGCGCAAAGGTTCGGATGCCCGCAGCCTCACTCTGTTTAGGCCTTCCCCTGATTTTTCGCTGACTATATTCACGCTCCAGACCGATCAGAAGCCCGATGCCAAGTGCAGCCATCGCCTGCATAAGAAGGTCTAACTGTAATTCCATATCTCTATTTTAGACTAAATAAGAGGGGAGTCGTAGGAGGTTGTTGTGATTATTGAGTCTATGATAGAAAAAAATGTGATGACCATTGACGAAAACTCCTCTGCGCTGGATGCGGCGAAGCTGATGACAAAGCACTACATCGGTTCGCTTATTGTGACAGGAAAGATGGGCTTTCGTGGCCTGTTTACCGAGCGTGATCTAATGATGAATGTGGTTGGAGAGGGCAAAGACCCTTCAAATACAACACTGGTTGATGTTGTCAGAGAGGATTATGCGAAAGTAACGCCTCAGGATAGCGCTGAGCATTGCCTTGATGTGATGAAGAAGCACCGTTGCAGGCATCTTCTTGTGTTTGATGGCGAGGACTACGTTGGGCTGGTTTCACTTAGGGATATGGTCGCACTGCTACTGGAAGAGAAGGAGCAGCTTATTAAAAATCTAAACGAATATATCGCCGCATAATAAAAATGGCCGCCAGATAGGCGGCCGTTTTAATCATTTCCAGGTTGTTGAATAGAAAGGTTTACTCTTTATCACGCTTCGCTTGGCGCATCTCATCAGTCCAGAGTTCGCGGTTCGGGTCACTCTTAATCGTTTTGCTTTTCCCGCCTGAAACAAACTCTGTTAAAAAGAGGGAGCCGCCAACCAATACGATACCACCTGCGAACATCAGTAGATCATAGACATGTTCGAACTCCATGCTGATAGCCAGCTCAAAGAATTTTACGATCAGAATCATCATGATTACTTTGCCAAGGCGGCTTTTCAGATCATCAAGATTGTCGATGGCTAACATATGGGAAGCTGATTCTTCTTCATAAGCGGTATCAATTTTACTAACGTAGAGTTCATAGAGGCCAAAAGCAAAAATAAGAAGCACGATGGCGAGTAGAAAACCATCAACGACTTCAACAACATTGCCCACTGCTACAGAGCGGACATGTGCACGCTCACTCATATCTGTCACAAGTGCATAGTCCAGCAGTTCTGTTGTAACGTAAAATGCATCGACGGCTGCCACATAAAACATAGCAAGTGCAGCGATTCCACTACAGAAGACTGCAGTTAGTACTGACCAGCGTGCTTTCCATATGGCAGATTCGATATTTCGTTCAAATAATGTTTTCATAATGTCCTCAAATCAGTTTTGATGGGGATGTTTCAGAGAAGCTATTCTTTTTCCATGGTCAGACTGTCTGGTTTTCAGCTGGCCGCTTTTCCGCGCTGATAATTCAGACATGAAGAAAGAGAGAGCTATAAGCCCGATGGAAGCGGCAAAGATGGTAAGCTCTTTAACGCCTTCATATTCCATGGTCATGGAGATTTCAAAAAACTTTACAATCAGGATCATCAACACAACCTTTCCTAAACGTGATTTAAGATCATCCAGGTTTTTAATTTGTAAAAGGTGTTCAGCAGATTCGTGATTCTCTGCATCATCCATTCGGCTAATGTATAATTCATAGATACCATAGGCGAAGATCAGCAGTACAATAGCTAGAAGGAAGCCATCAATGACCTCAACAACATGACCGACGGTCTCTCCACGCAGGTATTTTCTATTTAGTGCATCTGATTCATGCGTATATTCCACGACCATTTCGAGCACGTAAAATGTGTCGACAGCGGCAACATAAAACATAACCAAGGCTGTTAATGTACTAAATATTACAGCGATAAGAACAGACCAGCGCAGCTGCCATAATGAATGTTCGAAATAATATTCGAGTTTTTATTGTGTCTCTTTCATTTAGTATTTCTCTCAAAAAATGGTTTTAAATGGATGCCTGAGTAATTCAAGTGATAAAGCAAGAATGACGCCAAGACCGGAAGCCCGATTCTGATAGAATCAGACCATTGATATCTGGTTTTTTGACGATTAAACAGTGCTGTTTTGACACAAGATGATTTGGAATCAGTGCAGTCACATGTGTAGTGAGAGGAGAGCTATGAAGTCTGCTCGACTATTTTTCCGGTGGTGGCTTTGGTGATTAACCTGTCATTCACCAGAGCAACCGGCGCGTGAGGGCAGAGGCTACGGCAGTCACCATCAAAGGTTGTGAAGCCAAGCGCATGAAGTTCTTCAGAGATGACTCGCCCACCAAAGTCACTGCATTTTGGGCCATGACAAACTTCTATGCGAGGAGCTTGTTCGCATTTGTCTGATTTCATTTGCGCACTGCTTAAGTGTCAGAAAACATTAGAGCGTAGCTGCAGCTTGTGCAATGCGGTTGACCGCATCTTCCAGTGTCTCCTGCGAGACCGCATAGGAGAGGCGAATCTGGCCGGGGGAACCGAAACAGGTACCTGGAACTAGTGCAACACCAGCCGCATCCAGAAGCCACTCGCAGATGATCAGGTCATCGCTGAGCTTGGTGCCATCCGGGGCTGTCTTGCCAATCCAGTCGGTTACAGTCGGGAAGACATAAAATGCACCGTCAGGTGTGATACAGCTCATGCCGGGAATGTTGTTTAGTGCATCAACCAGCCATGTACGGCGGGTTTCGTAAGTGCGAACCATCTCATCAAGTTCATCGGTAGGACCAGTGAGTGCAGCAAGAGCAGCTTTTTGGGAGATAGACGACGGGTTGGAGGTGCTTTGTCCCTGAACTTTGCTCATTGCTTTGATCAGGTCACGCGGGCCTGCACAGAAGCCAATTCGCCAACCGGTCATACAGTGGGCTTTGGATGTGCCGTTAAAGGTGATGGTGCGATCTTTCAGGTCAGGGTTGATCTGTGCAAAGGTGGCAAACTTTTTACCATCAAACAGAATCTTCTCATACATATCATCAGTCGCTACAGCGATATCTGGATGATTGCGAACCACTTCACCGAGTGCTGCCAGGTCATCAGAAGAGTAAGCCATGCCGGTCGGGTTGGATGGTGAGTTGATAAATAGTAGTTTTGTTTTCGAAGTGATGGCCGTTTCAAGTTGCGATGCGGTCAGCTTGAAGTCGGCATCGGCATTTGCCTCTACGATCACTGGTACGCCATCAGCTAGAAGGACCATATCTGGATAAGAGACCCAGTAGGGAGCGGGAATGATCACTTCATCACCCGGATTAATCATCGCCTGCAGAAGGTTATAGATACACTGCTTGCCACCGGTAGAGACTAGGATGTCCTCCGGTTCATAATTCAGATCATTATCCCTCTTAAATTTCTCGGCTACAGCCTTGCGCAGCTCTGGAATGCCGGGAACTGCCGTGTAACGGGTAAAGCCGCTCTCAATGGCCTTAATGCCTGCTTCGCGAGCCGCTTTGGGCGTTTCAAAATCAGGCTCACCTACCGATAGGGAGATGATGTTTTTACCTGAAGCTCTTAGTTCAGCCGCTTTGGCGGTGATGGCGAGTGTGGCGGATGGTTTAACTTTTTGGATACGATCGGATAGTTGAATCATGCGCTTATCCTGCCAGAGGAGGTTTTGATCCGCAAAAGGCAGGATGCCTTTTGTGGTTATTTTCCTACCTTTTAGCTGTTTTTAATGTTGCAGAGGTTATCATGCTCCGCCATATGGAAAGGAAGACCATCATTGAAGGCAAGGAGCCGGTTTTTGACCGATAATATCCGCGAAATTCCTTACAACTACACATCCTATTCTGACCGGGAAATTGTAATCCGGTTTCTGGGAGAGGATGTCTGGGATGATCTGAATGTGCTGAGAACCCAACGCCGTACCGGGCGTTCGGCTCGGATGCTGTTTGAAATTCTTGGTGATATATGGGTGGTTTCACGAAACCCGTTTCTGAAAAATGATCTGCTGAAAGATCGTAAACGCCTGAAGAAGATGTACAACCTGCATCAGGATCGCCTGTCACGTATTCAGGCTGGTGCGGCTGATAACCCTCGCGCCAGTAAGGTAGCTGCCTGCACAGAGCGTATGCTTGATACCTTCTATGCATGGTTTGAAGAGGAACCAAAACGGCGTCGCAAGGCCAAAAAACGGTTTTCTCAACACACCCATACCAACAATGTTCACTTTGATGCCTACACACTGACCCATAGTGCTACCGATGCGACCGACTGGCGCCAGCATGCTCCATTCTGTGTGCTGACACCGGATACTCCTGAAGAGATTCCCGGGTTGATCAGAGCTGCCAGAAAGCTGGATCTGGTCGTGATCCCTCGTGGTGGAGGCACAGGTCTCTGCGGTGGCTCTGTACCGCTTCAGGATAACGCAGTGATGATCAATATTGAGAAGTTTGATCATATCGGTTCGGTTGAGATGCAGGAGATCGGGGGCGTTCAGCAGGGAACCATTACTGCTCAGGCTGGTGCTGTTACAGGCAAGGTGATGGAGGCATCACTGCCAAATGTCTTTGCAACTGATCCGACCAGCCTCTGGGCTTGCACAATTGGCGGTAACGTGGCCTCCAATGCAGGTGGTAAACATGCTGTAATTTGGGGAACCTGTGTTGATAACCTGCTCTCCTGGAAAATGGTTACTCCAGATGGCAACTGGCTGTTGGTGGAACGACTCAATCATAATATGAGCAAGATTCCGGCTGATGAAGAGGTTGAATTCACGCTCAGTCGTTTTGAAGCTGATGGAGTTACACCGATTGATCGGCCTGCATTGCTAAAGATTCATGGCTCTATGTTTAGAAAGGATGGGCTGGGTAAAGATGTGACCCGCAAGGCACTGGGTGGACTTCCCGGTGTGCAGAAAGAGGGGACCGACGGCTTTATTACCGAAGCCACCTTTGTGGTGCACAAGCCATTTAATGTTACCCGTAGTGTCTGCTGTGAGTTTTTTGGTCAGGAGCTGACACTGGCTACCCGGGCGATGGTCTCTATTAAAGAGCATGTCGATGCTCTGGATGGTGTACATCTGGAAGGGCTTGAACATTTTGATGAGAAATATGTCAAAGCGATCGACTACATTAACAAGTCGACACGCCGTGAACGCCCTCGTGTAGTACTTCTGATAGATGTCTCTGGCGATGATGAAGAGGCAGTAGCCAAGGGGTGTTCCGATATCTGCCGCATCACCTCGCATGGTGATGGTGAAGGGTTTGTTGCCGTGCAGGAGTCTGATCGCATACGTTTCTGGGGCGATCGAAGCCGGATGGCTGCCATCGCTAAACATACCCGCGCCTTCAAACTGAACGAGGATGTGGTTATTCCGCTGCCGAATCTGTCTGAATACAATGATTATGTTGAGCATCTGAATATCGAGATGTCGATTACCAACAAGCTCGATATTATCGATGCCATTGCCACATACTTGAGCGATACCAAAGAGCGTTTCACTTCTGATGATCACATTGCTCAGTCAGAGCTTGGTGTCGAAGATGATGGTTATCTTGTTGAGAAGCTTGATGAGGCTCTGCAGGTGATCTCTGCTGCAACATCTCGCTGGCAGTGTCTGCTCAAAGGTTTGGATCAACCGGTTACTGAGGTGATTGATCTGCTGGGTGGTGTGAAACACAATGGAAAAGAGGATCTGTTCCGTGTGATTCAGCGAGCAGGTATGCGCATCTCCTATCGGGATGAAGTGGAAGCGCCTGTTCTTGATCGCTTGCGTGGACATGAACCTTTGATTGAGATGGTGAAGAAGATTCATCAGAAGGTGCTCTCCAGCCGCATTGTTGTCGCAACACATATGCATGCCGGTGATGGCAACGTACATACCAACATTCCTGTGAACTCGAATGACTACAACATGATGAAACGTGCTCATCACGTGGTTGAGTTGATCATGGATAAGGCCAATGCGCTGGGCGGCGTTATTTCCGGTGAACACGGCATTGGTATTACCAAACTTCCTTATCTGGATCCCGGTCATCTGAAAGAGGTCGCCGAGTATCTGTGCGAAGTTGATCCTGATCAGCTGTTTAACCGTGGAAAGCTGATGCCGGATACCGATCTGACCCTGGCATATACACCAAGTTTCAACTTGCTTGAGATGGAGTCGATGATTTTGGAGGCGGCCGATCTTACCGAGCTCTCAGAAGAGATTTCACCATGTCTGCGTTGTGGCAAGTGCAAGCCGGTATGTAACACCCATTTTGCCAGAGCCAATATGCTCTACTCACCACGCAATAAGATTCAAGCGTCCGGCTCGATCATTGAGGCATTCCTTTATGAATCACAAACAGGAAGTGGCATCTCCTTTGAGCAGTTTGAAGGGCTGCAGGACATCGCCAGTCACTGCACGATCTGTCATAAGTGTGAATCACCTTGTCCGGTAAACATCGATTTTGGCGTGGTGACAGAGCGGATTCGAGCGCTTCTCAAGAAGAAAGGGAAAGCACGTTTTAATCTGGTTTCAAAACTCTCTCTGGCGTTTCTTACCATGCAGCAGGCTGGCCCTGTGAATCTGATGCGTGAAGTGGTGATCCGCTGGGGCTATGCAGGTCATAGAATGCTTCATCTGTTGGCAAAATCAGCAGGGCTTATCAAAAAGACGCCGGCTGCTAAGCGTAATCTGGACGGCGTGGAAGCTCAGTTGATCAACTTTGTTGAGCGACCACTGCCTTCGCTTCCTATTGGTACTGCGCGACAGAAGCTGGGCATTGAGAGTCGGGATAAAAACATGATTCCGATTCTGCGCAATCCTGATCACTCCAATGGCCGGGCGGTATTCTATTTCCCGGGCTGTGGATCTGAGCGTCTCTTCTCACAGGTTGGTCTGGCAACTCAGTCGATGCTTTATGATCTGGGTGTGAATGTGGTTCTGCCGCCGTCATATCTGTGCTGTGGTTATCCATCAACGGCCAGTGGTGATGAGGAGCACGGCGATAAGATAAGCTATGATAATCGAGTACTGTTCCATCGGTTGAAGAATGCACTCTCATACCTTGATTTTGAGGCTGTAATTGTCTCCTGCGGCACCTGTTACGATCAGCTGACTCGCTATCATCTGGAGCAGATATTCCCGAATGCTCCTCTGATTGATATCCATGAGTATCTGGCAACACAGGGTGTGAAAGCCGAAGCTGTGAAAGGTGTCGAGTATCTCTACCACGAGCCATGCCATACACCTCTGAAACGTCATGGCTCTGCAGCTGCGATTGACTCTCTGCTGGGGCAGGATTCAGTAGCCTCTGAACAGTGCTGCGGTGAGGCGGGAACGCTGGCAGTCGCAAGCCCTGCGATTGCCGGAAAGATCAGAACGCGTAAGGAAGAGGAGATGGAGAAGGCAAAGGCTAAGCTTGCTGGTAAGAGTGAAGCCAAAATTCTCACCTCCTGTCCATCCTGTTTGCAGGGGCTCTCAAGGCTTGAGGGCGTGAGCGGTATTGAAGCGGACTACATCGTTGTTGAGCTGGCCCGCCACCTGAAAGGCGAGAAGTGGCAGGATGATTTTGTTAAGCAGGTAAAAAACGGTGGTATTGAACGGGTATTGATGTAGTGCTTGAGCGCCTGTTTCCTGCTTCAGAGCAGCCCGTTGTAGTTCCTATCAAGGGCTTCTATCTCGGTCTGTCACTGCAGCGACAGGCGGCAGAGGGTGAGCTGCTGATCTATGGCAACTATATTGCCAGCCTTGATGGTAGAATCTCTCTTTTCGATCCACCCTCCAGAGAGTTCGCTGTTCCCGACACACTGGCCAACAAACGTGACTGGTATCTCTATCAGGAGTTGGCAGCACAGAGTGATATCATGATTACATCAGCACGTTATTTCAGGCAGCTTGAAAAGGGGTGTGCACAGGATCTCCTTCCGGTGGGTGGCGAGCCTGAGTACAGCCATCTCAGAGAGTGGCGTCTTGAGCAGGGGCTCACGCCGCAGCCCGCCATTGCGATCATGAGTAGAACCCTCGATATTCCGCACGCATCTCTTGAAGCCCTGAAGGATAGGGGTGTTTATATCTTTACAGTGGAGAGCGCACCCGAGGATCGGAGGGTAGCGCTTAAGGCGTATGGTGTTGAGGTGATCTCGGTGGGAGAGAGCGATATCGATGCACTCCTGATGCGGCGTGAGCTGATCGGGCGCGGTTTTAAAAGTGCTTACATGATCGCTGGGCCTCAGGTGCATCACACATTGATCGCATCCGGTGTAGTAGACCGACTCTTTTTGACTACGCGGTTTCTTCTGCTCGGCGGAGAGCAGTATCACACGATCTGTGAAGGAGAGCTTGAGAGGCCTCAGAACATGCAGCTTGAATCACTCTATTTTGACCGGGAGTGTAATCAGACTTTTGCCCAATTTGTGATGGAGTAGATTAGTGAGTGAAGTTCATATGTACGGTATCCCCAACTGCGATACGATTAAGAAAGCACGTAAGTGGCTTGCAGCCGAAGGGATCGAATTCCAGTTTCACGATTACAAAAAAGAGGGCGTGGACTCCACGCTGTTGACCCAGTGGTGTAGACTTAAAGGGTGGGAATTGTTGTTGAACAAAAGAGGCACCACCTGGCGCAAGCTGCCGGAAGAGCTGAAAGCCGATATTGATGAAACGCAGGCTATCAAACTAATGGTTGAGAACGGCTCAATGATCAAACGTCCGGTACTGCTTGTTGGCAGTGATGTCGAGGTTGGCTTCTCATCTGACCGTTACATAGAGCTGTTGAAAAGATAGATGTCACAGCATCACCACGAGAAAATTTTTATTGATGGCCCGACAGGATCACTTCAAGCGATCTATCAGGCAGGGAAAGCAGAGAAGCCTGCTGTTGTTGTCTGCCATCCACATCCACAATTTGGTGGCACGATGCGTAATAAGGTGGTCTACCGGATGGCTCGCGCCTTTGAAAATGCTGGTTGTACGGTTCTCAGATTTAATTTTCGTGGTGTAGAGCTAAGTGAAGGTGTATGGGATGAGGGTGATGGGGAGGCCGATGATGTAGCAGCGGTTCTGGACTGGCTGCATGAGAGGCATTCTGAGGCTTCACTCTGGCTGGCCGGTTTTTCATTCGGTAGCTATGCGGGGCTAAAGGCTGCCTGTGATGACGATAGAGTTGCCAGGCTTTTTGCCGTTGCACCTGCCGTGAATCTATGGAACTTCGATTTTATGCTGCATGAGACGAGGCCACTGAAGGTGATTCAGGGAACCAGTGATGAGATTGTCCCGTTTGAACTGGTGGAGTCGTGGGTGGAGCGTCTTGAATCAGTCGAGTTCCATGCCATTGAAGGAGCAGGGCATTTCTTCCCCGATCAGCTGGAGCTGTTGGGCGAGCTTCTGCTCTCAGGATTGAAGGATGTTAAATAAAATAACCTTACATATTAGAGGTTGATAATATACTAAAGTTAGTTATGGTTCGCCAAAATATTTATATATCTGTGGAGGTCAAATGCGTATCAATTCGGTAACTCGAGTACTGCATTTCACCATGATTCTTTCTGTGGCATTTCTATTGTACAGCGGCCTGTACATGCAGGTTCCTGAACCTGGTAAAATTGTCGGTTATGAAGCTATTCTGTTTTCCTGGCATATTATGTTTTTTGGTTGGCTGGCATTTATGATTGGCTGTATCTATGCCGCTATTCGCTTTGGTGAACCTGGCCAGTGGGAACGTTTGCTCCCGTGGTTTTCTAAAGAAGGACGTGCTGCCTTTATGAAGTCCGCAAAAGAGGAGTTGCCGGGTGTCCTGACCGGAAAACTTGCTCTACCTGAAAAGCAGGGGGCTCTGGCTGGAGCGATGCATGGCCTCGGTTTTACACTGCTGATCTGCATGGGTATGACCGGTGCCTACGTGATGAATGGTGTGCGCTCTGATGGAAGTATGTCGATGGATATGCTGCTGTTTTTGGATATGCATTCGATGTTTGCAGTGCTCGTTTGGTCATTTCTAATTTTTCATGTCACCATGGTTTTTTACCATCTGCTTTTGGGTCACAAACACATTCTCGATATTTTTGAACGTATCCGTATTAACTGGAAATAAGCGTAGAGGCCCGGATGTCACAACTATTTAAATACTCAATCTTTATTCTGCTCTGTGCATTTTGCATACCGAGCATTGCAGCTGCTGCCGGAACCACATCTCCGAAACAGGGCGATACCATGGTTGAACCGCTGGTAAATATGTCGCTGGTTTATATTGAACCCGGTAAATTTACGATGGGAAGTCCTGCGACTGAGGTTGATCACTACAATGATGAACAACAACATGAAGTAGAGATCAAAAAGGGCTTCTGGATGGGGCAGTATGAAGTGACGTTTGAGCAGTATGATGCCTTTTCCAAAGCGACACGTCGGGTTAAGGCCAGAGACCTGAGCCATTGGGGTCGGGATAACCGTCCGGTAATTTATGTTAAATGGTTTTATGCTTATGAATTTGCCGAATGGTTGAGCAGAGAGACCGGTCATAAATATCGTCTTCCGACAGAAGATGAATGGGAGTACGCGGCACGTGCAGGCACGACTACTGCGTTTTCATTTGGTGAACATGTTGGTGGCATGGATAATCACTCCTTCTTCAAAAGGTTGATGGATACTGGAAATACCAAAGCTGGTGATGACGCGCAGAATGCAGTTCTGGATCAATATGCCTGGTATGGCAAAAACGCTGAGCAGAAGACACACCCGGTGGGTGAGAAGCAGCCAAACCCATGGGGCCTGTATGACATGCACGGCAATGTCTGGGAGTGGACATGTTCAGTCTATGCAGAAAATTATGATGGCAGTGAACAATGCGTGGAAGATATTAAATCGAACGCCAAACGCTCTGTGCGAGGCGGTGCATGGTCGTTCTATGCGAAAGGGATGCGCTCAGCCGATCGGCGCTTCTTTGATCCTGTATATCGACTCCCCTACATCGGCTTCCGCGTTATAAGAGAGAATTAATAAGAAAATCTGTTAGTTAAAAAAAGGCCTCCTATTGAGGCCTTTTTTTATGGGTTGCGGATCACCGCTTTCGGCTAATCAGAATTAGCGAATGATTTTAATGATGGTTCCAGGTCGTGGCTGTTTAGCCAGGTCCATGCCGTTAAGTGCAGCCAGCCTGTCAGTTGTAAAGCGGCCTAGGATGTTCTTGCTTCGGCTTGCCAGCTTCTGCCAGCTGTCGCCACGTTTCCAGATGTAGTTATAGATTTTTGGTACATCACCATCTTTGGTTAGGTCAAACTTTCGGAAACTGTTCCAGATTTGATTGAATTGGCTCTGATAAGTAGCGATCTCTTTGCGAGGTGAATATAGCAGAATTCCGAAGGCCCTTGGACCGTCCAGGAAGACCGTGGCATCGATAGCTGCCTCACTGACATGAGGTGCTGATGCCATCACCAGACTTCGAGCATAAATGTAACCGCTCTTTGTGCCGGTTTTGATTTCACCCATACGCCGTTTGGGGAAGAGGCTATGCAGAATTTTTTCAGCCGACTCCCGCTTCTGAAGTTCTTTGAGTGAGAGGTAAAAGTAGACCTTCTTCTGGCGGATTCGCGCAGTTAGCGCCTGTCGGGTATTTTTAATCACCCACTCTTCAGGAAACTTCAACTGAATACCCAACTCAGGGTGGATAAATCTGCGGCCAATCACAGCACCATCTTTGGTGCTGTCTTTTAGCGGGTAACCTTCCAGAGCTGCAAGCATCGCTTCACGGCCAACATGGTTCATGCCGTTTTTCTGAAGTGCAGATGCTTTGGCAATCGCATCTTCAATACGTTTTTTGGTCTCCGGGTGGCTTGAAAAAGCGCCGTGGTAACTTTTCACCTCTTCACCAGCATCTTTCTTCTCTTTTTTGGAAAGAGTGTCCAGTCGTTCAAGTGTTTTTAACAGTTCAATGGTGGCATTGGCATCATAGCCGGCGTTGGTGAGGTACTTGAGTGATAGCTCGTCAGATTGTAGCTCCTTTTCACGACCGTAGCCGGCGATAATGGCGTTAGCAACGAGCCCGGTCATTTGATAAGCCGCCTGGGGGACTCGTCCCTGAGTTAAGATATCTACAATGAGCATCCCGTACTGTGTCCCTTGCGCTTTAGCGTGTTGTTGAACGGCATGTCTGGCAGTTACATGCCCAATCTCGTGGCCAAGCACTGCTGCCAGCTCCGCTTCACTGTTAAAGTGAGCCAACAGGCCTCTGTGGATATAGATATAGCCACCAGGCAGCGCAAAGGCGTTAATGGTGCCGTCATCCACCACATGAAAACGATAGAAGAGTTCCGGACGATCTGAAGTTGCGGCAACGCGCTGGCCTACTTTATCAACATAACGGACGAGCGGATCCTCGTTGGGAAGCAGGGGAAGCTGCTTGGCAAACATGGCGGCCAACTGCTGCCCCAGTTGCAGCTCCTGCGCCTCTGTCATCAGAACAATGTCTGAACTATTACTGGCAGGGTTGGTGGCACAGCCGGTTAATAACAGTGTGATCAGTAGTAGAGGCATATAACGTTTCATTACTCAATCATCTCCAGATCAAAGGGTGAATGCAAGGCGAGAAAAAGGCGCTCTTTTTGAGAATTCCTGATTCTGCCTCTTACGACGACCTGCTGGCCGGATTTAAGTTTAGGAGCTGACTTGAACCACTGTCTGTGTGCTCGTGGAACAGTGATAGATAACTTTCCCATGTTGAATTTCCAGCCGTTTTTATCAATAGAAGTAACAGCTCCTTTCACAAGCCGGAACTGACCAATCATCGCAGGGGTTACTTTTGCACTATCAGCTACCCTGAACCGGGAGTTTCCCCATATGCCACTACGCTTGAGTCGTGCCTCATTCTCAAATTTCAGAAGTTTGTCGGCGTGTCGAAAGTTGGGTGCAAAGATGTAGAGGTGAGCAAGTCCGTCTTGAATCATCTGGCTGTTAATCCAGCGGCCATCACGCAGTCGGATATGAGCCAGCAGCCGGCCATATCTGTCTCGTTTCTCTTGATCGAACTCGAGCCGAACCAGCTTGCCGTGAATTAGTTTTTTCAGCCTGTTTTTTGCACGTTTTCCCAGTGGTTCTCCAGGTTTGGATGTGTGGGCAACCTCAGGTGTATTGATGCCGAGTAGGCGAACCTTTTCACCATCACGGGTTTTGAATGTGTCGCCATCATAGACCTTTGCCACAGTTACCCATCGACTGCTACCGATCTGAGATAAGGTTCCTGCCCAACCAGTTTGGCTGGCAAGCAGGAGAGAGAGCAACAGCAGTGAACTGGCCAGTTGCATAGGTTAACTGCTCAGTGAACCCACCAACTCTTTGTAACTATCCATGTTGTGGCGTGTGAGGTAATCACGAAGTTCATCCAGAACTTTTCCACAGAGAAGCGGGTCGTAAAAGAGGCCGGTTCCGATCCCAATGGCATCAGAACCAGTGATAGCAAACTCTACTGCATCTTTACCAGAGCTGACGCCACCCTGACCAAGAATCGGAATATTATGTTTCTCGGCAACTGCCCGTGTCTGGTGAATTTTCCAGAGTGCAACAGGTTTGATTGCAGGGCCTGACAGGCCACCTGATATATTGCCGATCACAGGTGTTCGCGATTCAATATCAACAGCCATGCCGACCAGTGTATTGATCACAGAGAGGCCATCACACCCGGCTTCAATACAGAGCCGTGCTGTCTCTGCGATATCTGCATTGTTGGGCGAGAGCTTGGTGATCAGGGGTTTGGAGGTGGTTTTGCGCATCGCGGCCACCACTTTTGCAGCCATCACCGGATCATTTCCAAAATGAACGCCACCCTCTTTTACATTGGGACATGAGATGTTGATCTCAATGGCCGTGACAGGTGAGTCATCAAAAACAGCTGCAATCTCTGCATATTCTGCCAGTGATGTGCCATTGGCGTTGGCCCAGAACTGGGTCTGGTCGTGAGGAAGGTTAGGAAGGATGTTGTCTACCACATGTCGAACACCCGGATTCTGCAGGCCGATGGCATTGAGCATGCCGGAAGGGGTCTCATAAACGCGATGCGGGGCGTTCCCCATACGCGGTTCAAGCGTGGTGCCTTTGAGAATAACAGCGCCGAGGTCTTTATTAGAGAAGCCCTCAATATGGGTGTACTCTTCACCAAACCCGACACAGCCGGAGAGCAGTACAATGGGTGTTTGCAGGCTTAGCCCGGAAAACTGAACGGAGATATCTGGTGTTTGTGTCATTAGCAAACCATAACGATATGAGTTACCTCCGTCATGATTAAAGTTTTTGAAACCTTTACCGATACTATACAAGAAGGTTTACGCCTCAAATACTGTTTGGAGATAGGATGTCAGACGATAAACAGCTGAGACAGTCTCAATCACTGAACAAGATCACTTTTTCCATTGCTTTTCTTCTACTGATTGGCGTTGCACTCTCCTACTGGCTTGTTGTAAAACAGAGTGAGCATCTTCTGGTTCAGGATGCCATTGAAGACGCTAGTCTTTTAGCCAAATCTATGGATGATTTCCGGAAATATTACTCTAACAATGTGGTTTCCAGTGCAAAACTAGCCGGTATTGAAGTCACCCATGATTTTCGCAACCGGGAAGGTGCGATCCCTCTTCCGTTTACACTTCATAGTGATCTCGCCAGTAAGATAGGCAGAGATCATTTCGGTACAACAACAAGAATTTTCAGTGACTATCCATACCCCTGGAACAGAGAGGGTGGTGTAAAGGACGATTTTGAACGTGAGGCTATCAATGCGCTAAACAGGAGCCCTGAAAAACCTTTCACTCGCGTTGAGGTTGTTGATGGGGAGCGTCTACTCCGTTTTGCCAAAGCCGATTTGATGGTGGCCTCTTGTGTGGGTTGCCATAATAGTGGCGAGAGCCCAAAACAGGACTGGAAGGTCGGAGATCTGGCGGGCGTTATGTCGATTACGGTTCCGCTTAATCCGGAACATCAGATGCTTCACGGTAAAATGGACAGCATTTTATTTTTGATCGGAGCGCTTCTTCTGTTGTTGATGGCAGCACTTGTTTTGGCCTATCGCCGCTCTCGAATCTCCGTGTTGGAGCTTGAGCTTGAAGTGGATTATCGGGTTCAGGAGCTAAGAGAGACTGAACAGCATCTGGCGATTGCTCAGAGGGTAGGCCATCTGGGTAACTGGGACTGGGATGTTAGTAGAGATCATTTTTGGATTTCAGAAGAGTGTCGTCGTCTGTTTGGACTGGACGAGGCGTTTGATGAGTCGTTAGAAACGCTACTCACTCATATTCATAAAGATGACCGGGATCGCTGGCAGAAGCATGTGCATAAAACCATGCAGGAGAAACGACCATTCATTATTGATTATCGAGTGGTCATGCCGGGTGGTGAGATTCGAACGCTGCGTGAGACAACCAAATCAATAGGTCATTCAACAGATGAGAGTCATGTGGTGGGCCTGGTTCAGGATATTACTGAGCAGAAACAGCGGGAAGATGAGCTACGAATGATGAGTAACGCGCTGGAGCAATCCGGTGAGGCTGTTTTGATTACCGATGTCTCCAATAACATCAAATATGCTAACAATGCTTTTACAGAGATGACTGGATATACCCTGGCTGAAGTCGTGGGTAAAAACCCTTCTGTTCTGGGCTCAGGCCGTCAGAGCAAAGAGTTTTACGAGCAGATGTGGAGCGAAATTAAGAAGCACGGTGGTTGGAAAGGGCGTCTCTGGAACAGGCGTAAAAACGGAGAGGTCTTTCCAGAGCAGATTCATATCCAGGCGGTAGAGGATGATAATGGTGTTATTACCAATTATGCGGCGATCTTTTCAGATATCTCAGATCATCTAAAGGTGGAGGAGCAACTTCGTCAATCGCAAAAAATGGAGGCTGTCGGCACACTGGTTGGCGGAATTGCACACGATTTTAATAATATGCTGACTGCCATTACAGGCAGCCTTTACCTGATTAAAAAGGATGTTAAAGGACTACCAAAAGTAGAGGCTAAGATTGCCAACATCGAAGATGAGAGCTTTCGCGCATCGGAGATTATCGGTCAGCTACTCACCTTTGCACGCAAGGATATTGTGCAGATGAAGGAGGTATCGATTACCGAACTGATCAATACTTCAAGAAACCTAGGCAAAGTCACCATCAGTGAAGAGATTGATTTGAATTGGGATGTCTTCAGCGATGATCTAGTAGTCCGTGGCGATGAGAATCAGCTACAACAGTTGCTACTGAACCTTTTGAATAATGCACGCGATGCGCTGGAAGGTGTGGTTGAGCCAAAAATATCGGTAACACTGGACAGGTATGAGGCTGATGAAGGTTTTCATAAACGACATGTTGCATCGGTAGCTGAAACTTATGCACGTATAAGGGTCAGGGATAATGGTGAGGGCATCGCTAAAGAGACGATGCGTCATGTTTTTGAACCATTCTATACAACCAAAGATGTAGGAAAGGGGAGTGGACTTGGCCTCTCTATGGTCTACGGGTCGGTTCAGAGTCACCACGGCGTAATTGAGTTACAGAGCGAGTTGGGTGTGGGCACACTCTTTACGATCTATATTCCGGCCATCAGGAAGAGTGCGGATAATAAGAGTCTGGACAGAACCTGGAACGGCATTGCCCTTGCCAAGGGTGAGACCATTCTTCTGGTTGATGATGAAGAGATGGTCAGATCTGTTGGTAGGAAACTGCTGGAGAGCTTTGGTTACAAGGTGCTTGAGGCAGCAGATGGAGCCTCTGCAATTGATGTGTTCAAGGCTAACCGGGTTGATATCGGGCTGGTTGTTCTGGATGTGGTCATGCCACGTATGGGAGGCGTACAGGCTGCCGAGGGGATTCGATCCGTTTCACCTGAAATGCCGATTATTTTTGCTACCGGTTATGATCAGCAACAGGTACTGCACGATGTTCATACATGGAAACGGGTGTCGGTGTTGCATAAGCCGTATCGGGCTAAGCAGATTAGTGAAGAGATTCGCAAACTGTTGGATCAAACAACCGAAAAATAGCCTTAGTTAACGACTTTATTCTCCAGCAGATCAGATGCGTTGAGAAGTTCCCCGCGAACATCTTTGGCTTCATTAGAAAGAATCTGCAGGAATGCCGGAGCAATCTCAGCAGCTACGGGAACCGTGGCTGGACTCAGACCCGGGAAAGCACGTTCAAAGCTGCGTGTACGCATTCTACCCGGATTGATGGTGTTAAATCGCATAGCTCTGCCTGGATGCTCGGCCTGCCACATGGCTGCAGCGTAACCCAGTGCACGTTTGGCCATGCCATAACCGTGCCAGTTGGCTTGATCCTCTTTGATCATATCGCAGGTGGTAAAGATCACTGAAGCAGATTCGGCACGTTTGAGCAGCGGAAACATGATCTGGGTGAGCAGGTTGGGAGCAGTCAGGTGAATATCAAGTGCGCCTCTGAATGTCTCCGGTTTCACATGCTGCATCGGCGCACACCGTTTAAGGCTGCCTGCACAGTGAACCAGTCCGTCCAGATGCGGAATTTGATCTTTTAGTGCCAGAAAGAGCTTGCCGTAGTTATCAAAGTCGGTGAGATCAAAAGGGATACAGAGACAGCGTCCACCAGCCTCTTCAATACGACTTTGAGTCACTTCAAGCGCTTCAGTGACGCGCCCCAGAGCAATCACACTGGCGCCTTCCGCACCCAGTTGCTGTGCGATGGCACGACCCAGTCCCGACGATGCACCGGTAACCATGATGATCCTGTTTTCGAAGCGTTTGCTCATGCTGGTTTCTCCCAAGTCCCTGAATGTTAACCATAGAGTGCACTTAGGGCACAGGATTTTTTATTCGGCAGAGATGGGCTGGGTTTTGGGTGAGCTAATGTTATGCTTCACCCGATTCCAATTTCAGAGGTAAAAGATGGCCGAATATCAGTATATTTACTCCATGCAGGGCGTTGGCAAAGTTGTCGGCAACAAAAAAGAGATTCTAAAAGATATCTATCTCTCATTTTTCCCCGGAGCCAAGATCGGTGTGCTGGGCTTGAATGGCTCCGGTAAATCAACACTTCTGAAAATTATGGCTGGTCTGGATACTGAAATACTGGGTGAAGCACGTCCGGCACCTGGCATTAAAATTGGTTATCTGGCTCAGGAGCCGGAGCTTGATCCAGCTAAAGATGTGCGAGGTAATGTTGAAGAGGCCGTCAAAGAGATCAAAGATGCACTGGCTGATCTTGATGCAGTCTATGCGGCCTATGCAGAACCGGATGCGGATTTTGATGAGATTGCCAAGCAACAGGCGAAGCTGGAAGATATTATTAATGCAGCTGATGGTCATGATCTGGATCGCAGACTTGAAGTGGCTGCTGATGCGTTGCGTCTTCCAGCATGGGATGCGGATGTGAGCAAACTATCCGGTGGTGAGCGCCGTCGTGTGGCTCTCTGCCGTCTGCTGTTGTCCAAGCCGGATATGATCCTGCTTGATGAGCCTACCAATCATCTGGATGCAGAATCAGTGGCGTGGCTGGAGCGTTTTCTGCATGACTATGAGGGAACTGTGGTTGCAGTAACCCATGATCGCTACTTCCTGGATAATGTCGCTGGCTGGATTCTTGAACTGGATCGCGGCAAAGGTATTCCGTATGAAGGTAACTACTCCTCATGGCTTGAGCAGAAAGATCAGCGTCTGAGCCAGGAGAGTAAAGAAGAGTCCTCCCGTCAAAAAGCGATTAAGCAGGAGCTGGAGTGGGTTCGGCAGGGTACAAAAGGGCGACATGCAAAATCCAAAGCACGTCTTAAAGCGTTTGATGACCTGGCGAGTAAAGAGATGCAACAGCGCAATGCCACCAAACAGATATTCATCCCTGCAAGTGAGCGTTTGGGTGACATCGTTTTTCAGGCAGAAAATGTGAAGAAAGGTTTCGGTGACCGTCTGCTGGTTGAAGATCTTAATTTCAGTCTGCCACGTGGTGGTATCGTTGGCATTATCGGTGCCAATGGTGCGGGTAAAACAACCCTGTTCCGTATGTTCACTGGCCAGGAGACACCTGACGCAGGCGAGATGATCAAAGGTGAGACGGTTCAGCTCTCTTATGTGGATCAATCACGTGATGCTCTGGATGATAACAAAACCGTATTTGAAGAGATTTCCGATGGTTCAGATTTTGTTACCCTTGGTAAAGCTGAAGTGCCATCACGTGCTTACTGTGGCCGCTTTAACTTCAAGGGTGGCGATCAGCAGAAGAAAGTATCCATGCTCTCCGGTGGTGAGCGTAATCGCCTACATCTGGCCAAGATGCTGAAAGAGGGCGGCAATGTGTTGCTACTCGATGAGCCGACCAATGATCTGGATGTGGAGACCTTGCGTGCCTTGGAAGATGCGCTGCTCGATTTTGCAGGTTGTGCCGTAGTGATCTCCCATGATCGCTGGTTCCTTGATCGTATTGCAACCCACATGCTCGCCTTTGAAGATGATGGGCATGTGGAGTGGTTTGAAGGTAACTTCGCTGAATACGAAAAAGACAAAGAGCGCAGGCTTGGAAAAGATGCAACTCAGCCGCATCGGATTAAATACAAGAAACTAGTTTAGCGCAGTGCGTGAAGGGCTGTCTAACTATGATCTTGAAGTATTATAAGAAGTTTGTTTAGGACTATCCGGAAACAGATTAATTGCTTTGATCAAGGGTATCATTGAATAGCGAAAAACCAAATACAATGAAAACCAGCAAGTATGCTATACATTAGTACTGAGATAATTGAGTAGGAAATAGAGTGATCTCTTCTATTTTCATTTGAAACATGAATGATCCCTACTGGAATTAATATGATTGTAATAGCGATAATACTTAGCATGAAAATATATTGGCCTAAGCCAGCATAAACATCTTTTCCCTGTACACTCTCAGCCCACAAAAAAAGTATTATATATACTGCGAGCAGCAAAAAGAAGGCACCTCGATATAGGTGTCTGAAAGCCCATTTTTTAGATTTTTCAGTACTCATATGCGTTACCATCTTCAAGTAATATATAGGAATCATCCTGCTATCTACATCCCCTTTTTGTGGGGTTGTGTTCAAATCAACTTCTCTACTACAGTAAGATATCTACAAATAGGAGGAAGGGGAAATGCTTAAATATATACTATTGCCATTTTTTGTCTGTCTGACGACCTTATGTTTACCATTCAATGCGGAGGCGCAGAGAACATCACCATTTGAACCTGTTGCTACGGGTGAAACCACGTATGTGGTAGATGTCGCCCCGGGTTTGGATACTGGCTGCACATTTCGTGGAGGCGGGCCACTTATTATTCCATTTAATGTTACACGTTTTGTTGGCGATACATCGGGAACAGGTGTTTTGTTGAAGGCTGCCACTTTAACCAACGATAAAATTATTAGTCAGAATGCAACGATTCGCCTTCCAGCATGGGATATTGATGGCCCTGAGCATGATCGGGTTACAGTGAATGGTCATGTTTTAGGACTTTTGAAAGGTGCGAATGGCTTATGGAATATGAATGAATTCACTATTCCTGTCGAGTGGCTAAGATTTCCGAAAAAAGGAGTGAATGGGAGCACTCCGACGCCTGTAAATAACGAAATTAAAATTGATATAGATATATCAAGTCCTGGTCAAAGCTGGTGTATGCAGGTGGATTGGATTGAGGTCAGTTTTGAAGCGATGTCTCCTTTGCTTCTTGTACATGGCACCAATGCCCAGTCTGACACTTGGGTACCTGATGTAACAGACTTCCTGACAAGCAGGTCTGTTCCTCATAGTAATAATATCAACCTTGTTGCCAACGGCACGATTGATGGTAACGCGCGGCTTCTTAAAGGTCGTGTGAATGCTTTAGCAAAATCATTTGGGGCTGAAAAAGTACATTTGATTGCACACAGTAAAGGTGGTTTGGATTCCCGGCGTTTTCTAGGGCAATACTATACACCGACCCCTGGTGCAGAGGCCAAAGTACTTTCACTATATACAATATCGACGCCACATCATGGCACCATCATTTCAGATTTGACTCGTGCGAACAGAGTTCATAATGCGTTTTCTAATGATCCTGATGTACAGGCGTATCTAAATCGCGAAACGTATACACCTTCGAGTTTTACACCTGTCGATCCTGCCCTAAGCGAACAGACAGTTGAAAATATGCTGTCCTTTAATCGAAACAATCCATTTTCTGGTAATGGTGTGCAATTTCACACTATTTCAGCTGATGCAGATTTAAATAATGATGGACAAATCTCTGGAAATGAATCTTCGCCCTTGATTCCTAATATTTTTGGTGTGCCGTCGCTTATGTATAGGCTTCTTGGTAATGTGGAGACGATTACAGTCACGAGAGGAAGCCCCGGAATTTTTCAAACTCGATACCAAGTGACGCCAAATCCTACGGGTGCATTTCAGGAAAATGATCTAGTAGTAACAACAACTAGCGCTCGACATCCTGCAGCAACGGAAATTCTGTTTGCGGATAGAAACCACTCTAATATAAAAGATGCTGCCACCATACAGACAATTCTTAATCGGATTCAAGCCGATTATCCGGTTCAGTGAGGGGGCTGATTATGAATATTAAAAATACAACCAGTGATTTTACACTGCTTTTTGCAGCTCTTATTCTGTTTTCGACCACACTGTTTGCTGCTACAGAAATGCAGATGACGGTTGGCGCTCACCATACCCAACAAGTTGTGTTGCAGGTTGGTTTAGCACCTGCAACAGGAACGGTTCAATTGGATGGCTCTAACCATGCATATATTACATTTGGATCACCGAGGACAACGCTCTCAATTACTCTGACAGCACCATCCGGTATGCAATATGTTTCAGGTGGAGCGCAGTCATTTCTTCATCCTGATCCGAACACACCCAACCTTGCAGGCATGAATTATATTTTTGATCTGCCTGTACCAGAAGTTGGATTATGGTCATTTACGATTAATGACAGTGTAGTGAGGGTGAAAGCTACGCCTGTATTTATACAGATGACCAGCGACTCGCCTATCAAAGCGACACTGCTTGGTGGCGGTGAAGACTATGTGGTTGGTAAAGGCGCAACGTTTTCTACTGTTGTAGTGGATGGCCCCGTCTTGCATTTAAACTACACAGCTTCTGCTACGATCCATCGTCAAATAGATGGTGTACAAGTCGGAATTTTGAACTTTGCAGATGATGGTGGAATTGGTGATGCTCTTGCAGGCGATGGCATAGCAACAGCACAATTTACACCAACTCAGCCCGGAGAGTATTCGGTGCGAGGTGTTATTCAGGGAAGTAGTGCCAGTGGTGCTCTGTTTGAGAGGGATGCAACGGGCTCATTTAATGTTGTTCCTGCGAAAGCAAATTTCACAGGTGTTTTCACTGATCGGGGTGTTGATGTCGATCTGGATGGTTTGCTGGATCAAATCGGAGTTAGTTTAGAAACCAATGTGGTTGATCCGGGTGATTATATTGTTAAGGCACTATTGACCAACACAAATGGAGATCAGACATATTCCAGTAAAATATTTACATTGGTTCCTGGCCTGCAAAATCTTGAACTTTTATATTCTGCCAAAGAGTTAAAGAAGTTTGGTTTTGATGGTCCGTACTCAATTGATAGAGTCATTCTGGAATTCACAAGTCCTACGGAATCTTTTGTTCTTGATGAACTGGATACCATTGGGCAAACAGCAGCTTATGCCACAGCTACATTTGATCGGGAACCCATTGAATTGACAGGCGTTGTAAGTAGCACTGGTATTGATACAAATGCCAATGGCCTTTTTGAACAGTTGAATGTGGGTGTTGGATTAAACGTCACGACTTTTGGACTTTATCGTTGGTCTGGCTGGATTCATGATGGTCGGGGTAACCAGATCACCCTAACCTCGGGAGCTGGATACCTGAATGCCGGAACCAGTGTGGTTACATTGGTCTTTCCCGGCACTGCTATCGGAAACAATGGCTTTGATGGGCCCTACCAAATCAGAAACTTTACAATTTTTGGTGCTGGAGTCTCACGTGTTGTAAACATGGTTGGAGAAACCAGCATGTTTGCAGCTACTCAGTTTGAGGGCTATATCCCACCACCTGATATGACAGCTCCGGTGATTACGATCATTGGCCTGAACCCGGCCTCTGTAGAAGCTGGAACGATCTATATTGATAGTGGCGCAACAGCGCTTGATGATATGGATGGTGATATCTCTGCCAGCATTACAATTACAAACAGTGTTAACACGTCTGTTTTGGGTGCTTACAGCGTAACTTACACGGTAGCAGATGCCGCAGGAAATGTAGCTACTGCTACACGACAGGTTACAGTCTCAGATACAACAGCACCTTTATTAACGCTTCCTGTGGATGTTTATGCGACAGCAATAGGTGCACAGACTTCAGTTGCTATTGGTACTGCGTCTGCAACTGATATCTTCGCAGTAACAATAACGAATAATGCTCCGTTAACATTTGGTCTTGGAATTACGCCTGTGATATGGACAGCAGTGGATGCTAATGGCAACTCTTCAACAGGCACTCAGAGAGTGATTGTATCTGATGTGTTGCCTCCTGTGATTGTGGTGCCTGTGGATGTCTATGCGACAGCGACAGGTTTACAGAGCGCTGTGGTATTTGGTGTCGCAACGGCATTGGACAGTGTCGATGGTGTGGTTGCTGTGACCAGTAATGCGCCTGTGACTTTCCCGGTGGGTATAACAGTTGTAACTTGGACTGCGATCGATTTATCAGAAAACATTGCAACAGCAGTTCAAAATGTGATTGTTTCAGTTCCAAACGTTGTAGTGATGACACCTGCTCAGATTGCAGCTTTGACACCTGCCCAGATCGCACTGCTAACACCTGCGCAGCTTGCGCTGTTAACATCGGTGCAAGCAGGCAGTCTCACAGCGATGCAGTTGGGAGGGTTGACTCCTGCTCAACTTGCAGGGTTAACACCTGCTCAGATTGCAGTGGTTGTCGGTTTGTTAACACCTGCACAGATTGCGGTGCTTACGCCAGCTCAGCTTGCAACACTGACACCTGCTCAGGTAGCGATGCACATTGCATCACTCACGCCTGCACAGATTGCGGTGCTTACGCCAGTTCAGCTTGCAACACTGACACCTGCTCAGGTAGCGATGCACATTGCATCACTCACACCTGCACAGATTGCGGTGCTTACGCCAGCGCAGCTCGTTGGTTTGAATGATGAGCGTAAGCATGATAAAGAGGATAAAAAACACTCTGATGATGAGCGCAAGCATGATAAAGAGGATAAAAAACACTCTGATGGTGAGCGCAAGCATGATAAAAAGGATAAAAAGCACTCTGATGATGAGCGCAAGCATGATAAAAAGGATAAGAAACACTCTGATGATGAATCAGATGTCAGCTAATCTCTGTGCAGAATACGAGAAATTTGATTAATCTGCCTGTATAGGGTTTATCGGAAAGTTATGAAAAGGGCCTCTCGGGGCCCTTTTTCTATTGATAGGCTACTTAGTATTTGCGCAAATGAGTAAATACTCAAATGAACAGTTGCGCAACTGGTTGGGTTGTAGTCTACTTTCGTTGAAGCGGTAGAGATGAAAAGAGGAGCGTATCATAGATGAAAGTGATTTCCCTGATTAATCAGAAAGGTGGCGTGGGTAAAACAACACTGGGCTTGTCGCTGGCTGCGCGCTGGTATCTCTCCGGTAAGTCGGTGGCAGTGATCGATGCTGATCCACAGAAGTCGGCTGTGTTCTGGAAAGAGCAGCAGTCTCCTGAGAGTAGGCTGATGGGTGTTGATGTCTATTCAGTCAGTCTGCCATCGGAAATTCGAGGCAGCAGAGATTTGAATGTTGATTATCTGATTATTGATACACCCGGAACCGATCAGATGATGACCCGGTCTGCGGTAAACATCTCTGATGCAATTCTTATTCCGGTACAGCCATCTTCTTTTGATGTGCGTGCATCTGCTCCAACAGTTCAGGCGGCGTTGGCAACGGGTAAACCAACAGCTTATGTGGTGAATCGTTTTGTAAATCAATCCCAGCTAGGGCGGGATGTAATGACATCACTACGCAAAACACCGGCAAGGCTGATTCTAAAGGCGATGGGCCAGTATCAGGCCTTTGCTCGCTCAATGGGGGAGGGTGAGACACCGGCGACGATGTTTCCGGGCACACCTGCCAGCCAGAATGTTGAGGCGGTAGGTCAGGCCATTGATGAATGGTTGCAGGAGTAGAGCGATGAAGAAGGTGCAAAAGAGTGGAATCGCAAATGCCGCAGAGGCTGTAAGTCGACAGGTGAAAGGTAGGTCGCTACCTGTTGAATCAGTGGCTCAGCGGGTGCGTGAATCAAGTGGTGAAGCATTGAAACGACTTAATATTGAACTGCCCGAAGCGGTGCACAGAGAATTGAAACTCGAAGCAGTGATGAAGGGGGTCTCCATGCGCCAACTGGTCGAAGAGATGCTCAAAGCCCGTTACGTTTAAAACAACGTAATGGATAAAGGGCTTTTGAATGCATATTCTCGAATAAACGCTTTGAGCCAAAAACAGACATGCAGAAACAAATAAAAAGGACACCTCATATGAGGCGTCCTTTTAAAACTGGAGCATTGTTGATCAGTTCTGCTGAATACCAGCCAGATACCAAGTTGGGTCTTCACTTGCAGGATCATGTTGGAAGATCCAGTGCTCCTGCACCTCTACAGCTGTGGCCTCGCTGCCTGTTTCTTTCTCCTGCATCATCGCAGTGAAGTGAACGGCTGCCCACTCAAGGTTGGACTCTACCCATGCATCGGTGATTTCAGCGTTGAGTGTGGCAACTTCGGTATCGGTGGTTTTCTCACCTACGTCGCCCATCTCCAACTCAATGCGGTTGGCTACTTCAGGCAGGCAGAAGTCGCGAATTTCATCCATATCTTTTCTATCCCATGCAGCCTGCATACGCATGAAGATATCCTTGGCAGCATTGAGGAAGAACTCCTGATCAATATCAGGTGTGACTGCATGGCCCTGAACAGGTTCAGCTTCTTCACCACCGCCAAATAGACCGGAGCCCTGCTGCTCTCCGCCTGCGTAGGCCATCGCATTGCTGCTTCTGGCTTTGCGCCCGAGGAACTTAAAGAGAATAAAGAGCAGTACGCCGAAGATCAGGATATCGAAGAAGTTAAGCCCTTCAAAAGCACCGCCGAAGAACATCGCGCCAAGTATGCCACCTAGAGCAAGTCCACCAATCATACCCATCATGCCGGTACGAGCCGAACCCTTCTGAGTGTTAGCTGGTGTTGCTTTTTTTGGTGCTACGCGTTGAGTTGGCTGTTTGGCCATGCGTGATTTACCAAAGCTTGAGCCGCCACCAAATCGGCGTGCATCAGCATCTTCTACACCGACTGCTGCTAGCGTAAAAGCAGCTAGAATAGATAGGATAAACAGTTTCTTCATGAGGTCTCCTTGAGAGATCTGAATTTCAGTTGGGCTACACGTGCATCGAACATGGCTCGTTTCAGGGTGTGATCCTTGATGCTTTCCAGTTCCAATGCAACACGCTTTTTATCTGTTAGTGAGAGCTTGTTTTTAACAAATGACTTCTTTTTTGGTTTGATTCCTGCACTTGGCTGAACACGGGTGCGAACTTTGCCTAACGATTTGATCTGACAGCGTTTGAAACAGGCTTTGCGGATATCGTCACGAAGAAAGCGAATCTGTTGTGACATGATCGGATGATCTACCGCGATCCAGAGGCAGTTCACATCGCCATCCTTCTCAATGCTGATCGGTTCAGTACGAACTGCCATCATCGGTCCGACGATGTCCGGCCAGACACGGCGTAGCTGTGTGATAACCACCAGCTCACCAAAACGATCCTGACCGAGGATTTCAGCCATATCGTTGTATGCGGGTGTTAATCTGGACCGTGGACGGCTGTGTCTATTCAATGGGTTGAGTTAGTTTAGAAGGGGAGGACTTTGCCACCAAGAATGTGCACGTGGATATGGAACACTTCCTGACCACCACCTTTGCCGACATTAAGAATCACACGGTAACCGGGATCATCCACACCCAGCTCTTTGGCGATTTTTCGGGTCGCATCCATCAGCAGGCCAAGCAGGCCAACATCCTGATCATCAGCATCATTAAGTGATGGAAGATGATGCTTGGGAATTACCAGTACATGTACCGGAGCTTTCGGATTGATGTCGTGAAAGGCTATGAAGTCATCATCTTCATAAACCTTATCGCAGGGGATTTCACCCGCAGCGATTTTACAAAATAGACAGTCAGACATAACCCAATCCTCCGTTAGAGCCTTCTATTTACAGTGCAGCTCTACTTCTTAACAAACTTTGTCAGAATCACAATCTGCTGGCCATCAACACGGCCCTCAATCTGCTCGGCATTATCCTGCACAAGGCGGATATTACGCACAGCCGTACCACGTTTGGCGGTAATGCTTGAACCCTTCACATCAAGATCCTTAATCAACGTGACGGTGTCGCCCGCTTCAAGGACGGCGCCATTACTGTCGATATGTTTGATGGTATCGGCTTCATCATCTGCCTCACCGCCTGCCTGCGCCCAGGCAAGAGCATCATCATCAAGATAGAGCATATCAAGAAGGTCCTGCGGCCAGCCTTCATCACGCAGACGGGTGAGCATACGCCACGCCATCACCTGCACGGGAGGCACCTGGCTCCACATCGAATCATTCAGACAGCGCCAGTGGTTGGCATCTATATTGCCCAGATTCTCGATCTGATCACGGCAGGTGTCGCAGGCCAGAATGGACTGATCAGCACTTCCATCGGATGGTGCTACTTCATAGACACTCAGGTTTTCGGTGGCACCACAAAGTTCACATTTGGATTCACTACGTGTTTGCAGTTCTGTTTCTGTGCTCATGTTTTATTGTTCCCTGTCAATTTGGACACTGTGTGAAATACCAGTGAGTTAATGATTATTTTCTTGAGGCCTTTTCATCATGGCCTGAGACACCAAAACGGCGAGCCAGTTCATTCAAAATATCATCGGAAGAGAGGCCAAGTTCAGCCAGCATCACCATGCTGTGAAACCAGAGATCAGCTGTTTCATAAACGATCTTCTCTTTGTCACCATTTTTGGCGGCAATGATGGTCTCAACTGACTCTTCACCAACCTTCTCCAGAATCTTGTCCAGACCCTTGGCATAGAGAGAACCCACATAGGAGGATTCAGCGTCAGCGCCTTTGCGCGACTCAAGTATTCGGGTTAGTTCTTTCAGCGTATCTGCACTCATGGCTACTTCCTCACTCCTGCGGCTTTTCGAATGTGACCCACACATCATCCTGTCGCTGCTTGAAAAAACAGGACTCACGATTGGTGTGGCAAGCAGGCCCTGTCTGGTTGATGATCAACAGGACCGTGTCGCCATCACAGTCGAGAAACATCTCGACCACTTCCTGCACGTGACCGGAAGACTCACCCTTTTTCCACTGCTGTTTTCTGGAACGTGAGTAGTAGTGGGCAAAGCCGGTCTCAATCGTCTGCTCAACCGCCTCTTCATTCATCCACGCCATCATCAGTACACGACCAGTCTTGGCATCCTGCGCGATAGCAGGAACCAGTCCGGCTTCGTTGAACTTGATGGAGGTCAGCAGGCTCATGCTGTCAGCTTAGCCAATGCGCGGCTGGCCGCAGCGATGGTGTTTTCAACATCTTGATCGGTGTGTGCAGCAGACATGAATGCCGCTTCATACTGAGACGGAGCCAGGTAGATACCCTCATCCAGCATGGCGTTGAAGAACTTGCCGAAGAAGGCGAGATCACAATCGTTACTTACATCACTACAGCAGGTGACTGCATCCAGCTCGGTAAAGAATACCGTGAACATCGCTCCCACCTGATTGGCAACAGCAGGCACTCCGGCTGCTTTGCAGCCAGCCAAGAGGCCTTCAACCAGACGGGTAGTCTTGCGCTCAAGCTCTTCATAGAAACCCGGTGCACGTAGGCGGGTTAGTGTTTCAATACCTGCGCGCATCGCCAGAGGGTTGCCAGAGAGTGTTCCAGCCTGATACACCGGGCCATCCGGTGAAATCTTACGCATGATCTCTTCACGGCCGCCATATGCGCCCACCGGAAGACCACCACCGATGATTTTACCCAGGCAGGTGAGATCAGGCATAATGCCGAAACGCTCCTGTGCACCGCCGGCTCCAACACGGAAACCACACATCACCTCATCAAAGATCAGTAGAGCGCCCTCAGCATCACAGATGTCACGCAACTGCTGCAGGAAACCATTCTCTTCAAGAAGCATGACACCGGTGTTACCCGGTACAGGTTCAACGATGATACAGGATATCTCACCCTTGTTTTCAGCAAACAGAGTTTTTACCGCTTCGGTATCATTGAATGGAGCTGTCAGCGTCAGTTTGGCGTAGTCGGCAGGAACACCAGCTGAGTCAGGTTCACCAAATGTCGCAGCACCGGAACCGGCTTTCACTAGGAATCCATCAGCATGGCCGTGGTAACCGCCATCAAATTTGATGAACTTATCACGACCGGTAAAGCCGCGTGCCAGACGCAGGGCACTCATGGTTGCTTCCGAACCGGAATTCACAAAGCGAATCACATCGATGGATGGCACCATATCAATCACCAGTTGTGCCAGATCAATTTCAAGCTCACATGGTGCACCGAAACTCATGCCGAGTGCCGCAGTCTCCTGCACACCTCTGACAACATCAGGGTGTGTGTGGCCAAGAATCATCGGGCCCCATGAACCGACATAATCGATGTACTTGTTGTCATCCACATCCCAGACGTAAGCTCCTTCAGCCCTGGCGAAAAAGCGTGGAGTACCACCGACTGATTTGAAAGCACGAACAGGCGAGTTTACACCACCGGGGATGATGGCTTTGGCCTTATTAAAATCGATTTCAGATTGTGAAATATTTGAAGCTGAGGATGACATAGCCTACCTTTAATAGATGAAGTTTGAATTGGGGTAAGGATGCCCGCTGCTGCCAAAAGCGCAACCTCAGCGGTCAAAACAGCTGTTGCTGAAGAAAAGGCCAAGCGTGATCAGTTGAATCGTAAGATAAAACAGCAGAAGGCAAAGGAGAAAAGGCTGGAGCTACAGCAAAAAAAACGGGAGAGACTCAAAAAGAGGCTCTCCCGCTGAATATTATCGCTTGCCGATCCAGGCACCATTAACGCCTGAGCGTTGTTGTACATCCTTAAGTTTTGCTTTGGCCTCATCTTTGGAAGTGAAACCTATGATCTGAACCCGATACCAGGTTCTCCCCTTGATCTGAGCGGTGTGAACTTCTGCATTCAGGCCTAACTTACTGAGGCGAGCCTGCTCACTGGTTGCCCGATTCTCTTTGGCATGAGATGAGAGATTAACTACCCAGACAGTGTCGGTAGCGCTTGCGCTGTTAACCGGAGTTTTGGGTGTGATCACGGCTGGTTTCACGGGAGCTGGTTTTGCAGGCGCTTCTGTTTTGACCGGAGTGTTACTTGTGCCGAGGGGTGCTGCGGCTTGAATGGTCGGTGTGCCTGTCAGGCGTCGTTCAACCTTGCCAAGACGTTGCTGAATGTCTGCCAGATCACGGTTTTGCGAACCGCTACCAGTTGTCGAAATGGTTTGAATCTGGCGTTCAAGGTCGGCTATTTTCACAGATGCATCATTAGCCAACCAGGCACCAAAACCACCAACAGCCATACCCACTATTCCAAATAGAACCGGGATAGTGTTTGATCCACCGCTTGGAGCATCAGCAGCCGGCTCTGCCACCGGTTCGTTAACAGGCTCATCCACTGGTGTAACTTCAGCTTGTGGGGTGTTGACCTTTTCAACTTCGATCTCTTCAACATCAATTTCGGGAACATCATCCTCATCAATTTCTGCGGCGGCCTCATTTACAGCCTCGGAGAGAAATTCATTTTCATTGGTGGAGAGTTCAGGGGTATCAAGTTCAGATGTGTCGAGTTCTTCAGCTAACTCCTGTATTGCCTGATCATCTGATGTTTCAAACATCTCTTCCTCTTCAGGTTCATCAAGCATCTCTTCAGTCAGCTCAATAACCGGTTGATCCTCTTCAGTAGAATCGTTCTCTCCGGTTTCGAGTAGTGGCAGCTCTTGTGTGGCCTCAGCGGGCTCGTTGATCAGGAACTCGTTCTCGTCATCACTGCTATTTTCATCGGGAAGATCAGAGATGTGGAGATCGAATATATCATCGCTCTCTTTAGTTTTTTCATCATCTTCCGACATGAATTCATTACCTGTCAGACCCTCATTACTCTCTTCTTCTGGCTGAAGAAGATCTTCAGATAGAGCGTTAATACCGGCATCAAGTTCATCGAAATCGATAGCGTCAGAGGAGATGGTTGAATCCTGTTGTTCAGGCTCACTGGCAGTTGTAGCTTCCTCTTTCAGAAGATCATCAATCTCCATCAGGCCATTTATGGTTTTATCAAAATCATCATCTATCGAACTTTCATCATCTGAGGTTGGGGCGGGGTTACTGTACTTGCTTAGATCAAGTTTAATGGTTGAATCAAAATCAAAATCGGCAGGTGATTCTGTTGAACCTTTGTCATTGCTGTCAGACATGTGAGCGCTCCATCTCATTGCGGTATATGTGATAACTTATAGCAGAACTTCTAAAATTAAAACAGATTTAAAACAGAGGGTTAGCAATATTTATGCCTATCGGGTTAGAATTCATGTCAGTTTCATTATTTAATGGGAGCAGAGGCATTGAGCAGTCAGCAATCTATCGGAGTCTTTGATTCAGGAGTCGGCGGTTTGTCAGTTCTCAGGCATGTCCGTGAACTGCTGCCTGGCGAATCGTTGATCTATGTGGCTGATAATGCCTATATGCCCTACGGCTCACTGACTGCTGAATCAGTTTCTGATCGTTGTCGCCAAGTTGTTAGCTTCTTCATAGAACAGAATGCCAAGGCAGTAGTGGTGGCGTGTAATACAGCTACGGCCGCTGCTATTGAGACACTTCGCAGTGAGTATAAACTGCCGATTATTGGTATGGAACCAGCCGTGAAGCCAGCTGTTTTGGCAACCCGGAGTGGAGTTATTGGAGTACTGGCCACCAGTGGAACACTGGGCAGTGACAAGTTCTCAAGTCTGGTTAAACGATTCGGAAGTAGTGCAGAGGTAATTTTTCAACCCGGAGTCGGGCTGGTGGAACAGGTGGAAGCAGGGGAGTTTGAAAGTGACAAGACACGAGAGCTCTTGAAAACACACTTGTCCCCACTTCTTGATCGTGGTGCAGATGTGCTGGTGCTTGGTTGTACCCACTATCCCTACCTAAGCACTGTTATACGCGAGATTGTCGGGGACAAAATTACGATTCTCGATACAGGCAGTGCCATTGCAGCTGAATTACGGCGTCAGCTTGAGAAGCATGATCTAAATGCTGTTACTGATTCTGTTGGTGATATCTGTTTTTATAGCAGTGGTGATGTTGGCATGAACAGCGTCACAGTTTCACAGCTGTGGGGCAGCAGAGTTCAGGTTGAGTCTCTACCTGAATGAATTTGAGTAACAAGGAAGTCTAAAATGGTAAAACATATTGTGATGTGGCGACTACATGATGAAGTAGATGGTGTTTCAAAAAATGAGGCTGCCGTTTCCATCAAGAAGGCGCTGGAAGATCTGGAGGGAAGAATTCCCGGCCTGATTCATATCGAAGTCGGGCTTGATTTTGACGGTAGTGATCAAGCGGCTGACGTAGTGCTCTACTCAGAGCTTGAGAGCCGTGAGACGCTGGCTGACTATCAGGCACACCCACTGCATCAGGCGGTCATTCCACTGGTGAAGAAGCATGCCTGTGAACGGACAGTTGTAGATTACGAGGTCTAAATGACCAGCATCATAACAGGGAGATTAACTTCAGGCCGGATCTGGCCAGTAGATTACCTTGGCGGTACAGGTCTCGGCAATCTCAACACGTGAGACCTTGATGCGATTATTGTCCAGCCGCTGCTGCATCTCTTCACATAACAGACGGGCAACGTTTTCACTGGTGGGGTTAATCTGATCAAACGGCGGGATGTCATTGAGGTTGTAGTGATCCCACTTATCAATAGCAGCTTTTACTTCCTGCTTCATAATCTTGTAGTCGATGCCCATACCTAGCTCATCCAGCTCGGTGCACTCAACAAACAGCTTCACATGCCAGTTGTGGCCATGAAGACGCGCGCAGTCACCAGGATAGCCGCGCAACTGGTGCGCTGCAGAGAAGTGGGTTTCAATGGAGAGTTCGTAACGGGACATGATGGGGTCATACTACCTATTGTGGGTTAATGGTAAATTAAGAGGTCTGTCGGATCAGTTTCGTGCGTTGGGTAGTAGCACGGCGGCTGAAACATCACGACCTTCAGCCAATAAAATGTTGTAGGTTCGTGCTGCAGCTCTTGAATCCATGCACTCAAACCCAATGTGAGCATCGGCCAGTGCATCAAGAATAGCCGTATCTGGAAATGCAGTGGTTCTACCTGAACCAATGAGAAGAACCTCAGGCGGGTTTTCAAACACCCATGCGATATCTTCGAGTGTTAGTTCACTAAACTTTATTGGCCCCCAGGGCTCAATCAGCTTGCCTTTCTGAAAGCAGAGGCCGCTATGGTAGCGGCCTTCGCCGATAATAAAGCAGTCATCTTCGTAGCCGCGGAAAAGGAGTGAGCCTTCACCGGGTCCGGGCGTGATATCTGCCTGAAACGTGGAACCCAGGCTCAGGGTTTAGCTTCCAGTTTTTCCATCTCTTCATCGCTTGTTTCAAAGCGGCCTTCAAGCGAAAGCATGACAGGGCTGGCGATATAGATAGACGAGTAGGTACCTACGATAATACCGACGATTAGTGCAAATGCGAAATCATGAATCACTTCGCCACCGAAGATGAAGAGAGACATTACCACCAGCAAGGTGGTCACCGAGGTCATCAATGTTCGGCCCAGTGTCTGGTTGATGGAGGAGTTCACCACATCAACTTCATCATCAGGCGTCTTCTTTTTGCGGTTAAAGGCAAAGTTTTCGCGAATACGGTCAAATACCACAATCGTATCGTTCAGTGAGTAACCGATAACGGTAAGGATCGCAGCGACCACGGGTAGTGAAAACTCTTTGCCGGTCAGGGCAAATATACCGACCAGAATCGTGATATCGTGCAGAAGTGCTGCATCGGCGCCGATAGCAAAGCGTAGTTTAAAACGAAATGTGACGTAGATCAGGATGGCGATCATGGCAAAAAGAACAGCCATGATACCGGCCTGAGTCAGCTCTTCACCAACCTGCGGACCAACAAACTCCACACGCCGCATCTCAGCTGCATCAGCACCCAGTCCAACGCCGAGTGCATCAAGAATATCAGTGCTGATTTTGGATGAGTCAGAAGCGTCCTGATTCTGTACACGGATCAGAATCTCTTCGGGTGCACCAAACTCCTGAATGATTGCCTGGCCATAACCGGCAGGAGCGAGAGCAGCACGCACATCAGCAATAGCAGGAGCCTCTTTAAACTTCACCTCAACCAGCGTGCCACCAGTGAAGTCGATACCGAAGTTGAGCCCCTTGCCTACAACCAGGCCAAGCGAGAGAAGTAGCAAAATGCCGGAGAAGATCAGGGCAATCTTACGCTTGCCAAGAAAATCAATTTTCAGATCAGGATTAATTAGTTGCATATCATTATACCTTTAAATGCTCAGCTCTTTGCCGCTGTCACCTTTTTTAACGGTGTGAGCAACAATAGCGCGAGTTACCATAATGGCGGTAAACATCGAAGCGAGAATACCAACTGAGAGAGTGACAGCGAATCCCTTCACAGGGCCGCTTCCGAACTGGAACAGCACAATGGCTGCAATCAGCGTGGTGATGTTGGCATCAACGATGGTGGAGAGAGCTTTCTCATAACCGCCATCAATGGCTGCCAGACGGGTCTTGCCGAGCCTGAGCTCCTCTCTTATTCGTTCAAAGATCAGTACGTTGGCATCTACGGCCATACCAATCGTTAGAACGATACCGGCGATACCAGGCAGTGTTAGTGTAGAACCGATCATGCTCATTGCTGCGGTGATCAGCAGCATGTTGAAAATAAGGGCTACGTTAGCAACCAGGCCGAAGAGACGGTAGTAGATCGCCATGAAAATCAGTACAGCGATGCAGCCATAGATGATGGAGTTCATACCCTGATCAATGGAGTCCTGCCCAAGGCTTGGCCCGATAGAGCGCTCTTCTACCACTTTAACAGGGGCAGGAAGGGCACCGGCACGTAGTACAATTGCCAGATCCCGTGCATCCTGAGATGTGAAACTTCCGGTGATCTGTGCTGTACCACCAGCGATACGCTCGCGAATTACAGGTGCTGACTGAACCACACCTTCAAGAATGATGGCGAAACGTTCACCCACATGGGCATTGGTCAGTTTATCAAATTTACGGGCACCCTTGTTATTGAACTTCAGGGTTACTGCATATTCGTTATAACGTGAATCAATGGAGACACGTGCATCGGCTATTTCAGCGCCGGATAGTTCGGTACGCTTCTTCAGCAGGTAAGGCTGACGCACCATCTTGCCGCCACGATCTTCTGCTTTACCATATACAATGATATCACCCTGAGGGATCTTGCCGGAGAGTGCTTTGTCGAGATCACCCTTCTCATCCACCAGTTTAAACTCAAGCTGTGCTGTACGGCCGATAAGGCTCTTGGCACGTGCCGAATCTTCATATCCAGGGATCTGTACCAGAATACGGCGAACACCCTGTTTAACGATCACAGGCTCGGTCGTACCCAGTGCATCAACACGGCTGCGAATCACCTCAATGGACTGATCTACAGCAAACTTTTTGATCTCTTTGGCTTCGGTCTCGGAGACGGTCAGTGTAAAACGACCTGCTTCAGACTCAACCGTGTAACCCGGCATATCCTTTTTAATCAGATTCTCTGTAGCAGCAGCGTCTGAATCGTTTTTGAGCTGAACAGTCAGCACTTTTCCATCCGCATCAAGCTTGCTGTAACGGATTTTGTTTTCACGAAGTACACGGCGGATGGTATCAACATCCTCCTCAACACTGTGCTCAACAGCTTTATCAACATTCACATCAATAACCAGGTGAATGCCGCCTTTTAGATCAAGCCCGAGGTTCATCGGCTGGCTCATGCCGGATGGCCACCAGGATGGGGCTGTTGTCAGGTTAGGGAGTGTACCCATGGCCGAGACCAGTAGTACAATCAGGATCAGCCAGAGTTTCCAGCGAGGATAAGCTTGCATGAGTTATTCCTTTCAGGTTCTTGTCGAACGATTATTTATTATATTGAGGATGGCAGTTATTCGGTTGCGCCGACAATGGTGTCGCGCTTAACCTTAACTTTAACGCCATCAGCGATCTCAACGGTGAGAACATCATCTTTTACATCTGTAATCTTACCAAAAATGCCACCACCGGTGACAACGGAGTCGCCTTTCTTGGTCGCTTCAACCATCGCCTTGTGCTCTTTCAGCTTCTTCTGCTGCGGACGGATAAGCAGGAAGTAGAAGATCACCATGATCAGAACTAATGGAATCAGTGAGGCAAAACCGCCGTCAGCAGCTCCGTCTGCAGCGTGTGCATTTTTCATCATAGTCATAATCAGCGCCAGTGCTGCAAAAATGTGGTACATAAATGGATTAAAATTGTTCATGTTGTTAAGTCTCTCTCCCAAATCATTATCAATAAAAACTGTTTCATGCGGTGCTACTTTTCGGCATCGCCGCGATAGGTTGCTAAAAACTGATCACGAAACTCAGGCCATCTTCCCTCTTCAATTGCACTTCGTGCCCGACGCATGAGATCGCAATAGTAGTGAAGATTGTGCAAAGTATTCAACCTCGAACTTAAAATCTCCTTCGCCATGTAGAGATGACGCAGGTAAGCGCGGGAGAAATGGGTGCATGTATAGCAGCTGCAATCCTCCATGATAGGACGCTCATCCAGTTGATGTTTAAGGTTTTTTATGTTGATTTTGCCATGGTCGGTGAAGATCGTTCCGTTGCGTGCATTGCGTGACGGCATGACACAGTCAAACATGTCGATACCCCGATCAATGCCCTCGATAAGGTCACTAGGGGTGCCAACACCCATCACATAACGTGGTTTTTCGCTCGGCAGATGCGGTGCAAGGTTATCCAGAACCTTGAGCATCTCCTCTTTCGGTTCTCCCACCGAGAGGCCACCAATAGCGATGCCTTCAAAGTTGATATCTGCAACCGCTTTCAGACTCTCCAGACGCAGATCGTCATACATGCCGCCCTGTACAATGCCGAAGAGCGCCTGTGTATCATTAACCGGCAGATGCTCCCGGCACTCGCCAGCCCAGCGCATCGACATCTGCATCGAATCGCGAGCCTCCTCATAGGTGGCCGGGTAGGGGGTGCACTCGTCAAAGGCCATGACGATGTCGCTGCCCAGCTTGCGCTGAATCTCCATGCTCTCTTTTGGACCAAGGAACCAGCGAGAACCATCAATGTGTGATTGAAAACGGACACCGTGCTCTTCAATCTTGCGAAGCTCACCGAGTGACCAGACTTGAAAACCACCGGAGTCGGTCAGGATCGGGCGATCCCATGCCATGAACTTATGTAGTCCACCCAGCTGTTCAATGATGTCTGCACCAGGGCGAAGCATCAGGTGATAGGTGTTACCCAAAATAATCTGGGCACCGATATCATCGGTCAGGTCAGCCGGTGTCAGGCTCTTCACAGTCGCCTGTGTGCCGACAGGCATGAAAACAGGGGTCTCCACAACACCATGCGGCAGCGTGACACGCCCTCTGCGGGCATGGCCGGATTCATCGGTTTTCAGTAGTTCAAAACTCAGTGAAGACATGGCGGCGCAGTATGCCTGCATGGTGACGTGATGGAAGTGTGAATGAAGATAAACTTGCATTTTGTCGGGTATTGATCTATATGATTAGTCAAGGGAAGGGGGTTATACGTTTTGTAACCTCCTTATATCAGCAGTCAATGAGAACAGGGACAGATTTGGAAAGAATCTGGTTCAAATTGCCTGTGGAAACAAAAGTGGAGGTTATTATGTCTGTAATTTTGGAAATTAGAGATGGTGTTCCCAATTGGTGGAACAGCCCTGATATATGGGTTGTTCCCGGGAGCGATCCGGCTGGTTCGCCCGGCCAACCAATAGCAGGCAATCCTGCCTATCTTTGGGGGCGTGTTCGTAACAACGGTGATACGCAGGTAAATGGAGTGAGAGTTAACTTCTATTGGTCAAACCCTGCTACTGGAGTCTTACGCAGTAATTCAACCCTGATTGGATCGGCATTTGCCGATCTGGATGCCGGAGAAACTCAGGACGTATTATGTCTTACCCCATGGGTACCGACTGTCGTCAACGATGGACATGAATGTGTGGTGGCAGAAGCCATACACGCTTCTGATCCGCTTCCAACACCACTTCCTGATGCTTTTGATCCACCAAATCTTCTGCAAATAGCACAACGCAATCTATCTGTACTGGCGATGAAGAGCAGTAAGATGGTGATGACTGTACAAATTGCAGTGTCAGAGCGTGAAAAACAGGCGTTGGAAATCACCGCTGAAATAGGAGAAGAATTGGGTCGGGAGGTTTTGATGCAGCTTGGATTGGAAAAGATCAAGTTTGCCAAAGAACCGATGGGTAAAATAGACCTGTCATTGGATAGAGGTTGTGAAAGTGAGCAGAAGAAGGGGGGGTGCTGTGATCGCATTCATCTAGATGTGGTGGGAGGTGTTGCTCAAGCTGTCTATTTAAAAGTGATGCCTCACAAGATGCGATCCGGATATTATACACCCATTAACGTAGTTGCGCGAAATAGAGATCAAGTGGTCGGTGGCGTTACCTTTGTCGCCGTCAAGTCAGAGGAGGGATAAGTCATGGCTATAACACCGATGGATATTAATAAACGCCCATTTTCAGTGGAGCCACTAACCAATGCCATGCTCCCTGATGGGATTTTTGATACGGCAATTTATCATCAAAGAATCACCTGTTATTACACGAACACATCTAACAATACACTTAATAATGTATCAATTTATCTGGAAAGTGTGGGTGATCCGGGGATTGTTCCCACCTCGGAAACGCACAGTTTTCCAAAGATCAAGGCAGGAGCATCTGTACGTGTCTCCTGGCTGGCGGATTTTCGCAATGGAACACCCGGGAAAAAACTGGTCAGCTTTATTGCTCAGGCAGATGGGATGGCTTCAAAAAGGGCCATTAAACAGATATTTGTTTCAAAAACTACCTATGATGATGTGAATGGCGAATATGTTTGCGAAGTCGAAGAGGGGTGTCTGAAAGTTTCCCACATGAGTGTGATTGGCCCAAAGGGCGAATGGCAGGGGGGAGATGGGCATGGCCATGGTTGTTGCTGTTGTTGCTGCCGTAGGAAGCCGGGTGGAGAGTCGTCCGGGGATAGTGTGGGGCCGTGGATTCCAACAAAGATGAGTATGGCATTTTATCCCAAGCCCGGTTACGAGGGTGTCCATGGTGATCTTCCCTTTAGTGACCCATGGTGGAAAATTCTTGCCTGGATTGTAGCCGCAATTGCAGCAATTGTGGCAATTGTGGCAGCGGCGCGGGGGTCCGGACAAGCCTATTTCGGTGTGGAAGGAACATTTGATGAGACTGAACCTTCCATCGATTGTTGCGAACCAGATGTTTCAGGTGTGGCCGGAGAAACCGAACTGACTGTGGCTGGTGTAGCATCATTAATTGCTACAGTTGCTGTTGCCGTTGGACTTTCGGATGAGGAAGACCCGTGGTGGCGTGGGCAAACTAAGACCCCGCCAGGAGCAGGTGAGATTACGCAGGTAGAAAAAGTTGATGTTGAGTTTTCATATCCGGCTGGTGCACCTAATGCTGGAGTTGCATACCCGGTTGATGTGAAATGGAACTATCAGCGTGTAACGGATGCAAATGTGTATTCTTACAGTGTGGAAGAGCAGCAGACCAATATCCATGTTAGCGATGGCGTGGAAGTGACTGCTCCAGCAGAACACAATGCTTTTAAAAACCCATTGGTCTTTCATGCACGTTTCCAAAAAACCGGAGGTAAGTACTTTTTTGGAGATCAGCTCTACGCTTTTGCACTGTTGCGTTCACCTGATGGCATGTTTTTTCGGATAGACCTGCTGGATGATGGTATTGATTTTGACAGCAAACCAAATGACGGGACTTATACTGGTTCTATTCATTTGGAAAACCTTTATGGTCAATTACTCAAACAGGGATTGAAGCTAGAAGGCATTTGGAAGATATATGTGTTTGCCCAGGATGTTAATGATGCAACACCGGATATGCTTCCAGAAGTTGCAGCTACGCATATAGGCGGGTTTATGGTTGCCAGTGCGATACATCTTACCTTTGATCCTAGTCTGCCGTGCCCACTGCAGGCTCAGGCCAGTGTGAATGTCGTGACTTAATCTTTAAAGCCGACACGGTCAGCTTGGCGGCGTTAGGTCTTTACTGAAGCCTAACGTCGACCAGTCTGAAAACAGGGGTTCTTCCACACCATGCGGCAGAGTCACACTTTTAAACGGGTATGGCTGGAATGAGAAAAGGGGCCAATACCACTGCTGTCCCACATAATATTCACTGCCTGCCCGATGAATGTTACAAAACAATAGGTTGCGTTGTTTTAATTCACACTGGACATAAATCCCGGTTAACTCTTCTACGTCTTTCCCGCGCAGGCGGGAACCCAGCCTTTTCAAGGTTTTTATTGATACCCGATTAAGCCGGGTATGGCAAAACAACTTAAGTGGGACAGCAGTGGGCCAATACCCCTTTCTGGTTTATAGCGATTGCTATGAATCTATCTGATTATTAATAGTCTCAAATGTTTGACTGATGCCGACTTCAATGCAGAAGCACCGGGCTAATCAGGTGATGATAGTCCGATTCGGAGATGATCGGGCATACGTAGCAGCGATCGGCCAGATCGGGGTATTTTGTTGCAAACACGTATTGTGCATAGCGTGCCTGCTCCTTTGAGTGGTAGGGGCCGTAACAGTCCATCTCAACGCTTAGTAAGTATTCACTCATAACGTATCATCCTTTGTATCCAGATTTGCTGATCCTCAGCTCGTTATAGATTAATTTATCGGAAATTTGAGAGATATGTTTAGGGTCACACTCTCTTGCATTATCAATGTTTCAGATTTAGAAGCAGTTTTGATATGAATACCCTTGTGGATTGTGGAGTTATCAATGAAAGACTTTGATCTGTTGGTCGTCGGCTCTGGCCCTGCTGGACAGTATGCGGCACTACATGCGGCCCATATGGGTAAACGAGTTGGTATTATTGAGCGAAAGCCAAAAATTGGTGGAGCAGGACTGCAGACAGGTACGATTCCAAGTAAAGCGTTGCGTGAAGTAGCCTATATGGCCTCACAGATGGGCCGAAAGGGGATGCGAGAGGCATTCTCAGGCGACAGTCGCCCCCGGCACGGCCTGCTTTCAGAAGCGATTCATCGTAAAGAGCTGGTGATTGCTCAGCAGGAGTCGGTGATTCTCAATCAGTTGATGAGTGATGGCGTCTCACTGATTCCGGGTGAAGCATCATTTGTTGATGAACACACGCTTGAAGTGGTGGGTAAAAATGGTGAAGCGCGCAAGATCACTGCTGAAGTTATTATTTTAGCGACAGGTTCACGCCCTCGAAGACCATCAAATATTCCTTTTGATAAGCAGACAGTACTCGACTCCACATCGATTCTTAATCTGAAACATCTGCCGCGCTCACTGGTTGTGATTGGCGGTGGTGTGATCGCCTGTGAATTTGTCTCTATCTATGCAGCACTGGGCGTA
>Ga0316187_10000187_pt1 | contig 43491 bp, 34 predicted proteins | sample CroRivburrow1_MG_FD_204927 | JGI IMG/M metagenome (GOLD analysis project Ga0316187, IMG submission 204927) | Coastal sediment microbial communities from Maine, United States - Cross River worm burrow 1 | ecosystem: Environmental > Aquatic > Marine > Coastal > Sediment | place: USA: Maine...
GTGCTGACCTTCGTCCTCAACACCCTGGCGGAGCTGGTCCGTCAGCGCCTGCGCCGGCGCTACTCGCAGCTGTGAGGTTGACGACGTGAAGCGGTCGAAGCACACGGACCTGCTGGGCGACGGGCTGACCGCACTGTGCGGTGGCGCCCTGGCGATCAATCTGTTTCTGGTCATCGCGCTGCTCGCGGTGCTGGTCATCAACGGCGGGGGCTACTTCTGGCCTCGCGAGCTGATCCAGCTCGAGCTGGCCGATGGCTCCGTGTTGCTGGGCGAGCTGCACGATCGCGAGGAGATCCCTTCCGAGACGGAAGGGGGCGAGGAGCCTGAAACCCGAATCCGCCTCAAGACAGGGAACCGGGACCTCACCGGTGCGGATTTCGTGTGGATCGACGAGCCGGAGATCGTTTACCGAAACCGCCCCACCGAGGCCGTCGTGCTCGAGCGCCAGGAGTGGGGAAACTTCTACGGGTACATGACCGAGCTACGGCGCGGCGACCAGGCCTTGGCCCGCGGATCGGAGCAGGTCTGGGGGGCCTTTCACCCGCTACACCGTCAGAAGCTCGACGAGCTTGCCAGGATCCACAGGCTCGAGACGGGCGAGATCGGCGACGTCAATTACGAGCTCGAGGGCCTCCGCCTGGAGCTGCGAAAGCTCGAGCTCGGTGGCCTCGACGAGGAACGCCGCCACTCTGAGCGCGAGAAGATCGAGGAGCGCCAGAGGCGCCTGGAGGCGCAGTTCGAGGCGCTGTCGCGCCGGCTCTTCGACATGCGAGAGACTCTGGAAGCCGAGACCCTGGTCATGGCGGCGGCGGACGGCACCCCGAGGGAGATGCCAGTGGCCGATGTGGTCCGGGCGATCCGGCCCAACTCGGGCGGCACCGCAGGGGCCCTCGGAATCTACTTCTCGAGACTATGGGAGTTTCTGACGGGAGCCCCCAGAGAGGCGAACACCGAGGGCGGCATCTTCCCCGCGATCTTCGGGACGGTCATGATGGTTTTCATCATGTCGTTCGCGGTGGCTCCGCTGGGCGTGCTGGCCGCCCTGTACCTCCGGGAGTACGCCAAGCAGGGGCCGGTGGTGCGCGTGGTGCGCATCGCCGTCAACAACCTGGCCGGGGTGCCGTCGATCGTCTTCGGAGTGTTCGGCCTGGGTTTCTTCGTCTACCTGATCGGGGGCAACATCGATCGGTTGTTCTACTCCGAGGTGCTGCCGACCCCGACTTACGGGACCGGAGGCATCCTGTGGGGTAGCCTGACCCTCGCCCTTTTGACGGTGCCCGTGGTGATCGTGGCCACCGAAGAAGGTCTCGCCGCCGTTCCCCGGATCGTGCGGGAGGGTTCCCTCGCGCTCGGCGCGACGAAGTTCGAGACGACGTGGCGGGTGGTCATTCCGTCGGCCGCCCCCGGGATCCTGACCGGGCTGATCCTGGCGATGGCTCGGGCCGCCGGAGAGGTCGCGCCCTTGATGATCGTCGGTATGGTCAAGCTGGCCCCGGCGCTTCCCATCGACGGCCACTTTCCGTTCGTGCACCTCGAGAGGAAGTTCATGCACCTGGGCTTCCACATTTACGACGTCGGGTTCCAGAGCCCGAACGTGGAGGCGACCAAGCCCCTGGTTTTCGCCACGGCCCTGCTGCTGATCCTGGTGGTGACCGTGATGAACGTGGTCGCCATTGCGGTGCGAAACCGTTTACGTAGAAAATACGTCTCGAGCGCGGTATGAGCGACGTCACGAAACAAGACGGACCGAAGACCCCCGCGAACGGGGTGGCAAAGATCGAAAAGGAGGATCCGGTGGAAGCGGCAATCGTGTCGGTCCCGATGGAGCCCGTCACCGCGCAAAAACAGACAGCATCGCGACCGGACGTCATGGACGCAACAAATCCCGAGATCCCGGATCCGATTCTGCACGTCGACGCGTTGTCCCTGTGGTATGGCTCGTCACGCGCACTGGACAAGATATCCTTGGCCATGTCGGAGAAGCGCATTACCGCATTCATCGGCCCATCGGGGTGTGGAAAGTCGACCCTGCTGAGGTGCATCAATCGGTTGAACGATCTAGTGGACACCGTCAGGATCGAGGGCGACATCCTTCTCGAAGGAAGAAGCATCTACGATCCCGCCCGGGACGTGAACGCCCTCCGAAAGCGCGTCGGCATGGTCTTCCAGAAGTCGAACCCGTTTCCGAAATCGATCTACGAGAACATCGCCTACGGGCCGCGCATCCAGGGGGTCGGAGACCGTCGCGAGCTCGACGAGATCGTCGAGCGAAGCCTGCGCGGCGCCGCCCTGTGGGACGAGGTCAAGGATCGTCTGGCGGACAGTGCCTTGGGGCTTTCCGGCGGGCAGCAGCAGCGGCTGTGCATCGCGCGGGCGATCGCCGTCGAGCCCGACGTCATCCTGCTGGACGAGCCGTGCTCCGCTCTCGATCCCATCGCCACCGCGAAGATCGAGGAGCTCATGCTGGAGCTCAAGGAGAGCTACACCCTGATCGTGGTCACCCACAACATGCAGCAGGCCTCCAGGGTGTCTGACTACACGGCGTTTCTCTATCTCGGCGAGTTGATCGAGTATCAGGAGACGGAGAAACTGTTCATCAATCCGATCATGAAGCAGACGGAAGACTACATCACCGGACGCTTCGGCTAGCGAAATCGCGATCCCTCCGCCGCAGGCGGGGAGGGAGGAATCCATGGAACGTATCCAGCGTAACTTCCAGGAGCGGCTCGATCTCCTCTCCGAGAAGATCCTGCGCCTCGGAGGTCTGGTCGAGCAGGCCATCGGGCGATCGGTGCGCGCCCTGGTCGAGCGGAACTCGGAGCTCGCCCGGGAGGTGATCCAAGACGATAGTGAGGTGGACCGGCTCGAGCTGGAGATCGACGAGCTGTGCATGGAGCTGCTGGCCCTGCAGCAGCCCATGGCCCGCGATCTCAGATTCATCGCCACCGCCATGAAGATCACTCCGGATCTCGAGCGCATCGGGGACCACGCCACCAACATCAGCGAGCGTGCTCTCGAGATCAACAATGAGCCGCCGCTGGCGCCCCTGATCGACATCTCCGCCATGGCGCACCGGGCCCAGGAGATGGTCCGCGGCGCCCTCGACGCCCTGGTCCACCGGGATGCCGACGCCGCCAGGGCGGTCATCGCCATGGACGACGAGCTGGATATCCGGATGGTGCAGGTTTTCCGAGCGTTGCTCTCCTACATGATCGAGGATCCGGGTACCATATCCAGGGCCCTGCGACTGAGCTTCGTCGCAAAGTACTTCGAGAGGATTGGCGACCAGGCCACCAACGTCTGCGAGCAGATCGTCTACATGATCGACGCGCAGGTGATCAAGCACGCCGGCACCTTGCCTGACGGGAGCCACGAGCCGCCCGCATGAAGAGGATTCTCGTCATCGAGGATGACCCGGACATCGGGCTGTCCGTCAAGTACAACCTGGAGCGCGACGGCGACTTCGAGGCCACCGTGGTCCGCGACGGCGTCGAGGGCATCAAGGCAACGATCAGTCAACCTCCGGACCTGATCCTGCTCGATCTCAACCTTCCGGGTCTCGACGGCCTAGAGGTTTGTCGGCGTATCCGTGGAGATGCGACGACCGCCTCGATCCCGATCATCATGCTGACCGCGCGGGTCGAGGAATCCGACACGATCCGAGGGCTGGAGCTGGGCGCCGACGACTACATCACCAAGCCGTTCTCCGTCAAGGAGCTCGTCGCCCGGGTTCGGGCCGTGATCCGGCGCTCCGAGCGTCCGGAACAGGACGCCGACGTGCTGACGGCCGGCGATCTTCAGGTCGATCTCGCCGGTCGCCGGATCCACGTTGGCGACACCGAGGTCGCGCTCACCAGGAAGGAATTCGACCTGCTGGTGGATCTGATGCGGAATCGGGGTAGGGTCGTGACCCGCCAGCGCCTCCTGGAGCGCGTCTGGGGATACGATCACCCCGGCGAGACTCGCACCGTCGACGTTCACGTCCGACAGCTTCGCAAGAAGCTGGGCGCGGCGGCAGGCGATCGGGTCGAGACGGTCGTGGGCGTCGGTTACCGTTTTCGGGGCACGAATTGAGAATCCGCCACAAGTTGCTCTTGATCCTGATTGCGACCGCGCTGGCGGGCTCCGCTCTGGTGGGGGTGGGCTCGGTGTGGCTTCTCAGGGAGGCGACACGGGAACACTACGCCGCGCGGATCCGGGCGGAGACCGCCTTGCTGGAGGACCGCGTACGCGTCGGGGCGGACGACTACCAGGCGCTGGCGGTCGAGGCCGGCAAGAGTCTCGGCGTCAGGATCACGTTGATCTCACCGGACGGCGTGGTCGTCGGTGACTCGGCGAAAGGCATCCAGGGTGTCCTGGAGATGGAGAATCACCTGGGCCGACCGGAGATCCAGACGGCGCTCTCCAGGGGGGCCGGCGAGAGTTTCCGAAGATCCGATACGACCAACGAGGAGTACTTCTACAGCGCGCGGCTGGTAGGACGCGAGGAGCCGGTGGGCTTCGTACGGATCGCCCTTCCCTCGAGCTGGCTCAACGAGGTGCAGTCCCGCCACGCCCGTCTTGTGACCGGCATCGTCCTGCTCGCAATGCTCCTGCTGACCGGCGTCGCCTACGCCGCGGTGCGACGGATCTCGAAGCCCGTCGAGCGGATGAGCGACCTTGCGGACCGGACCGCGCGCGGCGATCTCGACGTCGAGGTTCCCGACCGCGGCATGGACGAGGTTTCCCGCCTGGGCGCCTCGGTCAACCGGATGAAACGAGCGCTGATGGAGAAGATCGGCGAGCTTCAGGACGAACGGGTCCTGTTTTCGTCGGTGATCGGGGGGATGCGCGAGGGGCTTCTGGTGGTCGGTCCCGATCGCAGGATTCGTCTGGCCAACGACGCGCTACTGCGGATCTTCGACCTCCGTGAAGATCCCTCCGGCGGCCTTCTCGCCGAGGTCGTCCGTCATCCCACCGTGATCCGCGACATCGAGGCGGCCATCGAGGACGGCGGGGAGACGACGGGGGAAACGGTCATCCGCATGGACGGCCCGGGCCACGCCTTCGAGCTGCACGTGACCCCTCTGGCGGCGAAGGAAGCGGGGGAAGGCCACAGCGTCCTGGCGCTGTTCTTCGATATCACGCGTCTCGAGGCCCTGGAAGGGGTACGCAGAACGTTTGTGGCCAATGTATCCCACGAGCTCCGGACCCCGCTGACCGCCATCAAGGCTTTCGTCGAGACGCTGATCGACGGAGATCTCCAGGACCGCGATCACAGCCTTGAGTTTCTCGAGATCACCCGCAAGCACGTCGGGCGCATGGAGGCATTGATCGACGATCTCACCGATCTTTCGTTGATCGAGACCGGCGCCATCACCCTGGAGATCGCCGAGGTGGATGCATCGGCGGTGGCGAGGGACGTCTTCGAGCAGCTCAAGCCGAGGGCGGTGCGGAGCGAAGTTCGACTCGACTCTCGGCTGCCGACACCGTTTCCCGTCCAGGCCGACCGCCGCCGCCTCGAGCAGGTGCTCACGAATCTGATCGACAACGCCATCAAATTCAACAAGCCCGGAGGCGAGGTTCGTATCGGCGGCCGGATCGATGCCGACCGTCGAATCCTCGAGGTCGAGGACACCGGAACAGGGATTCCCTCGGAGTCACGCGAGAAGATCTTTCATCGCTTCTTCCGTGTGGACCCCGACCGCTCCCGGGAAGCCGGAGGCACCGGGCTCGGCCTCGCCATCGTCAAGCACCTGATGCGGCTTCAGGGAGGATCGATCCGCGTCGATTCGGAGCTCGGTATCGGGACCCGATTCGAGCTAGATCTCCCGTCACCCCACTCCGATCCCGGCTGAGCCGCCCCCTCACAAAAAGGGGACACTCTCCTTTTCTACCCACGCCAGGCCGGCCACGCCCAGGGCCGCGAAGCTCATCATCATGGTGTTGAGTGCGTTCTTGGATCGGACCAGACCTCCATAGAAGAAGGCCAGGGCAGGGGTCATCAGAAGGACCAAGGCGCAGGCGACTAGCATCCATGCGGTGTCGGCAGCGGCGATCCTCGAAGCCCCCCAAAACCCATCCGGGGCATCGTTTCTTGTATTGCCGAGGGTTAATGTGGCGGCAATCCCGCTGACATCTCGGGGGCGTATCTTCCCACGCGAGACCGACAGGAGAACCGCCATGAAATACCGAGAGATGACGCTGGCGTTCGTGGTCGTGGCGGTCATGGCCACCGTGATGGCATTCTCGGGATCCGACCCGATCGGCACCGAGCAGTCTGTGACCCGGGCAGGTGTCGGAAGTGCCGGTAGCCCCGCCCCGACAGCTTACCTGGGCCTCGTCGCCCACAGCCTCGACGCCGGCCCAACTCGTGGGACACTCGTGAGCGACGTTCTGGGCAACGGCCCTGCAGGCAGGGCCGGGATTCGTCCGGGGGACGTGATCATCACCTTTGACGGACGGCCGGTCAACGACGGCTTCGATCTTCACCGCCGGGTCGAGCAGGCCCGGCCGGGCACCACGGTCGAGCTCGAACTCAGCCGTGGCGGACGCTACCTCGTCGTGACGGTCGAGCTCGAAGAGCGCCCCGCGCGGATTGCCCTCGCAGGCCTCCGTGCGGCGACCGTTCCTTCCTGAGTAACCTCCCCGGCCGAGCGGCGGAACCCCTTACCCCCCTGAGGGGCTCCGTCTCTCGGCTCTATTTTCCCTCTTGGCCCGCCGGATCGTCCGCGCCGACATCGGCCCGGTCCGCTCCGGTATAGGATGGTTTCTCCGGGCGGACTGGGGACCGGAGGGGTTGGGTCCATGCAGAGCCGAAAGGTGACTCGAACCACGTTGATTCCTTGGTTGCTCGTCGCGATGACCGCCATCCCGGCGCTTGCCCACGAACCGGAAGCCGACGAGCAGACTCTCGACGAGGTCATGGCCGGCAAAGGCATAAGCGACCGCTTTCATATTCAGCTAGGAGGATACTTTCCGGAGCTCGAGTCCAGGGTGGCCCTGTCCCCGTCCGGAATAGGGGCGGGGACCGCGATCAATCTCGAGGAGCTACTGGACCTGGAGAATCGCGAGAAGCTCTTCAGGCTCAAGGGCTACTGGCGTTTCGGGCTCAAGCACCGGTTCGACTTCGGATGGTACGATGTCGACCGGAGCTCGAGCGGTACCGTCGACGAGGAGTTCCAGTGGGGCGATGAGACCATCACCGTCGATTCGTTCGTCGACTCGACCTTCAAGACCGGCGTGTTGTCCGCGCTGTACGGCTACTCGATGGTTCACAATTCCAGGATCGAATCCGGGGTCAGCATCGGCATCAGCGGCCTCGACTGTTCGGCTTCGCTCTTTGCGGAGGACAACAGCACCGGCGAGACATTGGGCGATGAGGGGAGCATCTTCGTCCCGTTGGTGGTAGTGGGCTACTACAGCTCGGTCACGCTCAAGCCGAAGTGGTTCTTCGAATACTACCTGAATGCGTTCACCGGATCCTTCGACGGCTACAGCGGCACCCTGGTCGACTTCGGGATCTCGAGCTCGTACTACCCCACGAAGCACTTCGGCTTCGGCTTCGATGGCTACAGGATCGACGTCGGGATCGACAAAGATAGCTTCAATGGTGCGATCGACTACACCAACCGAGGCTTCAACGCTTTCCTGATCGGCGTCTTCTAAAACTGGGGACAGTACACCCATTTCCGGACTTTCCGGACTTGGATCGATGTCCGCAGCCTCGCGAGGCCCATCACTGATGCCCAAACCCGGAAGATCCGGAAATGGGTGTACTGTCCCCAGTTTCTACCACCCGCAGGTTCTTCCCTCGTTCTGCTCGTCTAGCCAGGTCTGTAGCGGCGCGAAGTAGTCCAGGATCACCGAGGCGTCCATCTCGCGCTGGCCGGTCGCGACCTCGAGTGCCTCGGGCCACGGACGGCTGCTACCCATCTCGAGCATCCGGATCAACCGCTCTCCGGCCTCGGCGTTGCCGTAGATCGAGCAACGGTTCAACGGTCCCTCGTAGCCTGTCAGATCGCACAGGCCGCGGTGAAACTGGAACTGCAGGATGCCGGCCAGGAAATACCTCGCGTAGGGCGTGTTGGCGGGCACGTGATACTTGGCCCCCGGGTCGAAGTCGGCCTCGGAGCGTGGCACCGGCGCGACGACTCCCTGGTACTTCTCGCGTAGGTCCCACCATGCCTGGTTGTAATCACCGGGTCCGACCTCGCCGGAGAAGACCTTCCAGCGCCATTGGTCCACCACGAGCCCCCACGGCAGGAAGGCGATCTTATCCAGCGCCATCCGCATCAGCAGCCCGAGATCGGCGCTGCTGTCGGGCGCGCGGTCCAGGAGACCTACCTGGACGAGGTAGTCGGGAGTAACGGACAAAGAGATGGTGTCGCCCACACCTTCATGAAAGCCGTCGTTGGCGCTATTGCGATAAAGCGGAGGCTGAGCGTTGTAGGCGCGCTGGTAGAAATTGTGTCCAAGCTCGTGGTGGATCGTCGCGAAGTCCTCGTCGTTGACCTCGATGCACATCTTGATGCGGAGGTCATCCACGTAGTCGATATCCCACGCGCTGGCGTGGCACACGACCTCGCGATCCGCGGGCTTGGTGAACAGCGACCGCTGCCAGAAAGTCTCCGGCAGCGGCTCGAAGCCCAGTGAGGTGAAGAATCGCTCGCCGTAGCGCACCATCTCGCGAGCATCGACACCCTCCTTCCGCAGCCGCTCGGTCAGATCGAAACCGGGGTCGCTCTCCCGGGGGGCAACCAACTCGTAGATGTAGCCCCAGCTCTGGGCCCACATGTTTCCGAGCAGATGGGCGGGGATCGGCTCGCCCTCGGGCACGACGTCGGTGCCGTATTCTTCGGCGAGCCGGGCCCGGACGTGACAGTGCAGCGCCTCGTACAGCGGCCGGATCTGCTCGTACAGGCGGTCGAGCTCCGCCGCGAACTCCTCGGGAGGCATGTCGTAGCCCGAGCGCCACATCGCGCCGAGATCCGAGAAACCCAGATCGCGGGCGCCCTCGTTGCCGAGCTCGACGAAACGGGTGTAGAGATCGCGGATGGGAGGAGAGATCGTGCGCCAGCCCTTCCAGGCTTCGAGAAGCTCGTCGGGATTCCGGCTCTCGGCCATGAGGTTCTCGAGCTCGCCGAGGTCGAGGCAATCCTCTCCGTCGCGACAGTACTCTCCCTTTCCGTAGATGCTCTCCATCTCGGTGGTGGTCTTGGTCATCTCCGCCTGGCTGGTCGGATCTCCCGGCGCGGCGAGGGGCAACGAGGTCTTCAGCAGGTCGATCTTGCGCGCCGTGTCGTACGGAAGATCCAGGCCGTCGTAGCGGGTCGACTCTTTTGCGAGCCTGCCCGTGGCAGCCACCAGCTCCGCCAGGGCGTCGGCAGCGATCGCCTCGGTGTCGTCGGTGATGAAGTTGCTCTGGACCCAGGCGGCGCGCTCGGCCTTGATCCAGGATTCGAGAAGCTCGGCCTCGGCCGCCTCCATGAAGCTATCGGCGTCAGCGGCGGTCGGCGCCCCACCGCCCGAGCACGAGACCAGGACACCCGCCACCAAGATCACGGTCGCGGTCAAAACGAGGACGAGGCGTGAGCGGGAAGCGATCATGAGAAACCTCATCTGCAGAAACGGAGATCGCTCCGTTTCTCGCGGGTTGATTGCCGGGTGAAGGCCGGAGTATAGCGTGGGAACAGCCCGCGGGAAAGGTCGTCAAGCGCGCGGCGGGATCCACAAAGAGCGAGCGGTCAGAGTGTGGTGGTCGAGTCCCGCGGCCCGGTCGAGCCGTCTCAGGGATTCGGGAAGTGCTTCGTTGAATCGCCATTCATCGGAGCGCCCCCCGGCAGCGTTGATCGCCTCGGACCACTCGCGCCACCACGGTGCCACCCGCCGCGAAATCGGCTCGACGATCAGCAGCCCCGAGCCGCGCCGGGCGGTAGCGATCAGCCGGTCGAGCAGGCGCGGCCGGTCGTCGGGCAGCAGCTCGTTCACCGTGAAGGCCAGGAGGATCGAGCCGTCGCCACCCGGAAGCCGCAACCGGTTGACGTCGGCCCGGCGCACCCGCCCCCGAATGCCAAGGGTCCGGTAGGTCCAGCGCGCCTCCGCCAGGACCCAGGAGCTCGAGTCGTAACCGAGCACGACCGGCCGGCCTCCTGACTCGAGCGCCCAGGCCGCGCCGCACACTCCAGTGCCGCAGCCCAGATCGAGGATTCGAGGCGGAGCGGGGGACGCCGCTCCGAGCTTCCGAACGATGCGGCGCACCGTGAGGAAGTGCATGGGGCCGAAGAACGCGGCAAAGGCCGCACGCTTCCCCGCGCCGCGCAACGGACCCACCGACGAGCGCAACTTGTCCCGGCGCTCGACGTACAGGGACGAGAGCGCCTGGATTCCGCGGCGAAGCTCCTTGAAGTCGAGGTCGGCACGGTGCCGCTCGCCGACGGCGGCGAGCCAGGCCCCGACAGGGTCGATGGGGTCCATGTCCCGATCGTATCGTCTTTTTACTGCCGGCGGGGTAGACTCGCTGGATGGAAGGAGCGTTCATGATCTGTCGACCCGTCAGGGCCGCCGTCACTTCCGTCGCGCTGATCGCGGTCTTCTCCACGGTGCAAGCCGACCCGGAGGCCGACGGGGCGGTCGCTGATGCGCCGACTTCCATGACGGCGTCCGCCGCCCGGGAGGCGGTCATCGCCACCATGCCCGACGTTGCGGAGATCCGAGGCCTCGAGTTCAAACAGCCGGTCCCGGTCGAGGTCGTCAACGACGCCGTCGTGCGCGAACACGCGCTGAAACGGCTCGAGATGTACTACGACGAGGGAATGATCCTCGACCTGCAGACCGCCTACGTCCTCCTCGGCCTGCTCCCGGAGGGCACCGACGTGCTCGAGGAGTTCCTGGCGGTTCTCGAGGAGCAGGCCGGTGGATTCTACGATCCTGGCGCGAAGTCGTTTTTCCTCCTCGACGACATGCCCGCGGGCGTGGCCCCCATGCTGGCTTCCCACGAGCTCACCCATGCGCTGGAGGATCAGCACTTCGATCTCGACGCCAGGCTCCGGAACGCACTTCCCGACGACGATCGCGCCTTCGCCGTCAGCGCGGTTCACGAGGGCAGCGCGATGATGGTGATGTCGATGTACGTGCTTCGTGCCATGGCCAACGGCACGCTGACCCGGGAGAGCTTGCAAGAGATGGCCGAGTCCGAGGCCGCTCGCGGCCAAACGCTGGCGGCCATGGCGCCGGCGCTGCAGCGCCCGTTCATCGCGGCGTACGTCCTCGGCATGAGCTTTCTGCTGCGTGGCGAGCCCGGCGCCCTCTTCTCGGGCTTTCCGACCGACGACGTCAACGAGTGCGGAAAGAAGGGGCCGACTTCGTCCGAGCAGATCCTCCACCCGGAGAAGTACTGGGACCCCGACCAGCGCGACGACCCGATCACGGTGGGGCCCATCGATGCCGGGAGGGTTCTGGGCCGGCGCTGGAAACGGGCGGCGTTCGGCAACCTCGGGGAAATCATCATCGGCGTGATGGCCGGTGCGCCGACACCGGCCGGACTGCGAGGTATGTCGGAGACCGACCCTGCGGCCTGGACCAACTCCGCCGCGGCAGGATGGGGCGGCGACCGCTGGGAGTTGTGGCGGCGCGGAGATCGCGCTGCGGTGCTCCTGGTGTCGGAGTGGGACACTCCCGAGGATGCGGAGGAGTTCGCGAACGCCCTGGACCCGGGAGCAGAGCCGGAGTGGAGGCTTCGCGGCAAGCGGGTGGCGATGGTCGCAGGGGCCGTCGGAGACAAGACCGACCGGATCTTCAACCTTCTCCTGGGAGAGGACTAGCGGGAACGGGGCTCTCGTTGAGGGCCTCGAGCCTCTCGCGCAGCCAGCCGGCCCCGTCGATCCTCCTCAGGATGATCTCGCGACGGAGATTCCACAGATCGGTGAACGTGTCGGGGTTGTCCCGGCCCGGGGAGGGGAGACAGGCGGCAAGCTCCGCGGCGTGCTCCGCATTCAGCTCGCCGGCCGACAGGCCGTGGTAGTGACAGGCGGCAGCCTCGGCCCCCAGGAGCCCCGGGCCGAACTCCACGACATTCAGGTAGAGCTCCAGAATTCTCTTCTTGCCGAGTTGTTTCTCGAGCCACCACGCCAGTCGGGCCTCTTCAATTTTCCGCCACAAGCTGCGGTCGGGGGAGAGGAACAGGGTTCGCGCGAGTTGCTGGGAAATCGTGGACGCACCCCGCAGTCGGCTCCCGCGCCACCACTCCCCGATCGCCTCGCCCACCGCCTCGGTGTCGACGGCACCGTGACCGAAAAAGTTGATGTCCTCGCTCACCAACACGGCGAGCTGAAGGTCGACGGAGATCGATTCGAGAGGCAGGTACTCGTGGTCCGGCTCCCGCCGGAGCCCTTCCTCTCGCCAAACGTCGACCTGCCGTTGCCAGGCGGCCCACGGCCCCGGCGGGTGACCCGAGCGCCACGGCTGGAGGTCCTCGCCCGGATTCCACCACCACACCAGGAAGACGCCGACGCACACGAACGCCACCAGGGCGATCGCCAGGGCCCACAAGATCACCCGGCGCCACCGTTCCACGTCCCCACTTTATACTCCCCCGGGCGGGGCGCGTGCCCGGGGATGGTAGAATCAGGGTTCTCTCAAAAACCGAACCACCCGTTTCATAGGAGATCGTAGATGGCACACGAGCTTCCCCCTCTTCCGTATGCGTTCGATGCGCTCGAGCCCCACATCGATGCACGCACGATGGAGATCCATCACGGCAAGCACCACGCGGCCTACGTCGCCAACCTGAACAAGGCACTCGACGGCCATGCCGACCTCGAGAAGATGTCGATTGCCGAGCTGATGGGTAGTCTCGACCGGGTGCCGGAGAGCATCCGCACCGCCGTCCGGAACAACGGCGGCGGGCACCTCAATCACTCGATGTTCTGGACGCTCATGAAGGGCGGCGGCGGGGGCGAGCCCGGCGGCGAGCTGGGCGATGCCATCAAGGCCGCCTTCGGATCGTTTGACGACTTCAAGACGCGGTTCTCGCAGGCCGGTGCCACCCGTTTCGGCTCGGGATGGGCGTGGCTGTTCGTCCGCGACGGCAAGCTGGAGATCGGCTCCTCGCCCAACCAGGACAGCCCGGTCATGGAAGGCGGCAAGCTGGTTCTCGGTCTAGACGTCTGGGAGCACGCGTACTACCTGAACTACCAGAACCGTCGGCCGGACTACATCGCGGCGTGGTGGAACGTGGTCGACTGGAAGAAGGTCGCCGAGAACTTCAGCAAGGTAAAGTAGGCCCGTTGCCGAAAGCGCCCGCGATCGGCGAGAGCGAGCTCGGATGATGGACGCGGCTTCGCCGGAAGGGAGCTTGGTGCGACTCGCGCTCGGGATTCTCCTCGGAACGATCCTGGCCCTCGCCGTGGCCCCCGTGGGTGCCACGGCGAGGGACGACGCCGTCGCCGATGCTCGCACGCTGCTCGAGCGCGGAGACAACGGCGGGGCCCTCCGGCAGGCGAAGGAGGTCCTGCTCGACGATCCGCGTAACATCGGGGCGCTCTACGTTGCGGGGGTGGCGTCGTCGAATCTCGACCGGCTCAACGATGCCGAGAAGTACCTCGAGAAGGCGGTCCGGGTGGCGCCCGAGACGCCGAACGTCGATTACCAGCTCGGTGTCGTGCTCACGCGGATCGCGGACGACTTCAAGGCGCGCGGCAAGAATCGGATTGCGTCCGGGCTCTACGAAGAGGCGCTGTCGCATTTCGACAGCGAGCTCGACCGCTCACCCGAGCACGCCGAGGCCGTCGCGGCGCGGGCCTCGACCTACCTCAAGTCGGGCAAGACGCAGTATGCCACCGACGCCCTCGAGCAGTGGATCGCCACCAACCCCGACAACGTCGACGGATACGTCGCCCTGGTGCGGCTCTACATCTCGGAGGCACGCCCCGACGATGCGAGGGAGGTTCTGGCGACGATGCCCACCACCGACCCGAAGCAGCGGGCGGAGGCGACCTTCCTCATCGCCCGCACTTACTACGTGCAGGATCGCGCGCCGGAGGGAAGGCCGCTGCTCGACGAGCTCCGGGCCCTGCCGACCGATCCGTGGCAGGTGCCGGCGCTCGAGGCGATGGATCATTTGAGCGTCGGCAAGGCCTACGAGGCAGCGGCGACGCTGGTCGTTTTCGTGGACGCGGATCCGCCGCCCGAGGAGGTCGAGATCGTCGCCACCGCCTATCACGAGCTCTATCAGAAGCTGCGGCGCTCCGCGGCCGAGCCCGAGACCGAGGACGATCGGAGCGAGCCTCGCGACACCTGGCCCAAGCTGGCGATGCAGGCGCCGCCGAAGTACCCGAAGGATGCCAGCCGCTACGGCGTCGAGGGCGAGGTTCTGCTCCTCGCCATCGTCGAGGAGGACGGCTCGATCGGCCGCCTGTCGGTGATCTCTACCACCGCCACGCGGCACGAGTCCCTCTATCGGCCACAATTCGCGCAGGCTGCTCTCGACGCGGTGCGCCAGTGGCACTACGAGCCGGCGCGACGAGACGGCAAGCCCGAGGCCTTCCCGATCACCGTCGGCGTGGCCTTCACCAACCCATAGGCCCCGCCCCGGTCCCAGGGCAGGCCAGGAGAGACCGAGGGTAGGTAACCGGTACAGCCCGGGGCAACGGGTGTGTAATCGGTACTACGATTCCGGTGTTGAAATCCTCAGCACCGCTCCCGTTACAGTGCCGGTCGCACCGCGCCGCTCGATCTCGCGGCTACCGCTACCTGGCATGGATCTCGCCACTTGCTCTTTGTTGCTGAGGTAGTATTCCACCGAGGGGATTCCACGTTGATAGGGGAGGGATGGGAGAACCACGCCTGAGGGCCACCGTTCGGCTGGTTCCTGCCGACGGGCGGCCCGCCACCGAATCTGACCGGGGTTTGATCGGGCGGCCCGAGCGGGCGCCACGGTCGACCTCTGCGTCCGGCGACGGCAATGCAAGGTCGAAGCGTGCGGGTGCCTCGCTGTCCAAGGGCCCCCGACTCCGGGGAAAGACGGCGCTCATCGCCGTGGCCGTCGCCGTGACGGCAGTTACCGTCTACGGGTTGCCCTATTTCCTGCTGCCCGTGGCAGAGCGCCTTCGCCATCCCCTTCACGTGTGGCTGAAGCCCTCGGGCCACGTCGGTCAGGCCGCCGGGTTGGTGGCGTTCTCGCTGTTCGCGTTTCTCTATCTCTACCCGGTGCGCAAGAGATTTCGCGCGCTGGCCTTTCTCGGCAGGTTGGACCGCTGGCTGGACGTTCACATCGTCGCGGGTCTCGCGGTTCCCGCGGTTGCGGCCCTGCATGCCGGCTGGCGTTTCTACGGTCTGATCGGGCTCGGCTACCTCGCGATGCTGCTGGTCTCCCTCAGCGGCATCGTGGGCCGGTACCTCTACACACGGATCCCCCGCGGACGATCGGGTCTGGAGCTCGACCTCGAGGCCGTCGAGACGCGGCGGCGCGAGCTTGCCCGGCGCATCGCGGGGATCGCCGGCGTGGACACTCGCGAGGTCGAAACCACGCTCGCGTCCGCCCTGGAATCCCATGGGGGCGGCGGCGTCCTCGCCACGCTTCGCGGCCTGCTCGCCGACGATCTCGTTCGCTGGCGATCGATCCGCCGACTTCGAAAGCAGTGGAGCCAACCGTCCGTCGATTCGAGCGCCCTGCGTGAAGCCCTGGGCCTCGCCCGACGTCAGATCGCACTGACGCAGCAGCTGCGGATGCTGGATGCGACGCACCGGGTCTTCCGTCTGTGGCACGTGGTTCACCGCCCGTTCTCGATCACCGCGTTCGTGGCGGTGGCCATCCACGTCGCCGTGGCGGTTTCACTCGGCGTCACCTGGTTCTGGTGAGCGGGAGCGTCGGGTGGAGCGCGTCGATCGAGGGCATCGGCTTGCCGGAGTCCGCCGTCCCGGGTGGACCGTACTTTCGGCACTGGCGTGCGTCATGCTGGGCCCGGCAGTCCACGCCCAGATCTCTCCCGGTCCGCTGTCCCGGTCCCACGCGGCGATGGACTCGAACCTCCGGTGTCTCGAGTGTCACGGCACGGGAGCGGGATCGATGAACGAGCGTTGCCTCGCCTGTCACGAGGAGATCGGGTGGCAGGTGCAGCGCGATCTGGGCTTGCACGGCCGAGAGAAGCTCGAGGACTGTGCCCGGTGCCATCCCGATCACGCGGGGGTCGATTTCGAGTTGATCGCGTGGGAGGAGGGGAGCCCGCAGCAGTTCAGGCACGACCGGACCGGATGGCCCCTGCAGGGCAAGCACCTGACCCTGGAGTGCCACCAATGCCACAAGCCCGAGCTCCAGAAGAGTGCCGTGGCCGGACTGCTCGAGCGAGAGAACGCCGCGCGAAGCTGGCTGGGTCTCGAGCGGGAGTGCGTATCCTGTCACGTCGATTACCATCAGGGATCCCTCGAGTCGGACTGCACCGCTTGCCACATGGCGACCGGCTGGAAGCCGGCCTCGCGCTTCGATCACGCACGCTCCACGTTTCCCGTGACCGACAAGCACGCCGACGTCTCCTGCGATAAGTGCCACCTGATTCCCGGAAAGATCTTCCAGGCTGGAGACGCGGGCACGGAGCTCCCCCGCTACAGGCCGCTTCGTCACGAGGATTGCTCCGACTGCCACCGGGACCCTCATCAGGGGCGCCTGGGAGCGACGTGTGCCGGGTGCCACGTAGCCACCGGCTTCAAGGGGGTCAGCGCCCAGGCTTTCGATCACTCCCGCACCCGCTTCCCGCTCTCCGGAGGCCATCGCTCGGTCGACTGCGCCAAGTGCCACGACCCCGAGCGCGCGTGGGGCAAGAGGCCGCCCTTCTCCACTTGTGAGTCTTGCCACGCGGATCCCCACGCGGGCCGGGCCACCCTCGCCGGCCGCCGCGTCGACTGCGCGGTCTGCCACGACGACCGAAATTTTCGGCCGTCGACCTACTCCGTGACCGACCACGAGTCGTCTCCGTACCCGTTGAAGGGAAAGCACGCGGCGGTGAAGTGCGAAGGTTGCCATCCGAAGAATCCCTCCGACGTTCCCGCCGTCGAGCTGGGACGGGCAGCCGTCCTGATCCGAAGGGACCACGAAAAGTGTCGGGACTGTCACGACGATTCCCACGCCGGGCAGCTGGCCGGAACCCGCGACGGACAAGAGTGCGAGTCTTGCCACGACGTCCGAGGGTTCAAGCCCAGCACCTACACGGTGGCCCGGCACGCCGGAACGAAGCTGCCGCTCGAGGGGCGGCACTCGGAAGCCGAGTGCCGCGATTGTCACGGCGAGATCCGAAAGAACCTGCCACCACTTCCGGACGTCCGGACCCTGGGCGAGGCCCGCGTCGCGCTGACGCTGATCGATGCGCAGTGCGCCTCCTGCCATCACGATCCCCACGCGGGTCGGTTCAGTGCGGGCGGTGAGCGGCCTCGAGAGAACGACTGCCTTTCGTGTCACGACTCGACGCGATTCCGGCCGTCGACCCTCGACGTCGAGGGTCACGGCAGTTTCGCATGGCGCCTCGAGGGAGCGCACCGCACGGTGCCCTGTTCCCTGTGCCACGAAGAGCTGAAGCTGCCCGCGCCCACCGTCCGGCTCCTGAAGGTCGAAGGCTCGCCGAGATCGTTGTCGTTCGAAGCCGACCACCTCCGTTGTGCGTCCTGCCACGACGATGCTCACGACGCCCAGTTCGCCTCGCGCACCGACGGCGGGGCCTGCGAAGGCTGTCACGGCGAGAGCGCCTTCCGGCCCGCGACGAGATTCGACCACGATCGCGACTCGACGTTTTCCCTGGCCGGCGCCCATCGCGACGTCGATTGCGCGCGCTGTCACAAGACGCTCCTCGACGCCACGGGAGCGCCCCGGGTCCTCTATCGGCCGGTTCCCCAGCGATGTCGGGACTGTCACCGTTCGTCCGTGGGCGGGAAAGAGATCTCGGTCCTCGGCGAGAGCCCATCTTGAAGAGCGTCAAGAGATGAAGAACATGAGCACCTTGAAGACCCTCGTTGCGTTTCGGCTTGCGACCGCGGTGGCCGCCATCGTCCTGGTTGTCTCCGTTGCCGTTTCCAAAGACGAGGAGCCTGAGTACCCCCACGGCGACTTCGAGGACGACTGCTCGATGTGCCACCGACCGGAAGCCTGGACACCCGTCGAGATCGGGCCCGAGTTCGACCACTCGAAGCGCGGCTTCGAGCTGGACGGCAGCCACGACCGCGCCGACTGCAGGGCCTGTCACGTCTCCCTGGACTTCGGCGACGTCGGCACCGCGTGCGCTTCGTGCCACGCCGACATTCACCAGGGCGAGCTGGGCGCCGACTGCGCGCGGTGTCACACCGCGAGGAACTTCATCGATCGGTTCGAGATGGTCCGGTCCCACCTCGCCACCCGTTTCCCGCTGCGCGGAGCGCACCGCATCTCGGACTGCGAGGACTGTCACGAACCCGTCGCCCAGGGCGGGTACCAGTACGTCAACACCCCCGTCGAATGCGTGGCCTGCCATCGCACCGAATACCAGGCGACCGTCGATCCGGACCACCAGGCCTCGAGCTTTCCCGTGACCTGCGGGGTCTGCCATACCACCGTGGCCTGGGTTCCCGCCGGGTTCAACCACGCACTCGCGGCGGGTACACCGTGCGCGAGCTGCCACCTGGACGACTACCTGGCGACCACCGATCCGAACCATCAGACGGCCGGCTTTTCCCGGCAGTGCGAGAGTTGTCACAACACGCGGAGGTGGGTCCCTGCATCGTTCGACGGGATCAACCACGACGCCGCGTTCTTCCCGATCTTTTCCGGCAAGCACCAGGGCAAGTGGGACCGTTGCTCCGACTGCCACGTCAACCCGAACAGTTACGCGACCTTCGAGTGCCTGCAGTGCCACGAGCACGACGACCCGGCGGATCTGGCCGACAAGCACAGCGAGGTCTCCGGCACCTACACCTACGACAGCCAGGCGTGTTACGGCTGCCACCCACGGGGAGACGAGTGATGAGACGACGCTTCCTCGTCCTCCTCTTGCTCCTGGGGTGCGGTGCGGCCGCGACCGCCGACGCGGAAGAGCCAAGCTCCGCCGGCGTGACCTACGTCACCGGCTCCTCGATCTACATCGACGCGGGCAGCGAGGGCGGCGTGACCGTCGGGGAGCGATTGACGGTCACGCGCGGTGAAGAGAAGGTCGCGGTGGTCGAGGTGCGTGAGGTCTCGGCGCGCCGCGCGGTCTGCTCCGTCGTGGAACGGTTCCTCGAGCCCGCCGTGGGCGACGTGGTTCAATACGTCCCGCAAGTGTCCGTGCCGCCCCCCGAGACGGCTCCTTACGAGACTTCCTCCGCCCGCCGCCCGCCGAGACGCGGAGCGGGTATCCATGGTCGTGTGGGTCTCCGATACCTGTGGATCTCGGATCGCCTGTGGGGAGCCGGCGACCTGACGCAGCCGGCGCTCGACCTGACGTTCTCGGCGACGAACATCGGTGGCAGCCCCTGGAACCTGGTTGCCGACTTCCGCTCCCGGCGGACCTTCCGGGGGAGCGGCGTCGAGGACGATGCCAGGACCCGCCTTTACCAGCTTGCGGTCGCCAGGCGGGGCATCACGGACCCCTGGAACCTGGTCGTCGGCCGCCAATACGCCGCCGCGGTGGCGGCGGTCGGCCTGTTCGACGGCGTGACGTTTCAGTACAGCGGGAAAGGCTGGGCCGTGGGAGCGCTCACCGGAACCCAGCCCGATCCCATCGACTACAGCTACTCGAGCGAGATTCGCGATCACGGCGTCTACGCCACGTTTCAGGGGAGAACGGCCGGTCGCCGGAGCTGGCTGATCACCACCGGCCTCATCGGCTCGTACGTCGGCTCCGAGATCAACCGCGAGTTCATCTACGTCCAGGGTCGATACATCGGTCCCAAGCTCAGCACGTTCCTGATCCAGGAGGTCGACTACAACCGTGACTGGAAGGCGGAGGAGGGCGACGGAGGGTTCGATCCGACGAACACGTTCGTCAGCTTGAGCTACCAGGCGACGCGAGTGATCGGCCTCCACGGGGGATACGACAACCGCCGCAACATCCGCCTGTTTCGGGACCGCGACACGCCGATCACCGAGTTCGACGACGCGTTCCGGCGAGGGGGGTGGGCCGGCGTGTCGCTGAGCTTTGCACGGTTCTATCGCCTCGGGCTCGACGCCCGTTCCAGCGACGGCGGCACCGCGGGCGACGTTGCTTCCTACACGGCCAACTTCAGCGTGGCGGGGCTCACGTCCCGCAACGTCAACTTCAACGTCCGCGGTACGCAGTACACCCGCGACCAGGTCGAGGGTTGGCTCTGGGGGATGAACGCGGGCCTCGACCTCGGCCGGTCTGTCTATTTCCAGGTGGTCGGTGGAATGCGGGACGAAGAAAGCCCCCTGGGTGTGTTCCCCGAGACCTCGATCGTGTGGTACGGCTTCGATCTCGATCTGGATCTAGGGCGTCGGTGGTACCTGACCGTGTCTGCCGAGCGGTCGGACGGAGATCTGGAGCAGGTCGATCAGCTCTACACCACACTGAGCTACCGGTTCTGAGCCGTCGATGAGTGGACTGGCGACCACGACCGTCGTTCTGATCTCGACCGTGCTCCTGTGTGCGTGGTTCTACCGCCGCTCCGTTCGCGGCGAGGCCCGGAGCGCAGCCGTGCTGGAGGCCGCGACCTCCGCGGGTCTCGTCGAGCCCGCGTCGCTTCACCCGGTGATCGATCCCGAGACGTGCATCGGGTGCGGGACCTGCGTTGATGCCTGCCCGGAGGGAGAGATTCTCGGGCTCGTCGACGGCAAGGCGAAGCTGATCGAACCGACCCGCTGCATCGGACATGGCGCCTGTCGCGAGGCCTGCCCCACGAGCTCCATCACGCTGGTCTTCGGCACCGAGACTCGCGGCATCGATATCCCACACGTGCAACCGAACTTCGAGACCAACGCACCGGGGATCTTCATCGCGGGAGAGCTCGGAGGCATGGGCTTGATTCGAAACGCCATCGAGCAGGGGAGGCAGGCGATCGAGTCGATCTCGAAGCTGGGAGGTATCGGCGAGGGATCGGGACTCGACGTGGTCATCGTGGGGGCCGGTCCGGCGGGCTTTTCCGCCTCGCTGGCAGCGATGGATCGTGGCCTGCGCTTCGTGACCGTCGAGCAGGACACTCTCGGCGGCACCGTCTCTCACTATCCACGCGGAAAGCTGGTGATGACCGCGCCGGCCGACCTCCCGATGGTCGGCAAGGTCCGCTTTACCGAGACGACGAAGGAAGAGCTTCTGAGCTTCTGGCAGGGAGTCGAGCAACGGACCGGGGTCCGAATCCGATACCGGGAGCGCGTCGAAGCGATCACCCGGGCCGAAGGTGGCTTCGACGTCGCGACCCCGCGTGAGACCTACCGGGCGCGCGCCGTGCTGCTGGCCATCGGTCGGAGGGGTACCCCACGCAAGCTCGGCGCACCGGGCGAGGATCGAGAGAAGGTGACCTACCGGTTGATCGATCCGGAGCAGTACCGCGGACGTCACGTCCTGGTGGTCGGCGGGGGCGACAGCGCTCTGGAAGCCGCAGCCGGCATCGCCGAGCAGCCCGGCTCGACGGTGACCCTGTCTTACCGCGCCGAGGCGTTCACCCGCGCCAAGGAGAAGAACCGCCACCGGATCGAAAATCTCGCGACGTCAGGGCGACTGCGCATTCTCACGGGCTCCGTGGTCAAGACCATCGACGAAGACCGCATCGAGTTGGAGAAAGAGGGGCGTCCCGAAGAGATCCCCAACGACGCCGTGATCGTTTGTGCCGGCGGCATTCTCCCCACCCGGTTCCTGCAGAAGGTCGGAATCGAGGTCGAGACCAAGTACGGAACGACCTAGGAGCCTGTCCGGGCATTCGTTTCCTTGGATCGGCCGGTTCGGGTTCTTGGATTCTTCGGTTGAGCGGGTAGGGCCGGGCAGGGCCGGCGCTTGCGCGAGAATCCCTATCTACATGAAAATAAGAGTCTTTTTGTCCTATTATCGAAAAAGGGCCTTCCTGGCTTCAGTTTTGCTAATGCGGCCGCGACGGTTCCGTCTGCCCGCACGACGGATCTTCGAAGGAAGAGGAATACCGGGGGGGGCGGGCACCTCCCTGAAATACGCATGACCCCGGCGAGGACAGAGCCCCCGGGGGTCGAAGGAGACGCAGGTGAAGAGCAGATTTCTGATTTTGATGACACTGATGATCCTGGGTGGCGCCGTATCGGCGGCCGATGATGTCCCCGGGGCCGTAACCGTCGTGGACCAGGAAGAGATCGACCGGATCGACGCGGTCAACATCCAGGACCTCCTGCCGGCCGACAAGAACATGGCGTTCAACGGCGCGGTCCGCCTCCGCGGCGAGGGCGAGGAAAACTTCACGGACTTCATGTCCGAGAGTAACGGAGTGGGCGACGATTCCGGCTACTTCATGCCCTACCGGGCGATGCTCGGTATGGTGGGCCGGCTGCCCAAGAACATCTACGGGGGCATCGATATCCAGGCCTTCGGATACCTCGGCAACACCCACCCCTACAACCAACGACCGCTTCCCGAGAACGAGTTCGAGTCGTGGGGGGCCTTCGACCTTTTCCAGGCCTGGATGAAGCTGGACCAGATCGGCGGCACCAACAGCGAGCTGATCCTCGGCCGCACGAAGGTCGCCCTTGACCGGGAGTTCCTGCTCGGCGACCTGGACTTCTACAACGGAACGTCTCACGACGGCTTCCGCTACCGCTGGGCCAACGACGACAACGCCATCGACGGTTTCTGGTATGTCCTGGAGGCGGACGGCCAGCCCGGGGACGACGACATCGGTGACGTCGGATCGTTCAACTCGAACCTGGTCGGCGCGCACTGGACCAACAGCAAGTGGATCGACGGCGGCGATGTCAGCGCCTACCTCTATTACACGAACGCCGCAGAGGGCAACCTTGCCACTGCCGGCATGACCGACCTGTACACGCTCGGAGCGCGCACCGGCAAGCACCGCAGGGGCGAGAGCGGATTCGTCTGGAACGCAGAGCTCGCCGGCCAGTTCGGCACGATCCGGGACGCGGTGGTGATTCCCACCCCTGGTGACGCCGACATCATGGCCTACGGCGCCGAGGGCCTGTTCGGGTACGTCTTCAGCAACGGCTCGGACCACGAGGTCTTCGGTCGCATGTACTACGCCAGCGGCGACGACGACCCGACCGACGACAAGACCGAGGTCTTCAACCCGCTGTTCCAGGACTTCCACAACCGTCTGGGCATTGCCGACGCGGTTCCGAACACCAACATCGGGTCGTTCTCGATCGGCTACAACTTTCGCCATGGAGCCCACCGCTTCGGCGTCGAGCTCTTCGACTTCCAGCTCGCGGCGACCGAGAGCCAGGGCCAGTTTGGCTACGGGTTCGGCTTCGAGTCCCGGATCGGCCACGGCATCGGCGAGATCCTGGGCGAGTGCGGCCAGTTCCTCTACGCCTCCGACTGTGACGGCGTCGAGGTCTCGGCCCAGGGGTCGACCAGCGAGAAGGGAATCGGACAGGAGATCGACCTCCTGTACGACTTCCACTACAGCAAGAATCTGCAGTTCAACGTCGGAATGGCGTTCTTCAATCCCGGCGACGCGGTCAAGCTCGCCACGGTCGACAACGACGATATGGCCTATCGCATCTACGCCCAGGCCGTCCTGCAGTTCTGAGCGCACCGAGACGCGCTGATTGACTCAGAGGCCCCGGTCCGGCGTTTGCCGGACCGGGGTTTTCATTGGTGACCAGGGAATTCGCTACTGGGTATAGCCGAGTGCTCGCAGCCGGTCGCGTAGCTCCGGGTCCAGCTGCGGCGTCTCGAGCAGTGGGGTGTGGCGGGGCACCAGATCCTCGTAGGTGGTGACGTAGAGCGGCTCGCGCCGGTCGCGCCCGCGCAGGATCTCGCGCAGCACCCGCCCCTCGAAGTCTCTGGGCACGGGAGCACCGGCAAGGTCGAGGACGGTCGGTGCAATGTCGAGCACGGTCGCCGACCGCACCTGGGCCCCCGGCTCGATCGACGGTCCGCGGGCCAGGAAGATCCCTTGCTCGCGGTGACCGCCCGAGATCTCGCGGTACTCCCAGAGGAACAGATCGACGAGTGAGTGCTTCTCTCCGTCGATGATCACGTCGTAATCGAACGCGATGTCGCGATCGCAGCGCAGGTACAGATCGGGTTCCTGAACCGGCCCGTCGTCCACATGCTCGTTGATCCGGACCTCGGAGAAGACCGGCGTACCCAGGTCGGTTCGAAGCGCCTCGAGTCGCCGCTTGATCTCTCCGCGAACACGTTTCCACGAGGCCTCTTCGATCACACCCTCGGGGTCGCGGCCGGCGACGTTGAGATAGAGTGCGCGGTCCCGCTCGCCCAGGGGCATCACGATGTTAGTGCCCTCGTGGTTGTAGAGCTGCGAGCCTGCCATGCGAACCCGGCGGGCGGTTCGGTCTCCTTCAAGAGAGGGGTCCTCGAACTCCAGCATCCCCATCATCGAGAACAACCGGTCGAGGTCGAAGATCATGTTGTCCGGACGGCCGAACGATCGAAATCCGTGATCCGAGACGACCAGCACCGTGGTCTCTTCGTCGAGGATCTCGAGCAACCCGCCGATCAGTTGATCGGTGAACTCGTAGTACTCGTTGACCAGCGGCCCGAAGAGTCGCACACCCTCCTCCTCGACCTCTCCGTAGACCTCGGGATCGGGCTCGTGGTAGCGCCAGAAGAAATGGCTGACCGCGTCGATCCCCTTGAAGTAGATCGCGTAGAAATCGGGGCGGTACAGATCGTAGAGCTGCTTGCCGGCGCGATAGACGTAGACGTCTTCCGCGGCCGCCTTGTTCAGGCCCGGGACGCTCGACTTCGGTCCGAAGAGGTAGGCGAGCGCGGGATCCACCGTCGGCTCCGCAGCGGCCAGTTCCTCGAGTCGATTGACAATCGGGAACGGTTCCGACAGGGGCAGCTTGCCCGGTGACAGAACGTCCCGGAAGTGCTCCCACGGGGGATAGGTGCCGGCCTCGGATTCGGGACCGAGGGTCCCGAGACGGTCAGAGACCACGAAGCCATTGACCTCTTCCGCGGGCCACGAGGCGTACCAGTTGAGCACGCCGACCGTGTAGCCGAGCCCGGAAAGGATGTTCCACAGCGCCAGGCGCTCACGGATCGTCGAGTTGACGGTGGGCTGAGAGTAGCTCCCTGGCGTCTTGTAGACGAAGTCGCGAATGCCGTGACGCTCTCGCCCGACGCCGGTCGCCATCGTGGTCCACAGTGCCGGCGAGTTCATCGGCGGGATCGACTCCAGATCGCCGCTTGCCCCCTCGAGCACCAGCGAGGCCAGCGCCGGCATCCGCCCCTGGTCGATCAACGGCCGGATGACGTTCCAGTCGGCACCGTCGATGCCGATGACAACGATCTTGGGTCGTGGGACGGGGAGCGCATCGCGGAAGTTCGTGTCGTCGAGCGTTCGTCCGCGCGACGAGAGAGAGACGCCGATGCCCACGGCTGCACCGACGAGGATCACGCACAAGACGGCGATTCCGACGATTCGTGTTCTGGTCACGCTAACCTCACGCCTCCCGTCCTACGGGCGCGCTGGGTTCCGATACGGAAGACTAGTGCCCGATGGGCCCGGCATCAAGGACGGTCAATTGATGAAGAACGGCGACGACCAGGCGGCGCCACCGTCCTGCTGGATGACGCGGACGTAGACGTAGTCGCCGGTAGCCAGATCCTGAATCTCGAAGGTCGTCTCGTAGTCCATCACGCCCTCGCCGGCCAGGGTCTGCTCGACGCTCCCGCCGCGAATGACGTCGATCCGATCGAGAGGTGCGGCGGCGATCACCCGGACGTAGAGATCGACGGGCTCTCCTGGCGGAGGTGCCTCCCGCTCGGAGCCCATCGGCAGCCCTCCGAGAGCGACACGCAGGAGGATGCGAGGGCCGTTGGTGGCGTAGGTGCGTCTCGTCTTCAGCGCTCGGTAGACGCCGTCGCGGGTCAGCTCGGGTGACAGGACCGCCGCGAGACCGCCCTTGCCGCTCTCGAGGTGGGCGAGCCCGGGGTGGCCGTCGTGACTGTCGCCGCTGGCGACAAAGCCGAAACGGTAACCCCGGTCCAAGATGTCACGAACCCAGTTGTCCGGCAGGGCGTTGTAGATCGGGAAGGGGGAGTCCGGCGCTTCGCTGCTGCCGTGAACCGAGGCGATCTCGGTCACGGGCTCGAGCTCCGAGTCCGGGGGGAAATCCCAGTTGGTCGGCACGGGACCGCCGGCCGAGTGGTGCGCGAAGGTCAACGCGGGGCTGCCCCGGAGGGCGTCCCACAGCTCCGGCGGCGTGTCGTAGTCGGAGTCCAGCGACGAGAACAGCTCGCTTTCCTCGTCGAAGTAAAGCACGTGGCGGTGCCCGTGGATCCAGTTCGTCCACTCGTAGCCGTGCAGGGTCACGAACGTCCCGGGCTCATTGAAGCGCTCGGTTTCATCCCGGATGACGGTTTGAATCTCTAGGTTCTCGTCTAGAGGCTCGAAGCCCCAGTGGTCGTGATCGGTGAGCGCAACGACGTCGAGTCCCGCGACGTCGCGGGCAAACCGCAAGAAGTCCTCGGCCGTTCCGGTGCCGTCGGAGAGCCCCGAGTGTCCGTGAAGATCGCCCCACAAGATGCGCGGGCCGGTTGCCTCCACCAGGATCGGGTTGCTCAGCGCGACGAGATCGCCGGCGCGCGCCGCGATCCTGAAGACTCCCGGCTCTCCGACCTGGAGCTCCAGTTTCTTGACACCGCCGTCCTCCGGCTCCAGGCGTATCGACTCGGGAGCGCCGGGCCACGAGGGGATCGGGCTCAGCACCACGTCGTCCTCGAAGGCAGCGCCCGCGTTTGCCGCACGATCCAGCAACACGACCCGCAACGGAACGACCTCGCCGGGTCGAGCCGTGGCGGGGAGGATGACGTGAAGCTGCGCCGGAGGTCCGGCCACGACGTCGACCCCAGGGGGCTCGGCAATCAGCTTGTGGACGCCGTCCCCATCGCCGTCGACGCCAATCCGAAACGGCGAGCGATGCTCCGCGTAGCGGTCGGCCAGCGCGCCCACGTCACCCGCGCCGTAGACAAATCGGATTCGCTCGCCCCCTTCGAGCTTTCGACCCGCAAGGACGACGTTCAAGAACGACGGCGCCGAGACATCGAACTGGACCCCCTCGGCGTCGGTCTCGACGGTGGTGAAGCCGGGAAGCTCGGGGCTCGAGGCCTGGGCAGGGCTCCAGTGCCAGAAGGGCGAGACAATCAGCCGAACCGCGCCGCCCTCGGCAATGCCGTGCGGCCCCGCCTCGTAGACGATCGTCCATCGCCCCGGGGTCGAGGCGACACTGGCCTCGGGCTCGCTACCTGCGGGCTCGAGCCACGCTCGTCCGCCACCGTCCGACGGATGTCGCGGGGCGTCGCGGTCGCGGACCATCTCCTCGAGGATCGCGCGATTGGCGCCCGGCGGATCATCGTCGGCGCCCGAGGCTCCACCGTCGCGGAGGGGCGTGCCGCACGCCGTTGCGGCAACGAGTGCCCCGACGACCGTGGCAACGAGTGCAGGACGATGGAGGGAGACCGCGAGCTTCATGGCACGGAGATCGTACTAGACTCCCGCGCATCGCACGAGTCGACCGGGAGCGCCCCGACGGTTTTCCCTAGGCCGTGTCCGAGTCTGCGCGGGAGAAATCCGGATACAGTCCGGGGAGCACCGGCCCGAGCTTGCGGCGGGACGGTTGGCCGCCTCGGACCGCTTTGAACGCGCGCCACAGTCTCTCGCCACTCCACGGCGACGGTGCTCCGGGGTGACGGCCGGGTGCGTAGAGCGCGCGGTCGAGGTCTGCGACGGCGGCGGCGAGCGCGAGATCTTCGAGCTTCGTCGCCACCGCTCCCGGCGTGAGAGGACCGTGCTCCGGCCACTTCGCCTTCGCCCAGCCCATCAGCGCGTCGCGCGCCCCCGCGGGGTTTCCGGCAAAGCAGGCCCTTCGGACGGCGACCGTCCAGGCCCCGGTTCGACCCGCGATGTCGGTCGAACCACCGGCTCCGGAAGAGACTTGCTGCCGTCGCGAGCGCCGCGTTGCCACAACCGCACCGGCCCCGATCAGTGCGACCGCGAGGGCCACGGTCACCCACGACACCACCGCAGGCAATTTCATGCCCAGCACGCCAGGCGCCGCGAGCGCGTCCAACGCCGAAGAGGCTGCTCCGAGATCGGGAGTCGCAGTCGCGCGGGGCTCCGCACCCGCTCCGGATGCCGGCGGTGCCGCGGCCACCTCGACCGGGCTCGATCCGTCCGAAGCGAGGACCTCGACCGTGCGTGCCGGCAGGGTCGCAACCCGGGCCTCGTCGGCTTCGACGTCCCACCACTCGATCTCGACGGCCGGGAGGGTCACCGTGCCGGGAGTCGTGGGCACGATGGCCACGGAGCGCTGGAGGATGGAGATGACACCGGACTCGGTGCTCACCGTCTTCTCGGCCGATCCGTCCGAGTACTGTCGGACCTCGGGTGCGCCCGGGATGTCGAACTCGGGAAGCTGCTCCGATGCCGCTCCCAGAACGCGAAGCGCGACCGTCCGGGTCACGGCCTCGCCGACCCGGAAGGTCGGCTCCTCCGGCTCCCACGATTCGACGACCTCGACGTTGCGCGCGGGCAGGAACCAGCGATCATCGGCGCCCTCGGGCCGGGGCCGGACGTCGAGTCTCACGGCGTCCGAACGGATCCGTACCGTTCTCCCCGGATTCAACAGGCGATCGAACAGCGACGAGCCGAACCCGCCGACGGGGGAGCGGCGCCCGCGTCGGGAGTCGGAAACCACGGCCTCGAGCACCACCGGGGGCACCACGATCGGGCCGCTCACCTGGGGAAAGAGGGCGTACTGTCGCTCGTGGACGCGGTAGGGGCGGCCCTCGACGGAAGTGTCGTAGGTTTTGCCCTCGCCGAGCGACTCGACCCTCAGGTCGTCCGCCTCGGGCACGGTGAGTGCGCCGTCCAGGATCCCGACGGCGTCGTGCACGCGGACCGTGTACCGCACCTGACCCTGGACATAGGGTGAGTCGTCTTCGACCTCGACCTCGACAAAAAGATCCGGGGCTGCCGAGGCCACGGTTACCGACAGAACGGCGACCGTGGTCGCGACGAACAGCGGCTGAAAAAACTTGAAGTGGGTCATGTTTCCCTCAGTCGTTCCCGTAGCGGTGTTCCAGGTAGCGCCGGCGGATCTTGACCCTGAGGAGTCCCCCCGGATCCTGGGGGATCAGGCGCAACATCTGCTCGTTGGCCTGCGCTTCCTCCGTCATCGGGCGATCGGACGGGACAGCGGCCATGGGCTCTTCCCCGTCGTTTCCTTCCTCGACGGGCTCGGGTGGCTCCGACAGTCCGAACATGCGGGACAGGCGCTCCGTCACCGAGTTTTTCTCGTCACCTCTGTCGGGCGCATCGTGGGCCGGCGAGGGACGCGACGTCCCCTGGAGCTCCTGGTCGGGATCCTGCTCGGGTCTCCCCCCCGTCTCCGTGCTGTTGTCGGTCGGGTCCCGAGCGTCACGCCCTCGCCGGTCACGATCTCGAGGAGCGCTCGAGGTCTCTCCCTCACGCTCCGTATCTTCCTCTTGTGCCCCCTCGGAGCCATCCGCATTGCCCGGCGAATCTTCGTTCTGCTCGTCGTCTTGGCCGCCGTCAGGTTCCCCGTGGTCCGCTTCCTGGTCGCCCTTGCTGCACTGCGTGCCCGGGTCCGGTTCGTCCCCTTTGTTCGAGTCCGGGCTCTGTTGCTTCTCGTCGTCGTTGCCGCCCTCACCCTCGGAGCCGGGCCGGTCGCACTGCTGCTCCGACTGCTGCGGGTGCTGCCGCCCTTGCTGCTCGAGGAGGTCCTCGACAAGATCGCGATTGAAGCGCGCGTCCTCGTGGTCGGGTTGACGAAGGAGAACGTCGTCGTAGGCGGCGAGCGCCTCCTCGAGGCGGCCGGAGCGGGCCAGCGCGTTTCCGAGGTTATAGGTGTTCTCGAGGGCCGCCCGGCCGTCGAGACCGACGATGCTCCCGTAGCTCTCGGCAGCGGTCTCGTATCGCCCGTCCTCGTACAGCGCCGCGGATTTCCACGCGGGGTTGCGAAAGGTCTCCGCGGCTTCCGCGGTTCTTCCTTCCTCGAATGCGATCGCGGCCTGCTGGTCCCGCCGCTGCCAGAGGTCGTCCCACACACCCGCCTCGGTATCAGGGACTCCAGCCAGCGCGGCGAAGCCCAGCACCACCACGACCACCCAGCCTCGCCGGAACGAGAGTGCGCCCAGGACGACGAGGATCATCACCAACGGGGCGCCGGCATCGTGCCAGACGTCGGCCTGCAGCTCCGACTCCCGGGCCTGGCCCGCGATCGAGCGACCCGGCGCCGCGGCGAGCAGCGCGTCGAGGTCCGAGCCGTCGTGGCTCAACGTCGCGAGCTCGCCCTCGCCGGACCGCACCAGGTCGTCCAGGAGCTCGCGGTCGAGTCGCGAGAAGATCGGGGCACCGGAAGAATCCCTGGCGATGCGGCCCCCCCGATCTCGAACGGGCGCGCCATCCTCGGTGGCGGCGGCCAAAACCGAAACGGAGAAACCGAGATTGGCAGCGCGCCTAGCCGACTGCTCCGCCCGTTTCGGGTCATCCTCGACGCCGTGCGTGATTAGAACGATCCGACCCGTCGGCGCACCGGCCTGCTCGAGGAGGGCCGCGGCCTGGTCGATCGCGCGATCGGCGCGGCTGCCGTCGGCGGGCATGAGGTCCGTCCCGAGCGTCGGGATCATCTCGTCGATCACCCGCGAATCGTCGGTCAACGGCACCGCGACGTAGGGCTCGTCGGAGTAGAGCACCAGGGCGACCTGACCGCCCTGCAGGCGGTCGAGAATATCGTGGATCTTGAAGCGCGCCTGGGCGACACGGGACGGCTTGAGGTCGTCCGAGTCCATGGCCCGCGAGAGATCGAGCGCGATCACCGTCGGCTGCTCGACGGTGTAGGTCGGTTGCGGGAGCCGCTTCCAGGTCGGTCCGGCCATCGCGGCCGTCGCGACGATCCAGCCGAGGGCGAGAAGCGCCGTGGGCCACCTCCGCGCCCTGCCTTCGCGGGTGACCAGGAGCTGCCGCAGGAGGTGCGGATCGACCACGCGGCTCCAGGCCCTGCTGTGCCGTCGGGTCAGGTAGAAGCTCACGAGCAGAATCGCCATGGGAATCAGGGACAGCAGCCACACAGGCCTGAGGAAATGGAAGTCGTTCAGCATTGCCGAGCTCATCGATTCACCTCACCGGCACAACGCTGCCGATCCCCGAAAGCGCGGGGCGGGCCGCGATCAGAAAGCTCAGAACGAACGCGATGCCGAGCGGCCAGTGAAACAGGCTCTTCGTCGGGCGAAGGAAGACGGGCTCGCTCCCGGTCGGCTCCAGCGCGTCGATCCGACGGTAGACGTTGGCGAGCCCTTCGACGTTCTTGGCCCGGAAATACTCCCCGCCGGTCAACTCGGCGATCTCCCACAACGTCTTTTCGTCGAGATCGGCGGAGGGGTTGACAATCCGATTGCCGAACGCGGTTCGCACCGCGAGTCGATCGGCGCCGACGCCGATGGTGTGGACGCGGATCCCCTCGTCGGCGGCGAGCCTGGCGGCCTCGAGTGGCTCGAGCGCCCCAGCGTTGCTGGCGCCGTCGGTCAGGAGTACGAGTACGCGGCTTTCCGCGGGCCGGTCCCGCAGGCGCATCACGGCCGTGCCGATAGCGTCGCCGACAGCGGTTTCCTCGCCGGCCAGGCCGACCTCGGCCTCGTCCAGCAGCGTCGCCACCGTGGGCCGATCGAAGGTCAGGGGAGCCTGGAGGTAAGAGCGCGTACCGAACAGGATCAACCCGACTCGATCGCCCGTTCTTCTTTGAACGAAGTCCTCCGCGACCTCTTTCACCACGGTCAGACGATCGGCGGGACGACCGCCCACCGTGAAGTCCTCGCGGGCCATGCTGCCGGATAGGTCCACCGCCAGCATCAGGTCGCGTCCCTCCACCGGCTGTGGCAGCGGGTCACCGACCCACGTCGGTCGGGCGGCGGCCACACACAGGGCTACCCAGGCGAGTGACATCAGGGCCAGACGCCCCTTTCGTTGGCGCAAGCCTCCCATGGCGCCGCCGTCGATGGAGGCCACCGCCCGGAAGAATGGAACCCGCAGCGATCCGCCCCGGGTCTTTGCGGCCTCCGGCAACAGCCTGCGGACCAGCAGGGGAATCGGTAGCAGCAGGAGCGAAAGCGGCCAGCCCGCCTCGATCACGAGTTCACCTCGATCCAGTGCTTCGCTTTCTGCAGGAGGTATTCGCGGCTCAGGGGTGACCAGGTGTTCCCGGGGCCCGGCGGGGCGTAGGGAGCCAGGGCCAGGATCCGGCCGATGTCGGGATCCCACGCTTCCTCGGAGGGGCCCTCGCCCGTCTTCGAGAGAAACTGCTGCCAGTTCTCGCCGTAGAGTCCGGCGACGGTCTCGTGGCCGTATCGTTTCAACGCGATGCGGCGGAGCAGTATCGACACCTCGGCGGCCATCGTCTGGAAATCGCTATCCGGGCTCCACCGCGTCTTCAGGTCATCGAGCTCTCTCAGGGCGTGGAAGCGAATACTTCGACGACGCGCAAGGATGACGATCCCGGTCCCGACCACCACGAGGAGGATCAATCCGACGGTCAGCCACCAGCCGGGGGCGGGGGGCCAGAAGCCGATCTCCTCCGGCAGGTGGAGTCCGCGAAGCTGATCGAGAGGATCGCCGGCACGCGGATTCTCGATGCTCATGCTCCTGCTCCCTCGTGAGTTGGCCGGGCGGCGCGCGCGCGCTGGAACCGCCTCGGGTGCAGCCGTTCCGTCAGCGCCGGGTCGACTGCCGGGCCCGTTCTCAACGAGATAAAGGTCTCGCCGTGACGGCGACAGAACGACTCGACCCGGCCACGGCGGGCCTCGAAGCCCTTGCGGTACTCGCGTTGCCACCTGCGGTCGAATCCCGCCAGAGCGAGCACGCGCTCGCCGTCGCTGACCCGATAGCCCGGTGACTCGGGCGCGGCAGCCTCGAGGGCGTCGTAAACGTGAACGCAGGCGATGTCGCAGTGCATCGAGACCCGCGCCAGCTCTTTCTCGGCGTCATCATCGAAATCGTGGAAGTCGCTCACGACGAAGATCAGCGTCCCCGGCCTCGCGACCCGTCGGAGCCTCGCGATCTGTTCCGACAGCGAGACCGACTCGACGCCGCAGGTATCTGCCGTTGCGGCGCTCAATCCTTGAAAGAGCCGCAGCAACCGGCCGCGGTCTCGGTGCGGCGGGAACTGCATCGTCGCGGTACCCATCATCACGAAGGCGCCGACACGATCGCCGGCATCGCGGGCCGCCCAGGCCAGCGTGGCCGCGATGCGCGCGGCGAAGACCGACTTGAAGCAATCGCGGGTGCCGAAGCGCATCATCGGCCTGGCGTCCACCAGCAACAGCACTGGGCGCTCGCGCTCTTCGTGGAACAGCTTGGTGTGCACGCGACCCGTTCGGGCGGTCACGCGCCAGTCGATGGCACGGATGTCGTCGCCCGGCTGGTAGGCGCGAGATTCGTCGAACTCCATGCCCCGGCCTCGGTAGGCCGAGCGAAACGGGCCCGACTGCAGGGTCCGAACCGCGCCTTCCGGCGTGAGTTTCAGGGGGCCGGCCGTCCCACGCTGCCTGACGAGCTCGTCGACGGTGGCCACGATGCCGTAGCGGTCGTTCATTTTCTTGTTCCCCGGCTGGACGGAATCCTCGCTCGGGAGTCGTTGTGGCCGGAACCGGCGACGGTAAAAAGGAGGGGAGGCAAAAACCCGTCGTGACGGCCCCGGCCCCAACATCTTCAGCTCAGCGGCACCCTGGCAATCAGCCGATCCAGGAAGCTGTCCGGTGTCCAGCCGTTCGCTTCCGCCTCGAAGGTCAGCAGGATGCGGTGCCTCAGCGCGTCCCTGGCGACAGCGTGAACGTCTTCCGGTGAGACGTATTCCGCGCTCCGCAGCCACGCCCGGGCTCGCGAGCAACGATCGAGTGCGATCGTGCCACGCGGGCTCGAGCCGCAGCGCACCACACCCTCGAGCTCGGGGTCGTAGGCGCCGGGGTTTCGGGTGGCCAGGACGAGCTGGACCAAATAGTCTTCCAGCGCAGGCGAGAGGTAGACGCCGAGGGCCCGACGGCGCGCCTCGAAGATGGCGTGTTGTGGGACCCTCTCGACCTCCTCACCGGCATCGCCGAGAGCCTCACCCCGCACGAGGTGCAGGATCCTGCGCTCGGCATCGCCATCCGGATAGTCGATCCGGATGTGCATCAGGAAACGATCGAGCTGTGCTTCGGGCAGGGGGTACGTGCCCTCTTGCTCGATCGGGTTCTGGGTTGCCATCACCAGGAACAGCTCGGGCAGGGGGTAGGTCCGCCGTCCGACGGTCACCTGGCGTTCGGCCATCGCCTCGAGCAGAGCCGACTGCACCTTGGCAGGTGCGCGGTTGATCTCGTCGGCCAGCACCAGGTTGTGGAAGATCGGCCCCTCCTTGAAGTTGAAGCTGCCGTCCTCCGGACGGTAGACGTCGGTGCCGGTGAGGTCGGCGGGGAGCAAATCGGGCGTGAACTGGATCCGGTGATCGTTCCCTTCGATCGCCCTCGCCAGCTCCTTGATCGCCTTGGTCTTCGCGAGGCCGGGCGCACCCTCGACCAGAAGGTGGCCGTCGGCCAGCAGCGCGACCAGCAGCCGCTCGGTCAGGACCTCCTGACCCAGGATCCTGCGGTCGAGGTGAGAGCGCAGGCTGACGAACGCGTCGTGGGCCGCGGTCGGCTCGTGATGGATGGCTGCAACATTCTCGCTCATCGATCGCGTCCCTCCGGTTCGTGTGCTGTCGAGGGGCAATGTACGTCCCCGACCCCTACCGATTCCTTACCGCAGGATTAACGATCGTTAATGTGTAAGTTGTGTGGTGCGAGTGAGTTGGTAGGCCTGGCGCGTAGTGACGCCGATCGTGCCGCGTCCCCGCGGCAGAGGTCGGTGCTGATAGCGCAGCAGAAAGATGTTCGCGTGGCCGAGGTCCGAGCGTATGGCCGTGCCGGACCCTTATCCTCCGAGCCCGGCCCGCTGCAGCTCACTATCGTGCAGCCGCTTGACGTTGATCCTCGGCCCCAGCCGATACATGAGCGCCCGATACCCGTAGAAGAGCCTGTTGTTCCAGATCGCAATCGGCATCGAACGAACATACCGCCGGCTGACGAGCTCGCTCATGAGCTCGATGCCCCGCCGTAGATACTCGTCGTCGAACTCGAACTCCCCGTCGTAACGGAGTGGCTCCCAGAACCAATCGAGAACGGATCCGAGGGCCTCTCTCCGCTTCTCGTCCTTCGCCTCTTCGTCCGTGAGCAGCGACGCCTTCTTGATCATCTGTGTCTGTGCGTCTCCTCCGTGCAACAGAGCCGCGAGGCCGAGCTCCATCAGCTCCTGCTCGTCGTCCGAGAAAACCCGGCAACACCCGAAGTCGATCAGTCCCAGCCGACCATCGTCCATGAAGATGAAATTGCCCGGATTGGGGTCGGCATAGGACATCCGGGCCTCGTAGAAGAGACGAAAGGTGAGCAGAGTAATCTGAGCGGCGTGAAGGTCCCGTTGCGGCTGCGAGGGATTCCCCTCCAGAAACTCCGTGAGATGCACGCCTTCGAGATACTGCATCGTGAGAACGCGCCGGGAGGAGAGCTCCGGATAGCTGCGCGGAATGACGATGTCATCCTCCGATGCCAACGCCGAGCGGGCTCGTTCCATGAACTCGATCTCACGGGTGTAGTCGGTTTCGATCTCCAGTGTCGTACGCACGTCCTCGATCTGGTCGACGAGGTTCTGCCAGTCCCGGGTTCCTCGCAGAGGGGCCAGCAATGCCTTCATGTTCTTGAAATCGGCGGCGATGGCCCTGGCGATATTCGGGTACTGAACCTTGACGGCGACGGGCTCGCCTGATTTGAGTCGTGCCCGGTGAACCTGACCCAGCGACGCAGCGGCGAAGGCTTCCGTTTCGAAGTCGTCAAAGAGCTCCTCCGGATCCGCACCGAGCTCGTTGCGTACGAATTCCCGGAGGAGGGAGAAGTGCATCGGAGGCGCCTCGAAGTACAGCGAGCTCAATACCTCGACGTACTGTTCGGGGACGATCTTCGGATACTGGGCGAGGGCCTGTCCGACCTTCATGATCGCGCCACGAAGATATCCCATCCCACCGAGCAGCTTTATCGCGGCGTCCACGTGGGCCTGCTTCTTTCGCCGTTCCTTTTCCTCTTCCCCGGTGAATCCGCTCTTCAGCCAGTAGGCGAGGTAACCGGCAGCGATCTTCGCCTGCAGGCTGCCCAGGGCCCACAACCGCACGAGTCGGCCCGTGGGGACCGGCCGGTGGGCGAGACTCCGCAGAAGCTCCACCATCGACCCTTCCGGAGCCGCTTCCTCCCCGAGGTCGGCGGGTAGAGCGTCCAGAATCTCCGACATCCTGTGGCTCGTCTTCATCGCTTGCCTCCTTCGTGATCATCCCGAGCTGGAGCCGACAGTGAAGCGACGAACAAACGTGTCGCCTGGTCCAGCATCGCGAGCGTGTCTTCCTGATGGGGCGAGTCGTCCCTCGACCAGAAGGCGAGGACTCCGAGGTAGAGGCTCCAGTAGAGCTGGAGCGTGACCGAGGTTGCGGCGTCGAGGCCGAACCTGTCGATGATCATCTCGGCCACGGTTGCCAGGTGGTCCTGGCGGGCCTTCTCGCCTTCGCTGCTGACCTGGGAGGGACCGAAGGGGCTCATCGCCGTCTCGAGAACGGGACCGACGAAGCTCCGGTGCGGCCGCATCTCCCTCAGCTCCGAGGCGACGTGGGCGAAGAGCGCCTCTTCGAGGGTGGGGATGCCGCGATCTTCACCGAGGAAACGGCTCCGCCCCCGTTCGAGGGCCTCGGCCAGGATCGACATCCCCAACGACTCCTTGTTTGGGAAGTAGTTAAAGAGAGTCCCGACGGCGATCGCCGCGGCTCGAGAGATATCCCGGGTGGTCGTCCCCGCGAATCCCTTCCTGTGAAACAGGCTCTTTCCCGCGCTGAGGATTCTTTCCCGAACTTCCTCTCTGGCCTTGGCAGTGATGCGCATATCCAAACCTTTTTGTGAGCGTGCTCACAATATACGAGAATCTTTATTCGGCGTCAAGAGAAGAATGATCATGCTCATAAAAAATGTCTGGCCGAGCCTGGATCTCACGGTAGGAGCCGTCAAAAGATCCTGGAATCCAGCCCAATTCCTCTGGGATAGCCCGGAGTGGATCCGAGCCCCCCGGTGTTCGAATGCGGACACCGAAATCCCGTGAGCGAACACGCGAGGCGGGCTGGGGACCCGGAATCGCACATTCGGCGTGGCACTTGCCTTGCTCTTTCCGAGGGTGAGGTGGCTACGCAAACCATGGGAATGGACATCATTCGGGACGGCTTTCTCGAACGCCGTCGCCGCCGCCGTTGGGTTCTCGGAGGAGCAGCCGTGGCCGTCCTCGCGGTGGTCACCTGGGCGTTGAGCGGGCTCGAACCGGCCCCGCCCTCGGTCGACCGCGATACCGTTTACTTCGGCACGGTGGAGCGCGGGAGCATGCTGCGCCAGGTCCGGGGCCACGGCACCCTGGTCCCGGTGGAGACGCGCTGGGTCCCCGCTCGCACCCGGGGCCGCGTCGAGCGAATCCGGCTGCAGCCCGGCGCGTGGGTCGAGCCGAGCTCGGTCATTCTCGAGCTGTCCAACCCCGAGGTCGAGCAGGCGGCCCTCGACGCCGACCACGCTCTGGTCCGCGCCGAGGCCGAGCTGGCAAGCCTGAGGGTGATGCTCGGCAGCCAGGAGCTCGACCTCCAGGCTCAGATCGCCGCGGTCGAGGCGGAGTACGTCGAGGCGCGGCTGTGGGCCGACGCCGAGCGGGAGCTGGCCGAGGACGGCCTGCTCAGCGACATCCAGTGCCGGGTCACCGAGGCGAGGGCGGCCGCACTCGAGACTCGCCGCGAGATCGTCGAGCAACGCCTGGAGTTGAGCCGCGAGTCCAACGCCGCCCAGCTCGATGCCAAGCGGGCCGAAATCGAGCAACACCGCGCCCTCGCCGAGCTGCGAGCGGGACAACGAAACGCGCTGAAGGTCACCGCGGGCCTGGCCGGCGTGATCCAGGACGTTCCCGTCGAGGTGGGTCAGGAAGTACGATCCGGCGGCAACCTGGCATTGGTCGCCGAGCCCTCGCAGTTGCAGGCCGAGGTGCGCATCCCGGCCACCCAGGCGCGAGAGCTTCAGATCGGCCAGGTCGCCCACGTCGATACACGCAACGGCATCGTGGACGGAACGATCGCGCGCATCGACCCCACGGTGCGCCAGGGCACGGTGCAGATCGACATCGAGCTGCAAGGCGAGCTGCCGCCCGGCGCACGCCCCGATCTCAGCGTCGAGGGACGGGTCGATATCGAGGTGCTCGAGGACGTGGTCTTCGTCGACCGCCCCGCATCGGGCGTCGCCCAGACCACGGTCGAGTTGTTCCGGGTGGACCCCTCCGGCGAGTCCGCCGCCCGCGTCGAGGTGCGGCTGGGCCGTGCGTCGGTCACCTCGATCGAGGTCCTCGAGGGGCTGGCCGAGGGGGACCGCATCATCGTTTCCGATACGCACCGCTGGGAAGATCACGATCAACTGCGATTCAAGTAAGGGACGAACGTCGAGGTACACCATGAGCGACACCACGCTGATCCGGATGGAAGGGGTGAAGAAGGTCTTCCGAACCGAGGCGGTGGAGACCCACGCCCTGGCGGGCGTGCACGTGAGCATCTCGCGGGGTGAGTTCGTCACCATCGAAGGGCCTTCGGGCTGCGGCAAGACGACGCTGTTGTCGCTGATGGGTCTGCTCGACACGCCCACCGAGGGGCGCTACGTGCTGAACGACAAGCCGGTCGAGGCGATGTCCGGCCACGCCCGTGCCGCGCTGCGCAACCAGGCGGTGGGGTTCATCTTCCAGAGCTTCAACCTGATCGGGGACCTGACCGTCTACGAGAACGTCGAGCTGCCGCTGGTCTACCGCAACGCGTCGACGGCGGTGAGAAAGGAACGTGTGCGCGAGGCGTTGGAGCAGGTGGACATGGGCCCACGCCAGAGCCACTACCCCGCGCAGCTCTCCGGTGGCCAGCAGCAACGCGTCGCGGTGGCACGCGCCCTGGTCGGCGAGCCGTTGATCCTGCTGGCGGACGAGCCGACCGGCAACCTCGACTCGCGCAATGGCTCGATGGTGATGGACCTGCTGGCGGAACTGCACCGGCGGGGCACGACGGTCTGCATGGTGACCCACGACCCGCGCTACCTGCAGTACGCCGAGCGAACGATCCACCTGTTCGACGGGCAGGTGGTCGACGAGAGCGTCCCGCGAGACCAGGCCGTCCTGCACTGATATCCATCGCCCGCGACACCCGGTAAAGGTCTAGAATCCGATTGATGGACGAGGAAGCCCCCAGTCCCAAGCGGGCCCTGATCGCCGACGACCAGCCGGACATTCTCGGCGCGCTCAAGCTGCTGCTCAAGCCCGAGGGCTACGTCGTGGACCTGGTGAGCTCGCCCGCCGAGGTGCTGGCGGCCGTCTCAGCGACGACCTACGACGTTGCCCTGATCGACCTGAACTACAGCCGCGACACGACCTCCGGCGCGGAGGGGCTCGACCTCGTCGAGCGGATCCACGACGCGGACGGCGAGCTGCCCGTGGTGGTGATGACCGCGTGGGGCAGCGTCGAGGTCGCGGTCGAGGCGATGCGGCGCGGCGCCCGCGACTTCGTGCAGAAGCCGTGGGAGAACGACCGCCTGCTCACTATCCTGAGCACCCAGGTCGAGCTGGCGCGGGCCCTGCGCAGGGGACACCGCCTCGAGGCCGAGAACCGCCTGTTGCGGGCGGAGGGGCACACCGAGCTGATCGCCACCGCCCGCACCATGCAGCCGGTGCTGGCGATGATCGCCAAGATCGGCCCCTCGGGCGCCAACGTGCTGATCACCGGCGAGCACGGAACGGGCAAAGACGTCGTGGCGCGCGCGCTGCACGGCGTCTCGCCGCGAGCCGGGCGGCCCCTGGTCACCGTCAACCTGGGCGGGCTGTCCGAGGGCGTCTTCGCCTCCGAGCTGTTCGGCCACGTCAAGGGCGCCTTCACCGATGCGAAGACCGACCGCGTGGGCCGTTTCGAGATGGCGGACCAGGCGACGCTGTTCATGGACGAGGTCGCCAACGTCCCGCCGGCCGAGCAGGCCAAGCTGCTGCGCGTGATCGAGACCGGCGAGCTGGAGCGAGTCGGCGACTCGCGCACCCGCAGGGTCGATGTGCGCATCCTCTCCGCGACCAACGCCGAGCTGAAGGCCGAGGTCGCCAGCGGGCGCTTCCGCGAGGACCTGCTCTTCCGCCTGAACACGGTGCAGATCCACCTGCCGCCGCTACGGGACCGGATCGAGGACATCCCGGTGCTGGCGAATCACTTCCTCGGTCGCTTCGCCACGCGCTATCGCAAGGAGATCTCCGGTTTCGAGGGCGCCGCGGAGCGCGCTCTCGCACGCCACTCGTGGCCGGGCAACGTCCGCGAGCTGGCCCACGTGGTGGAGCGGGCCGTGCTGATGGCCGGCGACGGCCGGGTCGGTTCCGCTGACCTGGGACTGTCCGAGCCGGACGACCCGCGCACCACACTGGAAGATCTGACCCTCGAGGAAGTCGAGAAGATCCTGATGCAGAAGGCGCTGCGCCGGCACGACGGCAACGTTTCCCGCGCCGCCGAGGCGCTCGGCATCAGTCGCAGCGCCTTTTACCGGCGGCTGCAAAAATACGGCCTGTGAACCGGCCTGCCCTGCACAACCGGCTCTTTCTCGTCGCCGTGCTGGCGGGGTTGCCGTCGCTGGTGGTCGCCCTCGTCACGCTACGGCCGGTGATCGCCGACCCGCTCTACTACGGGATGGCCGTGGCCGCGCTGGCCGCGTCGTTGCTCGGCGGCGCGCTGTTCCTGAGATACCGCCTGGTCTACCGGCTGCGCAGCGCCGCCAACCTGGCCACCGCGCTGCGCCAGGGCGACCTGAGCATCCGGGCGCGGCGCGGTAGCCGGGACGGGGCGTTCGGCAGCATGATCCTCGAGCTCAACAGCCTGGCCGAGGCCTTGCGCGAGCAACGTCTCGACGAGCTGGAAGCGGTCTCGCTGCTGCGCAACGTGCTGGGCGAGATCGACGTGGCGGTCTTTGCCTTCGATGGCGAGCACCGGCTGCGCATGCTCAACGGGGCGGGGGAGCGCCTGCTGGGCATGACGGCAGAGACGGCGATGGGCCGCGGGGCCGAGGACCTCGGATTGGCCGACTGCCTCTCCGGCGAGCCCGAACGCACGCTCTCGCTGGACGTTCCGGGCGGCGAGGGCCGCTGGGAGCTGCGCCGGGGCGGCTACCGCCACCTCGGCCGGCCGCGCAGGCTGATCGTGCTGTCCAACGTCAGCCGGGCCTTGCGCGCCGAGGAGCTGACGGCCTGGAAGCGGCTGATCCGCGTGATGAGCCACGAGCTGAACAACTCCCTGGCACCGATCCGCTCGCTGGCCGGCAGCCTCGACCGACTGGTCGCCGACGAGAACCCGCCCGACGGATGGCAAGAAGACCTGCGTGCCGGTTTGCGCGTGATCGCCTCGCGGGCCGAGGCACTCAACTCTTTCGTCGGAGCCTACGCCACGCTGGCCAAGCTGCCCCGGCCTCAGCCGGAGCCCGTGGACGTGAACGCCCTGCTGCGGAGGGTCGCCGGGCTCGAAGCGCGATTGCCCGTGAAGATCGAGCCCGGCCCCGACGTCACGGTCCACGCCGACCGCGCCCAGCTCGAGCAGCTCTTGATCAACCTGGTCAAGAACGCGGTCGATGCCGGCCTCGCGACCGGCGGCGCCGTCACGCTCGGGTGGGAGGTGACCAGTCGTCGCCTGCAGCTGACCGTGCGCGACGAGGGGCCGGGGCTGTCCGAGACCGCGAACCTGTTCGTTCCGTTCTACAGCACGCGGCCCGGGGGAACGGGGATCGGGCTGGTGCTGTGCCGCCAGATCGCCGAGGCCCACGGCGGCAGCATCACCCTCGAGAACCGGGCGGGTGCCGCGGGGTGCGAGGCCCGCGTCGTGCTGCCGCTGCAGCCGTCACTCGAAGCGTAGCGCCTGCATCGGATCGACACGGCTGGCCCGCAGCGCCGGCAGCGCTGTCGCCACCAGCGTCACCGCCCCCAGCAGCAGTGCCGCGATACCGCCGTAGATCAGGTTGACCGGGCCGACGCCGTACAGTTGCGAGCGGAGGATCATCGCGAACGAGAAGAGCGCGAGGGTTCCCAGGCCGATCCCCGCCACGTCCATCAGCAGCCCCTCGCGCAGGACCATGGTCAGGATACGGCGCTGGTGCGCTCCGAATGCGACCCGGACGCCGATCTCCCGCGTGCGCTGGGCGACGTTGTGTGACATGGTTCCGAAGATACCCGCCATGGCCAGGAGCAGGGCGATCACGGCGAACAGGCTGACCATGGTCGTCAGGAACTGCCGGCCGCCGGTGGATTCGCGCAGGACCTGCCCCATCGTTCGCGGCTCGGCCAGCGGCAGGTCCTTGTCCAGCTCCTGGACCACCTTCTGGATCGACGGCATCAGAGTGTCGGGCGAGCGGGTCGAGCGCACCGCCAGGAAAACGTCGTCGAAGAGGGTGACCCGGTGCGAGGCGTACCACTCGGCGAGCGGTTGGTGGATCGGTCCCCACTGGGGCACGTCGGCCACGACGCCCACGATGGTGGCGCTCCAATCGGGCTCGGCCATGTTGTGCCGGATGACCTGGCCGATCGGGTCGGTGTCGGGGAAGTAACGGTCGGCCAGGGTCTTGTTGACCACGATCATGCGTTGTTCATCGTCGTCCTCGCTCAGCTCGAAGACCCTTCCGGCGAGCAGCGGGATTCCCATCGTCTCGAAATAGTCCGGGCTGACCCAGGACCGCTCGACCAGGCGCCGGCTGACCTGGGGATCCCAGGTTTGTCCCTCGATCAGGATCGTGCTGTTGTTCCCCCCCTCCATGGGCAGCTTGGTCGTCACGGCGGCGTGCTCGACGCCCGGCATTTCTTGCAGCCGCTCGAGCAGACGCTCCCAGAAGACCACCCTGGATTCGTGCTCCTCGTAGCGGTCCCCCCGCAGGAGGATCCTGGCCGTGACCACGTTTTCGGTGTCGAAGGAGAAGGGGATGTCGAGGACGTTCTTGTAGCTGGTGTAGAGCAGGATGGCGCCGTTGGCCAGCAGGAAGGCGACCGCGATCTGCCCCACGGCGAGCAGGCGCAGCATGCGGTTGCGCCGCCGGGTGGCGGTGACGGTGCCGGAGCCCTCGCGCAGCGTCGAGGCCAGGTTGGTGCGGGCCGCGATCAGCGCCGGCACCAGCCCGAACAGCAGTCCGGTCGCCAGGGTCAGAAACAGCGCGAAGAGCAAGACGCCGGAGTCGACCACGATGTTCTGGGCTCGGGGAACCTCCGGGGGGATGA
>Ga0316187_10000188_pt1 | contig 43415 bp, 80 predicted proteins | sample CroRivburrow1_MG_FD_204927 | JGI IMG/M metagenome (GOLD analysis project Ga0316187, IMG submission 204927) | Coastal sediment microbial communities from Maine, United States - Cross River worm burrow 1 | ecosystem: Environmental > Aquatic > Marine > Coastal > Sediment | place: USA: Maine...
CTTGCTGTTTCTAATTCACTTCTTACTATGGTTACTGTACCGTTTGGTCGTTCTATTACTATTTGCTTTGCCATCGTTTCTACGTATTTAATCGGTTAAAAATCAGTGTTTATTATTTCCGTTAGGCACAATAAAAATTATTCATGCTTACCATTATCTTCTACGTCTTTAATAAAGTCCGTTATGGCTTGTTCAAGCCTATCGTATTGTTCTTTCTCTCCTACATGGGTTTGTAGCATACTTTTAAGTTCACCTTTAGCTCGTTCCCAAGCCATTAATCTAATAATCTGTCTATCTTGTGAGTTCATAATTTTAAAAGTGCCTAACAATATGTATAAGCAATAGCCGTCAGGCGTTTTAACTATTGCAGTTGTTTAATATTTAATTTTGTTTCATTTACTTGGTTCGTGTAGGCTACTGCTCATACACTAGTCCGTTAGCAACAAATTCACTTACTGTAAGTGTTCACCCAATGATTAGGGTTACTTGTTTGCGCCCTGCCCTTTGTTTCAATCCAAAGATTTAATTCATTGTAAAGAACAATGTCGTTTGTCATATCTTTTAAGCATCTAACAAAAACCTTCGCTAAAAACAGTTTAAACCACATTGGCAGTATATATGCATTGTTCATTAACTTCCAAAACTTAATTTTAATTCTCTGTATCATAATTTCAATTCTTTGTATTTGATTCGTTCATCAGTTGCTAACACAACCTAAAGCACATTAAAACGATGCTTTAGCCAAACCGTTAGAGGTCATTCAGAGCCTCTAAAAGTTGTGTTTCATATTGATGGAAGTTTGTTCTTCTTCCTAAGCCAATGACAAGATATCCCATATCGTCTGTGCCTACATCAAACCAAGGCACACCTAATTCATCAAGTTTAGATTGTAGCAATGTCATTTCTGATTCTGTAATCATTCCCTCTTTCACTTTAGGTATAGATACCGAATGTGTCAGGTATTCAAAATCCGAGGTTTGAAACGAACCTCTAACAAAAGATAAAGAGAATTGAGCTTCGTAATCTGAAACTATCTTTTTTGCCTTTTGATACTGTTGTTTTGTAATCTTCATGGTGTTTTTTGTTGCTCAACTCTCCTTATCAAAACCGTTACCCACAATAAAAAATGGCTACTGTTCCATTTCTAATAAGGTTAGTTTTTTACCAGCATTCCCATCTTTACAGTCGCCCAAGCAGTCTGCTATTCCGTCATTAAGCCAGTAGTGTATTTCAGTCATTTCTTTACCATTGTGGTAGCCAGTTCTTATGCTTGGTCTTAGAGTTGGTTTCTCTAAATCACCGTTCCAAGTCCAAGCATTTGTTCCTTGCCTTGTACCTTTTGTAATTACAGGTAGTTGCATCAATCCAATGTCTTCTGTTACTTTAAAAGTCAAGCAATCAACTCCGTTTATGTTATCTAATTTTGCTTTCATCGTATTGATTTTAAAAAGTTTCTAACAAACAGCATAGAGCATTTACCCTACGCTCGATTTCCTACGCTAACGCTCCATGCTTGGTACGTTAGAGTGCATTGTGCTATATCGGGTTACAATTATTACAATTCCTACCCATTGAAGGTGCTTCTATAATGTCATCGCTTCCGCATACATCGCACAACGTTCCCTTTGGCACAATAACACTAGCTAAAGAAGAATTTTTAACTAGTCCTGCTTCTTCTATATAAACTGTGATCAGATTTTTAAGATACCAATAGCCGTCATCTGAGGTATCTATTTTCTCGTTAGGGTTAACCCTGAAACGATGTGTTAAAAACATTTCTAGCTCTGTCATATTTTCTCTATTAAATCGTTAAAAACTCTTTTTAGCTCTGTAAGTTATGGTGCATTAGGTCTAAGGTAGTGCTTATCTAGCGCACAAAGTTCTGAAACAAAAGAACTTATTTTAGTTAAGTCCATTTTACTAACCCCTACAATAGCATCGTATTTTTCTTCATAAGTACCACGACATTCTTTAAGTTTAGTTCTTGTTTCATTGTCTATTTGGCTTTCGGGAGCTTTAACAACTTCTGTAAGAATCATATCAATAAGTTCTTCGGTACATTCTTTCATAATTTTCTTTTAATTTCTCTAGCCCTTCATTCTTTATACGTCTATCTCTGCTTGTTCTTTTACTTTTTTTCTGATTGTTGAGGCTGACGGGTTTACATCTTCGCCTTGGCTATCTTTAAGATTAACTATCATTACGTCAAGTTCTGACATGTTTGAATTGTTAATTTTAATACTCAACGCCTCCTTTGTATCATCATCGTACGTGGATGTTCTTAATAATTCACCGGCATAACTAATTTTATCCCAATCTTTATCTACATGATCGCTAGGCGAAGCAATATTATCCCTCACATCCCAGTCGGTATCTATTTGAACGCCCGATAATCCAAAGGCTTTTTTAAGCGCATGGCTTTCAGCAACCTTTTTAATCATGGCTGCGGGGTCACTCTTCCACGTTGCATAGCCTGTATTGTACGCCTCAAAGTCTACCCATTCAATTAACGGCTCCCCATTTTTTCGGAATACAAAACAGTAAGCTCCTATAATAGTCCCTCTATCTTTCCCGGGTGTAAATACATGGTCTATCTTTCCGTTAGGGATATCAATTTCTATTTTGTCGCTTGCCCTTACTTCGCTCGATCTTAATCCATTAAACAATGGGTTTTTCTGAGCCTTGGACAATAGCCCGTCACGCCCTGCAAATATTATTAAATTTCCTTTATGGTCTTTGTACGCCCAAATTTCCTTTTTAAAAGGAGACAATCCCATGTCCTTGCAGACGTTTAAAAAATAAGCGAGTTCAAAAGCATTCGCCCCTTTAGCTATCTGGTTGGCCACTACGGCCACTTGATTAGCTTCATAGCCTGTTATTTCGGCCACTTTTTTATATTGCTCTAAGTTTGTTTCCATTTTAGTTTAAAATTTTGTTAAATTCTTTGTCATGTATTGAGTCAAATCCTAGCAAAAAATTAGCGTCAATTCCAAAAGTTTCGCACAGCATTTGTATAAATTCTAACCTTATAGAAGTAGCTTTGCCCGTTATCATTAGGTGCATTGAAACAGCCACAGATTTATATTTTGCCGCACTGCTATCTCCGCCATATAACATAATGCCCACTTTCTGGATGTTGAGCTTTTTGTAATTAGGCGGCTTGCCTATTTTGGCATTCTTTATTTTTCTCCTGTGATTGTAAAGGGCTATACCCTCTTTAACTCGTACTTTCATTTTAGTCTCTCCTTATTATTAATGTAAAGTTATAATTATTTTTTTATAAAACAAGCGTTTATAGACAAAAAAATAGGCCATTAGCCCCTCGTTAGGGTGCATTAGACATGCTTAGCCCATTCCAAACTTGCAAACTCATTTTCGTACCATTGACTCATTTTTACAACTACGCTATCTTCTTTTACCTCTACCCTATACCAGCCGTAGGTTTCTTTTAAGTAGTCTTCTAAATCTTTGTGATTATCTGCTATAAGCACTATATCACTTCCAAAATCATTTTTTAATGTAAATATTAATTTGTTCATAATATTAAAGTTTTAAGTTCTCGATATCTTTTATTTCTGCAAGAATATCTTCTATCTCTTTTTTCTTGTCTTTTATCACCCCCTTTTTATAGGTGATATATGATGAAATAACTAGGGCTTTGGCTTTGGCCATATCCTCTGAAATGTTGGAGTTCCACTTTTCCTTAGTTTTGTCGTTTGTTATTTCTCCCCTCCATCCGTGGGGTACTTTTATGGAAGCTATTTTTATCATATTACTTTGGCCATATGTTCAACTAAATGAGTGCGCAAGTCTGTCCCTGACACCTCGATAAAGTCTAAATTTTCTAAAAATAATTGCTCTAAAGAAGCACCTGAATATTTGGGGTCATGGTCTAATAATTCGCATGGAGGAAACTTTATATCCGCTGGGTTAAACCCCTCAGGAAACCAAAGCCCTGTTACCTGGATGTCCTCGGTTTCGGTTCCGGTTCCCGGCCTGTAAATTCCCGAAAACTCAATTATCATTCCTCCTATGTCGATAGTGTACGTCTTCTCCATTTCTATAATCTTATCGTTGAAAGGTCTTTGGTCATAAGATGTTGCAAATTAATCTCATGCTCAGTATCTTTTTCCGTGCCGTATAAGCTAACAATCCTATGGGTGTTAAAAGACGGGTCGGTGTTTCTTATTATTTTACCTCTCTGGACTGCTACGAGGTCGCCCTGCGCTATTCTTTTGCGTGGGCCGTTGTCTAGCCTTAACCAGATGGCTTCGAGCTTGTATAGGTGATTTTTCATGATTTCATTTGTTCGTCTAACCAGTTATTTCTTGCTTCTCGATTCTCTACTTTCCAAACTCGATTCTCTACTTTCCAAAAAAATTGATCATCACTTAAGGTTTCCCCTCCATCATAAGTGTAAAATATTGTTTGCGACTTCCTTTGTTTTTCAAGAGCATCATTTACTATTAACAATTCTTCTTCAGTTAATGATTTTGCGATTGTTAAGTAATCGCACACACCGCATATTCCGTGATGTCTACTGTGACAAACAGTTCTACCTTCGTTATACTCTTTTTTAACAATCTCAAATATCTCTTTGCGGGTTCTCATAATATTGATTTTTTGATCTTCTCCCTGGCTTCCCTCACAGCCCCATTGAGACTTGCTAATGACCCTTTTGGATCATACTGAGCATCAACGATGTTTTCTAGTAATTCCAGCAATTCAGCTTTTTGATTTGCCAGTTGTCTAGGCGTGTAGCCTGTTTCATTGGCTACGTTGAAAGCCTCGGCTATTAGATTAGCGTTGGCCTTATCCTCTGACCATTTTGTAACATGACAAATAGAGCCGCCATCTTCGGCTATAACTGCAAAGCTAAAATCATCGCTACCCGAGAAGGATACAGCGCATTTTCCTGTAGTGTGTTTCATTATCGTTTCGTTTATTAATCTACTGTAAAAGTAAAATAGAACAATAAGAATAACAAGCTTTTTATAAAATATATTTTTATAAATGCCTTGGGGTTAAGATGGGTGTTTAAGCTTGCGCAGCAGAATCCACGCAATAAGGGTAATCATAAAAAGGGCTATGAACGTTAAAAATCCATAAAAAATTTTCTGCCTGAATGTTGGGTATTGTTTAATGATTTTCGTTTTTGTTGTTGTCTCGGTTATGACCGCATTATCCGGGCAATCGACTTCTAGGTAAACGGTACTATCTTTGGTTTCATAGAAGTATTTAACATATACGCTATCTTTCCAGAACTCAACCGTATCGAATTTATACCTAAAAAGCGTATCAATCTTTTCAATTTCAACAAATACCGTGTCTATAACCTTAACTGTTTCGACCTTGATAATTTCCGGGTCTTTAAATACCGCCTTTCTTAAATACCAATTAGCTGAGCAGCTACTAAACAAAATGATTAAAATAAGGTACTTTATATATTGCATCTGATAAATCCTTTTAGTGCTAGGCCGTCTTTTTCCTTCCATGAGTACGATCGTATTTTGCGTGAAACTTCTATGCCTTCACGCCCACCCTTATTATTAGAATTTCCTTCAATAGAAACAAAGCTTAAAGTAGAGGCTGTCTCAATTATGCCAGCATGGCCGATTGTCCAAATATCTTTCTTAACAGGAACCCCACCCCTTCGCTTTTCCCATATCACTATATCTCCAGGCTCTGGGATTGCATCTACGAATACCTCAAACAACCCTGTACCGTCTTTCTCAAAGTTCTCGCATGTTTTCACAGCATTGGCGCTAAAGTTGTCTGAGAGGCTTACAAATACCTCATATTTATTGTCATAAACAGGATAAGACCAACATAATTCTGCAAATAGTGAGCACCACGCCCATGTGTTTTCAAAGCCTACTTGCCGCATTAGAGTATCAAATACTTTATCCTTAAATCCCATGTTTCCCGGATTCTCTTTATACCCAACATGGGCACGGGCAAAAACTACTACCGCTTCTCGCATTTTAAACATTATTCCCCTTTTTTGAGGTTGGCCACTTCCGTTTTTAATAACACAGTCTCTTTTATCAAATCAAGAAGCTCTTGTTTTATTTCTCTAAGGATAACCATAAACTCAGCATTCTTTTCGGCCATTGTTTCCTTGTAAGTATCAAAAGCTTTTTGATCGGCTTCATCTTGGAGTTTGTTTTGCAAGAACTTTTCACGGTTTTGTTGTGCCATTTCTTCAACCTTCTTAAACTCCTTGTAGCGCCTTTCTGCTTGTACCCTAAATAACGCTATAACAACGAGTACAATCGTAGTAACTATAAAAAAGATATATTGGTCACTCATTTTTTAAGGCGTTATATATGAACTCGGCTAATTTATTTCTCTGCTCTACGGCATTTATAGCGTCCTCGGCCATTAATGAATCAAAACCATTTTCTTCTTTTGGCTCAATTTTAATATGTAGCTTCATTTCTATTCTGCGCAGTAAAATTACCACAGCGAATAACATAACGATTTCAAACAGCAAGAGTACTATTATTGCTACGCTTTCCATAATCAAATAATATTATCAATAATAAAGACACGACCACTTTGATCGCAAAAGAGATCCCTGAATTAAGGCTATTGTACATAATAAGGTACTCGACTAAATTCAGCCCATAAAAGCAAAGGAATATATTTGCTGCCATTCTTTTAATTCCTTTTAGATTAATTGATAGTGCTAAGGTTAGCAATACAAATCGAAGCTTGTAGCATAGCAAAACGATATACCACTGTTGATTGATTACAGCCGATGTAACAAAAGGGGCTACATCTTTATCGTCCGCTAACTCAAAAGCAAAGCCCAATAATAACGATATTATTAAAAGGGCTAATGTCATTCTGTTGGTGGCTTGCTTGGTGGTTTTGGTTTTGGGTCTGGTACTGCCATTCTGTGTGCTAGATAAATCATAGTTATTTTGTTTATTGTTTCTTTTTAAGCCATCCGAATATAAAGTTAATCAATCTATCCGGTGCAAGCAATAGGCCAAGGCCAACGCCTAAACCTACAACAACATACATATTGTTGATCTCCCAAAGCTCCTTTTCAGAAAAATATGGCAAAGCAAAATATAACAAATCCAAGACTATTAGTATAGACCCGGTTATGGTTGTTTTCAGTTCTTTTAGATTATTCATTATCGAAGGGTTATTTTGTTGATGTTTATTTCGTCTTCATCATTATCAAGAGGGCTGGACTGGAAGAACCAATATTCATAAGCCGTTCCCGCTGCCTCCCCGGCCATTCTGTCAAGATAGTCTTTAACCAGCCCCCACTTCGCAAAAGCGACTTTTCTTATCGATGAGTATATTTCACGATTACGAGTATTTCCGGTGGGTTGTGAATCTTGCGATTGTTTAACAACGGTACTAAATGGTGTATCAATGTCTGATCCCATGAACCGATAGCGAGCAAAGGCAAGATCAACCAAAATATCTTTAATCCCAGGATGCGTATAAGTATAACTGGAATATGTATAAACAGAACCATCTAGCAAATTAGGATAACTACCCCTTGCTATTTCTGTTGGGTTCGTTACAATATCTTGATATAATATTTCACCTAACAATGGCCTTAAATCAGTCATTTCGGCATCACGTATAAATTGATTTACTCTTGCTTCTTTTGCAGAAGTAGAGACATCACGTGTTTTCTTTATATCAGCCAATGTAATAATCATGAGATATAAACTCTTAATTCAAAACTAACAGCAAAACTAACAAGCGTTGAGGTCAAATAAATGTCAGTGCCTGCGCCATAGTTAATATTGGTTACTCTAGCGTTGTAGCTTACCGTGTGAGTTGAAATGTCAATTCCCAAACCTGTGCTAGCCGATATGAACGCATCAATATCGGCCACTAGTTCGGTGTTTAACAAATCATTAAAGCCAGCCACATCGGTAGCTGCCACCGAATCAGAAGCCAGCAAATCCCATGTGTAAAGCTCTGTAATGTCCGCTGTTCCTAGCGCAGATTCTGCTACGGCAACACCATGGCCAGCCGGAATTTTAGCCGCTGGTAGCTGTGTTACATCTATGTATACTGTTTTTGTTGATAGTGCCATTGTTTTTATAATTTAAAATATAATCCATACTTTTAATTCAAAACTAACTTTAAATTGTACATGGGTTGATGCTAAATAAATGTCAGTGCCTGCGCCATAGTTAATATTGGTTACTCTAGCGTTGTACCATACTAAATGGCTGGCAATGTCAATTCCCAAACCTGTGCTAGCCGATATGAACGCATCAATATCGGCCACTAGTTCGGTGTTTAACAAATCATCAAAGCCAGCTGTCTCTGTTGCCGCCACCGAATCAGAGGCCAGCAAATCCCATGTGTAAAGCTCTGTAATGGCACCTGTTCCCCCAAGAGATGAAACTGTTGTAGCAACACTATGGCCAGCCGGAATTTTTTCAGGCGCTAGCTTTGTTGTGTCTATGGATACATTTTTGATAACAAACGGCATTACTGTTCTTTTTTATGGACTCGTTTTGCTAGTTCTTCGGCGGTTCCGGTTGAGGTTATATTAAGAGCTTTGGCCTTTTTTACAAGTCGCTTCTTATCCCACGAAAGTAGCTGAACAAGCCTTGTCTTTCTTTTTTCTTCTAAATCATCCTGTTCTTTTGAAAGAGCGATTTTCCTTCTGGACTCATCTGTTGGCTTATTGGCAATAAGCTCTTCTCGTGCCTTTCGTTCACTTTCCTTTTGAGCAGATGCCCTCGTCCTTTTGGCGGCATTTAAAGCATCCCATTTTTCTTTCGCTTCAATTCCTTTCGCTTTTTGAGCTTTCACCCTTGCAGCCTTGCCAGCTTTTTCTTTTTCTCTTAATTTTCGCTCCTTCGCTTTTTGCTTCGAAATCCTTGCAGCCTTGTCGGCTTTTTTTCTTTCCCGTTCCTCAATTTCATCAATCTTCCGGGCTTCTATTCTAGCTAACTTGGCCGATTTTTCTGCATCCCGTGCCTTTCGTTCATCAGCTTTTTTCGCATTCTGAGCGGATAATTTTAGGTTATTTTGCTCTTCCTTGTACTTTTCGGCCTTTCGTTCACTTTCCTTTTGCACTTGTCGATCGGCAATAACATTTTCATTATATTTTTCTATTCCGTCTTCATAAGCCCTTTGCTCGGCTTCCTTTTTATCATCGACTATCTTTTGCAGATCAGGTGGCAATGCAGAAAACAACTCAATACCTCTAGGATGCTCTTTAATTAACTTTTGTGCTTTCTTATTAGTCAAATCAGCATTATTATAACCATACACACCGTTATACTTGCCTTTGAGTTGATAATTACATTTATTTTCAGCCATTACTTTTAGTTTTTGCTTAAACAAATTTAAGCTTTTTTCTAATCCCTTGCAATTAAAACAAGGTACTGGTGTTCCCATGGTTACCACCCACTGCCTTTCAAACAAAGAAGGAAGCTTAGACTTGGGGTCGTTAGCTTCCTTCCTTAATTCTTGTGCAGTAAGATTATCCCAGGCTATGCTCCCACCAACTTGTTCGTCCATACTGTTGTTACAGTTGTGGCATAGTCAGTATCAAGATACACGTGAGGCAAGTACGGCTCCTTGAAGCCTTCCGGAGTTTGCAAGGTAATTACCATTGCACCGTCATTCTCATTGGAGTTGTCAATGATTCCGCCATCTGGAATTGTCAAGCCAAATTTAAGGCCATGAAATAAGAAAGCATCAAGTGAACTCGTCCCCCTCCATTTTCTTTCGATAAGGGCAAAAACGGTGGCTCCGCCCGTGGCAAGCTTATTAATTTCGTCTCTTTTTTCTTGCGATGGGTCTAAAATTCTAATTCCATTCAGCATATGAATGAAACCAGGCGAACCATCGGTTGGATTAACGAACGTATTGCCACTACTAATCCAAGTTTTGTTCATAATACCTTCGATTAGTTCTCCTGTTGCTGAGGTCGTTAAAGCCAAAGCGGTTATAAGCGAATTAGGATTCGTTACATCAAATGTAATTCCAGAAGCCGCCAGAACAGAAGCAGGTATCAACAATACCTTTTGCTCGTAATTCGCTACTGGTTTGTTGGCGCAATCCTGAAGGATGTCGTTTTCAATATTTTCGCAATATGTAGCCATTGTATTTTGTTTTTAGTTTCATCCAAAGATAAGTGCTTATTTTATCAATTTACTGCAAAGGGTATTTCAGTAATTTTTCGCAGGATTAGCTTTCCATCTTTTTTATGATGTACCATAAAGATCGCTCGGACATTTGCGATTCAACGGACGTGCTCATAACGGCTGCTGTTTTTTTCTCATGGTTGCGGTACATTAAATAAAGCTCATAGACCTGCTTGTGAAATATTGAAGTGGTTTCGATAAGTTCTTTTTCGACAGCCTTAGTTAGCAGTCCTTTATCCTCAATTTCTGTAAGTACCTCGTAGGTTGTTTTTAAGGTCATACAATTGTTGCTCCTTTATATTGTGCCATAATTAATAATGTTTCCTACAAATAAATACTACCCTTGCAAAAGCTTTCCCATAACCTGAAACCATTCCGGTTGTTCCATTAACATGAATTGCCGAAGTTGTTGGAGATGCGTAAGTTGTCGAAGTGGCCAAATTGCTGCCGCTATCGAATTGGCTAACTATCCCATCCTCCATATTTACAACACTCTTTAGCTGACTGACATTAGGCAAGACCCAATCAGTGAATGACAAATTTGTTGCCGCCAACGCATTGTCAATAGCGGCATTCCAAGCCAAATTCCCTATATTTGACGTAAACCACCCGATTCCTGTATAATGATCAATTAAATAGTCGACTAAGCTTGAGTTGGTGCCATCGTAGTCTTGCCCTCCAACCGAATCCGTAAATCTATTGGTATTCCCGAAAGTATTATTATTATTAAGGGTTGAAAATGTTGCAAGGCTATTGCAAGCTTGTAGCTTATTGGCTAGTCTCGCTGGCGACCAAATATTTACATCCGTGTCCTTGTCATCTCCTGGACGGTAAACTGTTGTGGTTTGGCCGGTAGGAGAAGCGTAATTATAGCCTATTCCCCCCTGTTGGGCTATTAATTGAGCCCACGTTAGTTCACCAATATACGTTAGTATCTCAGTATCATTATCATCTACAAATGTATTTTTCTCGGGATCGGTTGAACCATCCCATGTTGTTTGAAGGGTAGGATTGGTAACCCGGCCTGTTTCTTTTGTCAACACCATTTCAATGGTCTGAACGACATCGGTTGTGATTATTATATCTGCCATTTTAATTAAACTTCATGATCGATTAAATTCTTCTCAACGACTAAATTGCCAACATCTGTATTTGTAATAACATTGCCAGAATCAATCAATCTGGTTTGGTACATATAATTTCCCGGTGCAAAGGCTTTGGTTGTGTCTTCTGATATAACAAAATCATGAATGCCATTGGCACCATCCGAAAAATTAGCAGCCAAGACAGATATATAATACAGCGCATCGTCATTGGTCACATTTAAAGCCTTTGCGATCTTTAAAGTTGCCGATGTATATCCTGTGATATCTACTGCTATCTTATTGGAATCTCTCGCTAATAGCTGTATTGTCGGGGTTCCTCCGCTTTTTATTTTTAATTCTTTCATAAGTCATGTGCATTTATATAGTCACTCGATCCGCTTGCTAAAATAATGTTTGCCTCTGGCTCTGCCCATAGTTGACGATCAGAAATTAATTCATAAGGCCATGATTGATCTGCAGAAACAGCAACATCATCTATCTCTACATTATCATGAAGCAAAGCCAAATTAACTTTTTCAATAAACCATTGCGGTAATAACTTCGTAGCTTTCAGCACTCTTGTTCTTGTTCCTTGTGCTGAGATTAAACTGGTATTGCCTCCACTATCTTTAAATATTTCTCTCTCGGCTGTGTCTGCGGTTCTATTGAAAAATGCAGGAACCCTAATATCAAATTGAACATTTGAGTTTTCGTAATCAATTCCAAAGGCCGTATCATCATTGTAATATTCTAATTTAACGGTATTGCACTGCGTTCCGCTTATTGATAGGGGTTCTGATATGGCAACATAATTGCCTCCGCCGGGTGAGCTTCCAAACACTTTAACATAATAAAGCCCATCAAGCCCAGTGATTGTAATAGCACCCTCAAGCACCTTGTAAGTAGTGCGATCGTCTTTCTCTGTTGCTGCAACTGAATAAACATCGGCATCAGTATAATAATTACATAGCCTTACAATGTTGTTATCGTAAGAAGAGTCAAATTGAACGGTTAAAATATCAGTGTTTAGAAATGGCTGGAAAAACGAATCAAAGCCCGGCAACGACCATTCTCTGAAATACTGATTATCCCTGTCACTTGCATTTATACCTTCCGACCATTCGGTGATAACCATGCGGACGGGGTTGGCGTTTGAAAATGTTAATACAGCCATTGTTAAATATTAGTGTTTGATAAAAACTTTAATTTTGCGACTCCCTTCTCCAAATTTACATCTTTAAAACTTTCTATAAAACCCGTATAGCTAGTTCCATTGTCGATAACCGTTATTTCGGTCAATAATCCCTCTTTAATTATCTGCCTTTGGGCTTTAGTAACTGTTACTATACAGCTCCCCATTTCAGAAGCATCGAACAAAGGCGCATTGCTATAAACTTCTGCTGCCATTGCCCGGGTTAAGTCTCCATCTTCGGGCACTAAAGTATCTCCAGTTACCGTTGTTTCAGCGGCTGTGTTACCGTCTCCGGATTGGTATCTTGCCAGTCCCGTAAAAGCAGGGGTGTCAATTATTCTTTTGGCTAATCCTGCCAATAGCAAAGGAGCCTGCCTTAATAAATTCCTAGCAGGTGTTAAATGTAAATTAGAATTAGTCGTTGGGTTGTCGATATTAGAAACAGCACTAAAATCATCGTCCACAACCCTATCAAAAGAACCGCCTCCATCTCTTTCTAAATGGAGACATACCAAATCTTCGTCAAATGGTAAATCTTTTTGGTTCGATTCATCATATCTATTACGCCTTAATAATTCAATTAAATGACCGCTTGTAACAAAATTGCAAGTATTGTCATATTGATTTGATATATGCTCCGATAAGTAAGGGATTGCATAATTTCTTGGTGTATGTGGGCTTCCTAAAATTGGGTTTCGCTCTAGCTTGTACTTCGAATAACCACCTTTAACGTTGCCCCACATATACGATATTGCGGCCTCCCAATCAATCCCGGGATAAGCCGCCACAAAAGTAGTTGCCGAACTACTGTCATCCATAAAGTGTTCTAATCTTTCAATGACTATGTAAGGAACGCCTGATTCATACACCACACCAAGGCCAAGCAATAGCATTTTATCATAACCTTTAAAGACGCTCATTAAGTCTGCATTAATTGGATTGGTTGCTAATGGGAAGCCCCTTAATAGTTTAGGTGTCGTTATAGCATAAAATGCAGCATCTCCGTCAGCGACATATGTTTTTACCTCTCCGTCTGTGCGCCCAAATAAAGTGCTCCGCAAGCAATTGTTATTCCCGGTTATCTTTTGGCATAATCTCAGGAACACCTCCCATGGTAACATAAATTCACAATCGGTGTCTTCGTAAGTGGTGGATTGCAATAGTTTCGTTTTTGCATCTGATGATGTTATAGTAATCTTTGGAGGGAATGAGCCGTCAAGGTCTACAATTTTAATATAGAATAAAAGACCATCTCCTGATGATATTCCAGACAATGACAAAGAAGAAACTGTTAATGTCCCATTCTCAGTCGTCCCTGTTGCTGGGAGCGTGTCTGTATCTAAAACAATTTCAGCACCTCCGTTCTTGGTATAAACAATTGTTACCGTACTAATTCCGTTTAGGGTATAGCCTCCTGATCTAAAATATTCGATATCAAAACTAAAGTCAGTCCATGTTATTTCTACATCTCCGCTGTCGTTAAAATACATTTGTGGTTCTATTGGCTTGGTTGTTTCGTAACCAGTCGACACATCAAGGACTGCAACCATGCCCTCGTTAATTACTTCTTTAAAAAAAAGAGGAATTGGCACATATAGGGTGTAGTCCGTTGTAACTGTAAATTGAGAAAGGTCGGTTATTCCCGATCCTTCTTCGTACTTAGCCGAAAAGTCTATAACCTGATCGCTTAATGTTACTGTATGGGTTTCGTCTGTGAACGTAGTAATAGCATCACCATCCATATCCAAGAGGCTCTGCAAGTCGGTTTTTATTTCATCCCGATTAAGAACGTTCATAATGAAATCTGTAGGTTCAAAGCCCACTTCTGTAGAATCCCGGCTACGCTTGTACTTCTCTGATAGGTTAAGTCTGCCTAATGAAAAGATAGTCTCATAGGCATCCGTGGCGTAATCGTATTCCAACCATTCAACAGAAATAGTTTGCGCTGCGCCATACTGAGCATAGGCGGTGTCGACATAATTTTTAGCGGTCTTTATGAGTTTAACCGTGCCCTCGGAGAATGTAGTTAGCAGCGTTCTATAAATTTCGTGCCTCTCGGTAGTAGGCGTGAAATTAATCCAGTTCTCAGGATCAGTTTTAATAGTACTGTCTAGCTTTATTTGAAATCTGTTTTGAGGCTGTGGCATCTATGTTAGATATTTTGTTCTATTCACTACTTTAAAGCCATCGGTTACGTGTAGACTTGTGGAAGAAGCAGCCTTACCTTTGAGGACTTTGGTGTTTTTATTTATAGCATCAACTATACCTTGGCCTCCTAAATTAGTGCCCCCGTTCAGTTTCATGCTACGATACATCTGCGCAGCCGTTGCCAGTTGGTCGTTCGATAAATCAAAGCCAATTCTTTTGTTATTTTTTGCATCGACTACACGTTCATTCTTACTTAATAAAGCTGGTACTGAATCGCTTGTTTCTGTTCCAACTCCTAAAACTCGCTTAGTGCCTGTAGCAAATTTAGGAGTTGGAGGGGGTTTTTGCGCAGATACTACGATCGCCTGTATTAGACCTTGGGCAGCAGCAAAAGCCGACCAAGGCAGTCCTAATGTTAAGGGAGATGCGACAATAGATTTGCCGATAGCAACTGCCGTATTTATGGCAATTTTGCCCAGGGATATCTTTTTATCACTATTAAACTCTGCCACCTTAATTTTATGCAGATCAGAGGCTTGTTTTTTGTCTAATTTTTTCTTTTCCTCGGCAAACTGCTTTTCATTAATTTGCCCTTTGTCTAATTTGTTTTGCAACAACTGAACATCAGTATTGTACCGCTCAGATAATCTTAACCTTTCTTCGGCAAATTGTGCATCATTCTTTTGCCTTCGGTTCGCTATTGCTCCGTCAGCGATATCGTTAATCAGGTCAATAGATGCTAGTTTAATTTCCTTTTTTTTATCTTCTTCGTCTTTTACTCTTTCAATCTCAAGTTTAGCCTGTCCCTTAAGCTCGGCCATTCTGGCATCATTGTGCTTCTTTAAATTAGCTATTCGCTCGTCTAGGTGTGCATCTTCTAGTTTACTCAATTCTTGATATCCTGCCGCTTTGATTGGTACTACTTCTTGTAATGCCTCCGGATCGGGGACGATTTCATCTGAGTGTGATCTGGTGATAGTCTTTTCTCTTATCACCGGATCGGGGACGATTTCATCTGAGAGTAATCCAGCCTCAATAAAACTATCTCGTAGCTTATTGGTCTCTTCTCGCAAGTCATTGGTTTTTTCAGATGCTCTGCCTAGAACAACCTCCGCAATCTCAACTCTTGATACATATTCGTCCAAAACTCTTATGCTAGACTCCTCGAATTTTGTTTGTGTCCCTAAGGTCTGCGAATACGTAGTTCTTTTTGCAGATACTGCTTTTAGAGCATTGGCGATTTCTAAATATGTTTTTCCTTCTTTTTGCCCTTGGTCTATAAATGTCTTTTGTTCATTAGTCCCCTCTCTTCTTATTTTTGCAAGCTGATCTCTAAGCTCTTTTTCTTTGTCGAACAACCTTAGTCTTGCCTCGGCCTCTGCTGTTGCAACCTCAGTTATCTCTTCCGCTTTAATTTGGAGAGCAATATTTGCAATAAAACTTTCATTAAGTTTATCAAGTGCAATCCTAGTTTTGTCTGTTGCAATTCCTTGGTCATTTAAGGTAGTCACCAAGTCAGGCGCAACAGTATTTAGTTCATTAATTAACTTTAACCTCTCACCTTCTTTTAAATTTAAATCCCCAAGTCTAAGGACAACGTCATTAATTTTAATTTGCTCTTTTTCTAATGCTTCGCTTACCTTTTGAGTAGGGGTTAAGAAATTAAACATTGAAGTAGTTGCATCAATTATTCCCCTTGCAAATTTAGCCGTACCACCTGTGCCATTTTCAAGACTTAAAATAAACCCATCAAATCCAGAACTTAAAAGGGTTATTGCTCCGCTTAAATTATCTAGCTGAGTATCTGCCGCTCTTTGTGCCGTGCCGGCCGCTCCCTGAATTACAAGGTCTAGTTCTTTTGTTGAGTCTATATTTTTTGATAGAGCAATTGCAGAAACAGCAGCCCTTTTGCCAAATTCATCATTTGCAGCAGTTAGCTTATTTTGGCTGCCTTTTATCTTTTCAAGGATTTGCTCATAGGAGCTTCCGTCTTTGGCACTTTCTATAAATATATTGCGCAATGATGTCGAAGACTTGCTGGCATCAATTCCAGAATCTGCCAGTTTTCCCAAAAGCGCCAACAGTTTTGAAAACGGAATACCTGCTGCACTTGCAGCGGCTGCAACATTTGGAATCCCTGTTTGTAATTTTTCGAATGTTAATGCGCTATTCTGCGTGGATGCTGTTATTTGGTCGAGTATAAGAGGGGCATCGGTTGTGCTAAGATCATCAAACGAGTTAACAACTGCCCCTGCTAAATTAGCAGTATCTGAAAGGTTTGAGTTTAGAGCTACAGATGCGTTAATTGTAGGTTTTGTTAAGTCTATTATTTCTTGCTGCTTGAAACCTAGTCGGGCATAAGCCTCTTGAAGTCCCAGAACTTCTTTTGCTGTTTTTGCCGTAGATGCTCCTAATTTTATTGCATTATCTGATAGTTCTTTTATTTGCGAAACTGGCTTATCAAGCACAGAAGCCAAATTTGAAACCCCTGCTTGAAAGCTTGAGATTATTTTGAATAACCCTTTAAATGCAAGTACTAATCCAGCAACGCCTCCAATTAATCCTGCTGATCTCAATACTGATCCAAGACCCCTTAATGCGCTTTTATAATTACCAATATTTAAACGCTGTTTTTCAAGAGCACTTGAATTTTTATGTATTAAGGAATTATTTCTTGTCAGCTTAGCATTAATCTGTGATATTGCAACCTGCCCTTCCTTTGTTTTTGTGTTTACCTGGTTTCTTATTTTTACTAATTTGCTGTTGTTCTTTTGAGCATCTCGAACGGACTTAACCTCTTTTTCCAGCGCACCAGATAAATCTTTTACCCCCGTAGTTACCTCTGCAAGTATATTTTTTTGTTGATTATAGTCGGTTTGAAGTTTCTTTAATTGGGCATCAGTTTGGGCATACTTTTTTAATTGATTATCGTCTGCTTCGGTTAGTTTTTTTGTTGAATCCCTAAGTTCTTTTTGCGCTGTTTTTAAGGCGGTAATATTCCCGAGCAATTCACCGCTCTTTTTTTTCATTGCCTCTATATTAATATCAAGTTGCGCTATTGTTATTTTTCTTCCCATTATATTCCAAGCAATCTATGCCTCTTTTCGTTGTCAACTAATAATCTAACAAATGCAATTGTTCCAATCACTCCAATAACTATGAATAAAAGGAGGGAGGCGATAATTACGGTTATGATTTTAAATATTTTCATACTGCTATTTTTTTAAGTTCTGCTACAAGTCCGCTTACAATAACATCTATATTGATTATTCCAACTTGATTTACTATACTGTCAATCCTCTCAGTAGTTACAACGCTACTTATTAATTCTACACCTCCATGCTCTTGCCTTCTCCATCCATCTTTGTGTATTTTTCGAGCTATCAAATAAGCGAGTGATTTAACTGGTATTTCTGAGCTTATTCCCTTATCTTTTATCCACTGTTCTATTGCTGGCCTTAAATCTCCTTTCCCTTTTTTTGTAGTTGGACTTCTTCCTCCTTCTAATGCCCCCGTATATTCTAACCCTTCAATCTTTCCGCTTATTACAGATCCTTTTTCTGAAACCTCTACTGTTTTCTCTTTATCCCATTTACCAGATGCTCGCATGCCAAGCTCCTCATACCGCTTTGTCAAATCAGCACTAAGCTTGTCAAGTTCTGTTTTCAGTATTTCGGACGATTGGCTCATACAACTATATATAGTTCATATTTAAACCAAATACCATCTGCATTAAAATCAAAAATATTGTAAACCTCTTTAATACCTGAAAAGCTAATTTCATAATTAGTATTGCAAGAATTGTAGTCAATGATCTTCTTAATTACGCCACCGTCTTCAATCATCCCCTTTACATAAAGCTCATATTTTGTATCATCGACTGCAACTCCTTTCTGCACATCAATTGTCTGATCTAAATCTGATTTAAGCAACATCAGTATCTCTCCGGTGTACTTAACTCCATCAACAGAACTCGATTCATTCTTAACTACCTCAATCTCGTTGGTATAGTGAAACATTTTAATTTGGTCGTCTTCTTCACTATCAGCATCGTAAAGATTAGCAAAGTCCTCTCGTGAGTGCTCAAAATAGTAAGCTACATTCTTATCTGTTACGGTGGTAACATCGGCTGCAAAGGCTCGGAAGAAATCTACATTTGTGGCCATATTACTTTATTTTGTTTTTCATCGTTTTGCTATATTCTATTTCAATATCACGACTGATCTTATCGTGGTACATAATAGTAAAAATTGTCGAGTATTTCCATGAGGCAATTTCATCTGGCATCATGCCGTACTCCTTACTTAGCGGAATCAAGATGTTCATTTCCTGAAATACATTAAGCCGTTCCGAACCTGCGTCAACCATCTCCGGGTCTTCTTCGCTCATCAAATGTTTCTCACGATCAATAAGCTGCTCTAATTCCATTCTCACCCAATTTAATGCCCTAAAAAAGTCTTTTACCCTTACCCTTAATAATCTTCTCTCAGAGATTCCAAAGATTATGACGAACACCTTAGTAAAGTCTGACGCCTGTGCTAGTTTCTTGATGTTTACAACCTCTCCAAATGGGAACCCTGTGATCTTTTGGGCTTTATACTTACCGATACTATCACTCGCTTTTACAAATTGGAAAACATTAGCATAATACGACATCTCTTTCTCACTTAGTTGCAAGTATTCATACAGTCTTATGTTCTTCATTCTATAAAAAAAGCCCCACCCCGTTTAGGGCAGGGCTAGTTCACAATACATTTTTATAATGGTCAGTACTTCCGGTAGTTATACCTGACAGTTACGCTTGTCGTGTCACCAGAAGTGCCAATGACTCGTACTCGATAATTGCTAAATGCCGGGTTCTCGATCTTTATCTTATGACTAGCTCCATCGGTTATCTGTAGTGAGTCTAGTGCTGAGTTATAAGATATTCCAGACCATGTTGCCTTTGGTAACTTCTGCCAAGCTGCCCCTGAACCATTTCTGGCCAATAAAGCAACCCATCCGTCAGTCGTACCGCCTACCTCTGTAAACAATACGTCTATACCAATGGCTGCATAGTTGCCCGAAGCGCTTATATCAAAGTTTACGGTTTCAACACCGTCAACCTGATCTGTCTGCGACCTTACTTGCGAACTAGCTACTAGCCCACAAAGTAAGAATGTTAATAAGAATAATATCCTTTTCATAGTTTTATAGTAAAAGTCCTGCGGTAAATACTGGGCTTGTCTCAGTGTGGAATGCACTAACCGGAGCTGATGCGTAGGCCATCTCCAAAGAGATTTCCTCGTGTATCAAAATATCCTGCTCATCTCCACCTGCTCCCGATTGATCTGATCTCCCAGCGTAGATAGAATGGGCAAATGTTGCTCCTGGAAATTCTGGTACGGTAAACTGCCCAAAGTCTCCCACGGAATCCATCATAGCCGCTGTGGCGTTGATAGTCTTTCTGTTCTTGGGTGGTACCCAAAAGTTAACCCCTACTAAACCATTCTGATAAAATATACCAGACCCTTGGTAAGTAGCTGTAGGCAGAAGCGTTCTGCTTGTAGGTACAATTGCTGAATATCCTAATAGTTGAGCTTGGGTGTTGCTAGCATTGCCAGCGCCATCACGGCCTAACTTATCGGCAAGAACAGCTCCTTGCGAATCTACGAGTCCAACAATCCCCCCTGGATATAGGTTATTCCTCATCATGGCCTTAATCTCTCCGAAGAAATTATCTCCATAAGTAGCGGCTATCTGAAATTCATCAACAGCTGCATCAAATTCACCGTTTCCGCCTCCTGCGTTATCAGTGGTTTCATCGGCAAGCAATGCTGCTACATATGCAGCATCAACACGAGTCATAAGGTTTAGAACTGCATTTCGCTTTGCAGCGGCATATAATTCAGCCCATTCGTACACGTTGTTATCAGAAAGGGACAACCCTATACTGAAATCTTCCACATACTTTGACCAGGTGATCGTCTCTGTTGCGGTATCTGGATTGTTACCAGAGTGAGAAGCTACACGAACAACACCACCCGTGGCGGCTTGTCGTATTGGGAATTTAGCCGTAACCGTCCGTGAGGCACTTGTGCGTATCTCCCGTAATGCTGGGTTGGCCATCTCTGCGAGACTAGCCGACTTAATGGCAGCTGATTCTGGTAATTTCCATTCAGCGCCAAGCATGTTTTCGTTAAATTTAGTTTGTCCGGCAACAAGTACCGAATCAGCAGCGTTAGCCATTGTTCTTAGTTTTTAGTTTTTCTTTTCGCCATCGCAACTTTTACGATAGTTTGGCTTACGACTTATAGAAGTCCTCGCTGCCAACAGATGCATCCCTTTTATCGGTTAGAATCTTGCTTGCCTCCGGGGACATTGGGTTAATCGGTGGGTCTTGCGACTTACACCAGTCATTAAAATCAGTAAGCTTTGTGAATTTTGCGGAACCTCCGCCTGCGCCTTTATCGTCTCCCCCTCCCATGCCATTAATCGGGATATATTTACCCTCGTCAATGAATGAAGAAACGACATCTTTTAAAGCAAGTGGCTCTAATCGGTTATCTTGTAACTTATCAGTGCCTTTGTAAACAACGGTACGACCGTCTTCTTCTGCTATACGATAGCGATTGTTGAACAATGTAACTAAATCTCCTTTTGGGATGATCGTTTTATCCGGTATCAAGGACATCACATTGTTCTTATTTTCAATATTACTCAATTTTTTACTAAAACCCTCAGTTTCATCTAATAATTTTTGTTCTGCATCAATAATCTTAGCTTGAAGCAATTTCTTTTCCTCTGCCCATTCGGACGGCTTTGCTCCTGTTTCGGCAATTTTCTTGGCTACATAGGCCTCAACCACGGTGTCTATGTCCTTTCCTTCAACCTCAATGCCGTGCTTTTCTTTAAGCTCTTTGGCCTTGATTTCAGACATGGCATTTTTCCCTTCATTGAAACGATTGTTGCCAAATATCTGTTTATCATCTTCTGATATGAGCTTACTAAACTCATCAACTGTTTTTAGCGTTGGAACTTCCAAACTTGTTTCTGATTCGGCCTTTACGGCTTCCTCTAGTTTAGAAACATCAAATCCTAAAGCTACGAGCTTGTCTTTTGTTTCTTTGTTTAACATAATTATTTCTTTATTTCCATGAATACTTTATACGGGTGTGGCTCACCTTTTGAATTAATACGGCCTTTAGCGTAAACGCTCTCTAGCTTGTACTTTACGCCGTCCTTTTTAATGAACAACAAAGTATTTAGCTGCTGAGTGTTGTACTCGTCAATATTACTTTCGTGCATGTTCTTGATTCTGTTGACATCCTCACCGAAACTTTCAATATTGTTGTCTTGCCCTTTTACCAGCTTAACTCTTGTGCAATGATGAAATCCTTTGTTAAGTTTGGATTTCTTTGGGGCTTTTGGTTTTGCTTCAACAGTTTCTGCCTTAGGCTCTTCTGCTTTCACCTCTTCAATAGGAGCTTCTACTGCCTCTTTCTCAGTTTCTTTTGCCGTCTTTTCAGCGTTGCCCTTAGGCAACTGTGATTGTTGTTGTTGTTTCATTTTTCTTTTGTTCAGTTATAAATTGAGATAATTCAGTTTTAAGTACACCCAAGTCCTTTTCAACTACTTCAACCATGGTCTTGGTATGTAAGAACTCAGATAAATATATCTTTTGGTTTTTAAAGTCTTCGGGCACTGCCATGCTTAATGCTTCACTAATAGTGCTGTGTGGCATTGGGTCAAGCAATGCTACCTTGATAAAATAATCTCGAAGCATGTCATTGGTCTGGTATTCCGTTTCAAAGTACTGCGCTAAGAGTTGATTTAATACCAATTCGCTTGCTCCTTCTTTCTTTGCGTTTAGATATTTCTGCCAAATTTGATCTGGTGTCTCAATAATAAACCTCCGGCCTACAGCATAACTAGCTCCCTTGAATGATAAAGGTGCATAAAGATCACCAAACATCTTTAATACATCTGTACCTACTTCATCAACAAGATCGGCAAAATCATCTGATCTATTTCGCACGGGTTGTATATCGATAAATCTCCCCGTGGCGGTTTCGTTCGTTCCCTTCTCCATTGTAGTTCCCCAAAATGAGAAGTATAGATTGTTTTTTGTCCATTCCTCCTCCGCTCTTTGATCTTCTGAAACTTCTCTTTTTGGCCCATTATATCCGGCCACATTAGGAGCTATCACAGGAGCATCTTTTGACTTTGGAGGATTTAACAAAACAACGTCTGAAACATCTTTCCTATATGTATATCCCTGCCCTTTGCAATTACCGCATTTGCCTCTTATTTGGCCATCTTCATCCTTGGAGTTACCCGTGCCGCTACAATTGTTACACGTATCGGTTACATTTCCATAAGCCCAAAAGACAGGGAACCCGTGCTTTGCTAAAAATAACTCATGTACAGAACTATTTCTCAGGTACTTATCCAACAGCTCTACTTGCTTTTGAATAGGAGATATCTTGAAGCCTCGATTTGTGTCAACAATATTTGAGTTTGATATGGCTGGAACATAGCCAAAGCTATTCACAATCTTATCAACAACCTCAGATTTCTTCTCTGATTCTGCCCAGACCTTTAAACGATAATAATAGGCATCGTCCACAAACCAGTGAAGAGTATAACCTTTATCTATTTGATTGCCGTCTTCTTCTTTAACATCGCTGATTTTTACATCGGCCTCAAACATGACATACTCCGGCCTCGTGCCGTGAAGTTTCATCTTCCTTATATGGTTGATGCTCTTTTGGGTCAAATAGCCTCTGCCATTGGCCGGGTGGTCATCAAAACCCCCTTTGACTTCCAGAAATATAAGGCCGTTCGGGTCAGCAATTAGGTTATCCTTCCAGATGCTCTTTAAGTAAGCATCTAATGTCAACCCTCCTTTAACATCTTTAATTAATTTTGTGAATGCGGTCTTCGCCCCCTCGGTAGGAATATCAATATCTATCGTTTTCCCTTTTGCTGAAAACACATTATCAAACGGTCTTAGCCATCCTTCGATGAGCCATTGGTTTGACATCGAATATCTTTTGCGGATTTCAAACTCCGTGGTTCCCTCTAGTCCTTCGATCTTTTTGAGGTGCTCGTCTTTGCCTTCACCATAAAAATGGACTTTTAAAACTCGGTGGTCTTCACGTGCCTGGGTTATCCATGTGTCAACTGGTTCGCTTGATTTGGATAAGATTTCTTGTTCTTGAACTATCATTTCATTTCAAAGATAGGTATCTTTTTAAAATTTTTCGATTCGGTGAAGATGTATTCTGCCATACAGGCCTGCCATTCTTGTGAATTAAAATCCATATCAAGCCCTGAATATTTGGAAAGATACCATAATACATGAATTATTTCATGCACCAATGTTGGTATATGAGGATTTATTACCATTACAATCCTTTTTGTATTTCCATGTTCTGATTTTGTGGCTCCTGTTACCTGAAAGACTTCGTTTACGCTATTTGTTTGTTCGTGCCAATACTCATAGCCATGACCATATTTCTGGACAAATATTGATGCAATGACCTTCCTGTCTTTTTCGGATATCCGGTTATGTTTATATTTTTCACCAACAATATAAACATCGAGCGAGAATAAAGTTGGGAGTAGCTTAATTTCTTTGTGTTTAATCATCTATGCAAATATATCGTATTCTTTTTTAACCTCAAAGAACATACCCATTAGCAACCAATCAAAATAATCTGGCGAATGCTGTAGGCTTTCTTTAGCGTTCTCCTTAGGTATCAGCCTCTTCTTGGATTCGTCAGCATCAACCTTATACCTTCGTAAACATACTGACAATTCAGCCTTTATATTTTCCTGCTGTTCACGTGTGCAGTTGACTTTTAATTCTCTATTATTAATAACCTCTGCCAATTTAAATCCGCATTCGCTTTTAAGATTAGCATATTGGGCGTCATTCGGTTTAGAATTGCCATGAAATTCTTTGATGTTCTCTATATAACTTCCTAAGTAAGCCCCTAGCCCGTCACTATCGGCCACTATCCTAGAATTAGGAACGCCTCTATCATTTTTCAGTTGCTCTAAACTAGTAACTATGGATTTACCTGAACTCTTTGGTTGGTCTATATCTAGGTTGGCAATTAAGCCCGTCCAGTGGCCAGCTATAAATCTATCACGCCCCTGCATCGCTAAGTCTGCGCTGATTCTTAGTTCACCCGGTGGGACATGGCTATTTGTAAAGATATCACATATCGCATCGTAATCGCATAAAGCATCAGGGGAGTCGTCAAAGTCCCAATTACCTCTAATAAGCCTCTCTATTTCATTAGGCGAAAGTATTTTAAATAGGTTGTCAATATAGTTGTCCGGCAGCATTTTGTTGTCTTGAGGCAACGCCTGAATAAAGCACTTCCAGTCTTCAATAGAGCCGTCCCGCCACTTTTTAAAATAGTCGGTGTATAAATAGTTGTGCGAAGGGTTACAAGTCTGTAGCAACTTAGGAGGTAAATCGTACTCAATATTTTTCCACCTGCCCACAGAAGCTTGAAGGTTGCTTTTAGCGTTCTTGTTAAATTCCCCGGCCTCTTCTATCCATCCTCTTGTCATTTGCATAGAGCCAAATCTTTCGTATAAAGGATCGGAGGGGAGATGTTTCGCATCTAATAAGAAAACCTTTGATTTATTATGAAGTTCATAGTAATTGTCTTGGCCGTTAAATTTGTAATACTTTTTATTATCAATCCCCCAATGCTGGAGTACCTCGTGAATAGAAGGAATAGTAAACTTCCTTACATCGGCCAATGTTTTACGTGCTATAAAATAATGAGTTCCCGGATAAGTAAAGGCATCGCCAAAGATCAAAGAGCAACCAGTGTAGCTTTTGGCCGATCCCTTAGAGCCTCCGTAAACTATATCTATAATTACCTTATCAATCCATGCCCTTGCGCACTCCTTTTGCTTTTCGTTGCCGTGGGTGTCAAATATGACGTTCATTTGACAATCATGCCTGTGATTTGCTCCCCGCCGGTGGTAATGTCGACATCAACCTTTTGAATATTCTTGAAGTTCTCCGGATCAAGGTTGCATAAGGTAAATATAACAGCCGCTGAGTTAGGCATCATTCGTTTCTTTATTAGCTTTCTGTTTCTAATAACCTGATTGCCTATAGCATCTACTTTATATTCGATGTGCTCCTCCTCGTATTCGTAAACATCAATTAATTTAGCAAGGCCAGATCTGGCCATTCCTTTAAATGAGCTAACCCTTTCAACCTCTGCCTCTTTTAATAGCTCTAAAAACTTGGGTTTCGACTTCTTCCATTCGTAATATGTTGGCTCAGCTATCCCAACCTGTTTACAAATATCTATTATCTTATTCTCCCCTGTGGCTAGGAGTTCAGCTATTTGTTTAGCTTTTTCTATTGTATATTTTGCCATTGTATTTCATTTAAGTACGACTTAAATTTACGTAGGGATGTATTTATTCTCTGCTACTATAATTTCATAGCCTCCGGAAACTTCAACGCTGCCGTTAGATACAAGTGCCCTTATTTCTACGTCTGTTCTTTCTGTAATTCTATGCGGAAACCATTGGGGGTGTATATATATTCCCTGATTGCTTCCATTTAATTCAAATATACAACATTAGCCAATAAAAAAAGGAGGCTATTAACCCCCTTTTTATTATTGTTTTCATCAAAGTTCCTTTTTTGTCTATGTTAGTTCCCTTTGATTAATAGGCTTGTCGCAAGTCCAGCTCTAGGATTTCTATCCAAGGTTGTTGCATGAATTGAGTGCTTCGTAGCCTTTAGTTTAATTGATCGCCATGTGATTGCCTGTTTATAGGTACATAATATTACTTGCTGCGATTCAAATACTGGTTTGGCATAGGCGCTAAATGCGGTAGTGCTGCTACAGACTTTTAAGGTTACTTCATTAATGGCAATCGCATTAATGACATCGGTCTGGCCGACATCAACATACGTTATTCCATCATCGATAACATCGGCATGAAGTGTGCCAACGCCCGGCATGGCTACGAAAAGCAGCGATGCCAAGATAAATAAAACATGTTTTTTCATAGTGTAATATTACAACCTTTTTAGCCAATAAAAAAACCGCAGCCAAATTAATGATTGCGGTTAAGGTAATACTAACAGTAAACCCCCTACCTCTCATTGTCAAATATACACCTTTTTACCCTAATGGGAAAATTGGTTTCTGTTTTACATTCCCTCGAAGGGGAGGCCATATATTAGCTTGGTGTTACCCGTAATGCTAAATAACTTTTGTGCCATTACATACATCACAGGTAAATGAAGTTGCTGAGCTTGTCCATTGGTCTACGTCACCTGCTACCCCCGGTGGCTTACTTACAATTCCTTGCCCATTGCACTTAGGGCATAGTTGTAAAGCACTACGGGTAACACTAAATAAACCCAAATTCTTAACCTTACTGTGTAGCTCATTTATAATTTGCTCATGTTCTGTAAGTGGGTCTTCACTTGCTGTTTCTAATTCACTTCTTACTATGGTTACTGTACCGTTTGGTCGTTCTATTACTATTTGCTTTGCCATCGTTTCTACGTATTTAATCGGTTAAAAATCAGTGTTTATTATTTCCGTTAGGCTTCATTTAGCCAACGCACTAATCAATTACTTCCACATCTTCAAAAAACTCATCTTTAAAAATATCAATATTGTCAGCATAAATAACCAATTCACCAGCGTTTACACTTATCTCTAAGTTTTCCAAATCGTTTTCCAAATCTGTTATTTCAACAGCATACCATTTCTGGCTTCTTTTTACTATTTTATACATAATCTTGTTTTTATCCCACCGCACAAAAACGAAAGCCTAACAACAAATAAATGCCATTGTCAGTATTTCAATTGTGGGTAAGTAGTTATTATTCAATTTATCTCTTTTTTTCAAATTAAGTGTTCAACGGCATTTATTTAAACCGTTGTAAACAATAGGGGCTGAAAGGCTTGCTACAATTAAGTGCGGATTTAAAGAACTCTCACCTTTCATTTTTAATTTTGTTTTTGAATATCCCCTACTGCTCATATACTTTGCCGTTGTTAAAAATAATAAAATTATTCGCTTAGTCCTTCATTCAAACTTTCTGCAAATTTCTTTATTATTTGTTCTTTGGTTATTAAGCCATCTTTTACAGCTTTCTGTATTGCACCTCTTGGTAAATCTTCATCTTCTTTCCTATCATAATAAAGAAAGTCAGACACTAAATCTTCTATTGTATTTTCTATGTTTTCAATCATGATTTTACTATTTATGTTAATATTTCTTTTTTTGCAAAATTCATCCCATTCTTCTGGAGTCATTAACTCCTTGGTTTTGCCAACATCCTTAACTTTCTTAACTAATTCTTGCACTTCTAGGCTACCCTCGAAATTATATTTTACGTAAGGGTGAAGGCCGCTATTGGAACTACAGTGTGATATTCTCATTTCTTTATTTTTATTAAAGGCTACTTAATATTTTCTAACCATATATTATAATTAGTTTCTCCTTTTTTTGTAAGATAATACTTGCCATTTTTCTTCATAAACCAACCTAGGTTTACTTTCGTTGATGTGCCCCCTTCAATAAATGAATCAAATGGCTTATGATTATTTTTATCCCACCACCCGGAAACTTCAATCTGCTCTACTATTTTAGGGTTAAATTCTTTCGCGTCTTCTGTTTTTTTATGCTCATATTTACAGCATGATACGTTAATTGATTCGCTAAAATCATAGCAGCTTTAGGAGACAGATTAAACATCAGCGATTTCATTCCTAATCTATTCTCTGCAATAAAATACTCGTTAGCTGATTCTTTGTCGAATACTTTCAACTCAATTGTTATGACGCTTCCGGTAATTTGAGTGCTTACCCTTGAGTTTCGCTTTGGCTTAGTTGTTAGGCTATTCATCTTTTCAGTCGTTTATTTACTATTGTATAATCTTTCTTTAAAACCATATCGCTATCTGCCCATTTTTGGAACGCTTCACGAGCTCCTAAATGATAATAATTGATTCCTTCATAGGCGATGGTTAGGTCGTGGACTTCGCCAGTTGCTTTGCATTGCACACGCTTCCCGGAATTCCTGGTGCTGATATAAACATTGAAATATTTATCTTTGTGCGCCACTCCTGTAGCATGGTCGAGCACAAATGTTTTTAGTCTTTTATACCCCGTTCTTTTAATGTTTTCCGGTATAATCATTTTCGTTTATTTCGTTTAACTCCTTAATTGCTCACACCCAAGGCAAATGCCCTTAATGCCAAATTGATGCGGCTTTCTGTATTTTTTACAGCTCGAACAAATACGGCTTATCCTGTTAGTGCAGCCTTCCTTTGTGTGTACAAATGGCTTGCCCGGCTTAAAATCTTGATCTGATCCTTTAATCATTTTAGTGGCTCTCGGTTCTCTTATATAAAATTAACTCTTATGAATGTGAATGACAAGTTAATTATAAAATATATTTTTATAAGTAAAATTATTGCCACTATTAGCAATATTATAACTGGCCAGTAATATCGATTTTCAAATAGGTAATATTTTGTAATTTTTCTCATAACTTATCGTGCAATTGATGACACTCCCTACATCTAGGGTGTATGTTTCTTATGTCCCAAGCCAATTCCGTGCGCCCTTCCTTTTGGCAGCGATCAACACTAATATCATGACTGCAATCGATGTATACCCCGGAAGCTCGCCCACAATCTACGCAAAAGTTATAACCATGCTCTAGCAATTGGTTATCTAAAACTAGTTTTTTAGCATTGCGAACTTGCAGGTCTACTGCTGACTTTTTAACACGCTCTCCGGAAGAGGTTTTATAACTGTTCATTTGCGCTTTATTACATGAATTTCCTTACCTATTAAAGCTTTAAACAATTTAGCCTTTAGCCTGAATATTGGAGTTACTACCCCCTTGGTGTCTTCGTAAGAGATTAGCCCATTATTATAAATGACGACAAAGTCAACCTTTACCCAGGCTATCAATTTGCCGTTCACAATAAGATCAACCCTCTCTTGCATTCTGAAGTCAGCTATTTCCCCATCCCTTTTTCTTAGCTTTAAAATATTATAATAGTCACGCTCCCATTTGCTGTCAAATGTGATGCCGTCCGAGACCGCTTTCTTAGCCCCGTATTTATTTCGCTTTTTCAGCTTCTTGTATTCTGTTATATTCATGCCAATGAAGCGTAAATTAAAGTAGCCATTATTATAATATTGGCTATCAATAATATTAGGTTAAAATAAAAGGCTCCGGATATTAGTTTCTTGCTACTCATAATCTTCTTTTTAAAATTTTTTATGGCATATCTGCGAAGGGCAGAGACGCCAGTTAACAGTCGCTAATATCAAGCCTCCTGAAGGGGAGGCCATATATTAGCTTGGTGTTGTATTCCATTGCGCCAAAAAGTATATTTATAAAATTGAAAAGTAGTAGTGGCGCAACGTAAGCTTGCCGAAAAAGGCAAGCAATACAACACCATATATACTTCATGGCTGGGTCAGCATTTCAATTTAGCATTCTACAAGTTTGACCAAAAATAAAAAGCCGACCCGCTTTAGTTTTTTCAAAACTATTTGGATTTTTCAGTCATCAACTTTCCATACTCCTTTAATGCTTCATCAAATGTTTTACCGAAAGCATAGTTATCTGATTCTTGCAAGTTAATAAAGTCTAATCCGTGGGCGCAATACTCGTTCCCATCTTTTTCAACTTTAACTTTCCACCAATCATTATCCACATTTTTACCACCACAATCATTGCAAACCCAAAAACCTCCATACTGGAAAGGGCAACCGCCGCAGCATTTGCATCTAAATTTATGTGTAAATGCAATTTCTCCTTTCTTTGCCATGCTTTCGGCATATTCATAACCTTGCAATCTTGCGTTTATGTCATGGTGTCCGTCACCAAAATTAGGCTTGCGGTGTCCCATTATAAACATATTAAATCCACAGGCAACGCTTGAGTTGCTGGTTTTAATTAAATCCTGTGCATACTTTAATTTTTCCATTTTTTGCCTCCTCTATTTTTTCTTTTTTAAGTTAGTATTTCAAATCAAATTCAGTGGGTAATTTCGCCACGAAAGCATATATTTTTCGTTATATGCCATTGGGTGCAATTGTGTCAAGCGTATTGCACAGCATATCTTCAATTATAATTTCGTGTGGTTTATCATCTCGGTAATCTACTCTTATAGCTATATCTTCTTTATCAGCATTTGCCAATTCTGCCACATTTACAAAACAACGGCATATAACATCAGCTATATGTAATGCCTTGCCGTTCTCATCAAATATTTTTAAATCTTCCATCTTTGTATCTTTTATTAAAGTTTGGTGTAGTTTTGTAAAAGGCACTACACATAGCCAAACCGTTATGATCAATTAAGATCGTCTGTGCTCGAAGCATTCCTGCGTATCTAATTGCAATACTTCAGGGATGCAAGATACTTGCTTATTCAGCTTTCCACAGTCACCATAATGCAAAGCACATTCAGCTTCATCAAATTGAAAAACCAGCTTTCTAGCTTCTTTTAGCAGTTCTTTTGCTTTCAATTTTTCGCCTTTCTCAATCCAAAATTGAGCCCTTTTAATCTTCCTCAATCTCTTATTATCAAAGTAGTCCTTTTGCCATTTATAATGAAGGTCTACTGATTTTTGTCTTCTGAACATTGACCGTTTGAAGTGTTTGCAATCACTGCAATTACAATCACTGCAATTACAATCAAGTATTTGTAAATCGAATTTATCTATCATTGTTTTCCTGTTTAAATTAAAAGATCATAAACACTAGGTAAATTTAATTGCTCTCTATTGCCCTTTATGTAGTTCTGGTCTATAAACTTTGATGTAACTCGCAATTACACCTTTTGCATTGTTCTTTTATTTACGCTTCTAGTATCTCAATATACTTGTTTTCAAAAACATCATATCCACTATTTGAAAGATGCTCCATTCTATATTTGTTGTCTGACACTTTAATTATTCTTGCTTCAAAGTTCAGTCCACCATCCTCATTAACCATGAATATACCTTGTACACCGCTCAGTCTTATAGCAGAAGGGCTATAAGACCCTGAATTTGTACCTTGAAATAAGTTAATAGCAGTAAGGCATTTATCAATTGTGTCATGCGTTAATTCCCCAACCCATTGCGTTTCTTTTATCGTTTTTAAAGCTGATACTTTTGCGTTGTTTTCTGCTGTGTTTTCTAAAGCTTTCATTTCGTTGTTTGTTTGCGTGTTAATCATATAGCAATAATAGTGTAATATAATTTACTATACAAGTATTTGGTAAAGTTCATATTAATTTATCTTTAATTTGGTCAATTAGTCTATCCATTCGTGACCTGTAGAACAATGAAAAATCTACAATTCCAGCATTGTCTTGCGACCATAAAACATAAAGAACATCTCTTAATCTTTGACTTTCTGTTTTATATCCCGCCTCTTCTACTTTTAAAGAGTCTATAGTATCGGAAACCTCTTTAACTATATTCTCCTTTGAAATGAGCACCTTTGAAAATTGTCCATTTAGCGATACTATCTCAGCTAATTTTTCTGGGTCTGTTATTTCTTGGAGATCAAATGTTAATCTTACCGTCCGGTCTTGTAAAACCCTAAACCCGTTAATAATTCCAGTTGTTAGTACACTCATGTTTCAAATGGTTTAGATAGGTCGTATTTCATTTCTTTTTAATGTACTCTCTAATAATTTGGTGAGTAGCTTTTGGTTCATAAACATAACTATCATAAGGCATTGCATTCTTTTGCAAGTCCTTAACTATTTTCTCCATGACTTTGTCCAGCCGCTTTTTATCTTCCTTATTTTTCATGAAAATAAATCTGGTTGTTTTGCGTTTTTGCTTTTTATTGTTCGCCTATTTTTTGTAAGCGGCTTTTCTAAATCATTAGCCAATCGTTGTTCTGGGTGCTCTTTGATAATTTGGTCGTAAAGCTCCCGATTGTCATAATAAGCTCTGATCTTTTCAACCCTATTGGCTGTTTCATCTTGCCAGGCGTTGCCTGTTGGGCTATCTAAGAATGGGTAATTAATCATAATGATAAGCTACAATTGACCAGCCGATGAAGCCTCCTATTATGAAGTATCCAATTTCTTGCCTTGGCAGCGGCTTCCTAACTTTATAAGATGGGTTCAAACTAGCCGAACAACTTGAACAAATAATCAACGCAGCTATTGCCGCTTTTCGAATAATCCTTTTCATATCTCTTTAATTGTTAAAATTGCCTCTGATATCTCCGCCCAGAACTCATCAACATAACCCGCAAAACTTCTGCTAACTAAGTTGTTTAATTCTCGATCATTAGGACAGTACAGCGTTATTTCCTTTTTAGTAGTACTTAGACGGCAGAAGAACGCTGTTGCATTGCCATAATGAACCAATAAAGCTACTTTAATCAATAATAGATTTCCGGCCTCTATTGAGTGCTCCTTATCTCCGGTCGATTTTTTAAACAGTATCTTCATTTTGGCTTATTCTCATATATATAAATAGCAAAATTCACCCACCGGGGTAACTTCCCATTTGGTTGCAGCATTGTCTTTACTGAATTATATGTGTGCCCGGTAATCTTGGCTATCTTTCGGTAGCCAAGATCAAGTTCTTCCATAATAGCGTATAGTTTTTCGTGGTCTGTCATTTTAAATTTTATTTATAATTATATTAAGCCATCTAAATCTTCGTTTTCAACTTCCCATGATTTTGAGAAGTCTTCATCCATAAAGGCTTCCGCAAGCCCTGTAACCTGTTTTAACCTTAATACTTCGTCCGCATCCATTCCAAGTTCTTTGCCTATGCGGGCATTCGTCCAATTATGCTTTTTAAGCATTACAATAAGATTAGCTGATAATTCAACTTGATGTGTTCCTCTTGCAATGTTGTGCCGAACTGTTGATGTTATTCTGTCTTGTATGTTTTTATCAAGCTTACTGATTGGTAAATAACCTTTCAGGCTATCACGTATTACCTTGTCATTTGCAGCATGAGTTCGCCTGTGAAATCCATCTACAACAACATACTTATCATTGTCATTTGCCGCTACAACTGGCATAGTTAAACCATCTTTTCTAATCGAAAGATTCAACAACTTCATTTCAGGTGGAGCAACCTTGTTTGGGTTATAATCATTAGCTTTTACATATTCAACTGGAACAAGCTGAATATTCAAAACAGGATGTTTCAATCCAATAAAATCATAAAGTTGTTGAGTTACCTCATTGTAAATTTCAACTTTTTTATCAAAAGCGGATTCCTTATACTTTTCAAGTAATTCATGTATCATAATTGCTGGTATTTTTCAATCATTTGTAATTGGCGTTCCATTTCTTTTTTGGTCTGTGAAAAAGATAAACCTTTGCACCAATAATCATTTTTTAAAAGCACCTTACAAACACGCCTCCACGATGGAGCTTTCTTTGCAGCTTCCATTTTCGGGTCTGACTTATCTGGCATAGTCTCAAATCCTTCTTTTTTCCAATAACCCCAGAATTTATTTATCTTCTTCTGATAATGTTCCCGTAGATATGGAGGCATAGTTTCAAGTAGAAATTTTGCGTAGCTCTCATAGGTGTGTCCTTTAGGTAAATTAATTTTATAGTGCCCAAGTGTGGTTTTATTATTTTCTACATATCTATTCCCAAAATTTGCTCCTTCTACCCTATTAACAACTTTTGCCCAAGTCTCAGGTTCTAATATTTTGAATAAATAGAGCCCTTGCCTTTGGTCATCGCCATAAGGCTGGCACAATCGTTGTTTATGAATAGACACGCCTGCGAGATTCATTATATCATATATTTTATTATATTTCCATCTGAATTTTCCATTGGCCACCCAAACATCTTCAGTCCTCCAATCATAAATAGGGAAAGCACTATAAATTTCCCATTTATTATCTTCTCTAAATAATTTTGTTGTCCATTGGTTGCCCTTGTATTTAATTTTCGAATCGCTCGCAATAGTTCTATATCTATTTAAACTTTCATCTGAACGAATACCAACTACTTGGCATGTTTTTTTTCCATTTGAAAACCATTTTGCAAATTCTGAAACAAATTCCTCAAACTCCATTCCTACACGAAAAAATGGGAAATAATTAACATCTGATATTACACTTTTATGAATAGGTAAATCTCTCACCCAAGCCTCTTTTTTGCTTTTATCCCAACATAACCAATGAGGCTGAAACTGAGAAACAGCATTTCTTAAATGCATAGGCAAGCACACCCAATATGCTTTTACTTCATTCCTATTAAACATTTCATGCGTATATTCGATAGCATGCTTATATTGTGCCTCAAAATCTATATACAATGCATGAACCGGGAGTTTCCCCATTTCTTTGGCTACCTCAATAGCCAAGTTTAATAATACTCCACTATCTTTCCCATTTGAAAACGACACACACACTCTATCAAATTCTGAAAATATTATTCTGAAACGATTTTTTGCAGCTTCATGAACGTTTATATCAAGATATTTTTTCATAAATCCTTTCTTAATTCTTCAATTGTTTTCTCATTAAAAACATCTAGCAAATTTCTTTTACGTTCAATATTTTGGTTTATCATTGACTCTAACCCTACATTTCCAGTAAGATCATAATATGTACATTCATCATTCTGCCCCTCTCGGTAAATTCTCCTTTCTATTTGCTCACGCTGTGCATAATCCCAGGTCTTATCCCAAAATATGATTGTATTGTATGCTTGCAGATTAAGACCGTATGAGTGTTTTGCAATGCTCTTTATCTCAACGTCTTTGTAATATTCTTTAAGTGCCTCCTGGGTATCAATGTACTTAGCATAAATCAGTACTTTCGACTTATCCGAAGCATTGATTATTTTATCTACAACGTCAAATTTTGCAGGAGACAATGAATAATTATGCTGCATCTTTTGGGTAATTTTCAAAAAGATATTATTGTTTATTGCTAATAGATATTCATCATCAAGGTATTTGGTCTTTAGCCTATCATGTTCCTCATGCTCTTCATCTGTAAGAAAATAATCGACATCAATGTGTTGCTGACCAATGCTAAGGGACAATTTGCTTTCAAAAATAAAAGGCTCAATCAAAGAATATAGATAATCAATATTATGATATTTCTTAATAAACTCTTTACTATATGAACTGCCAAACCCTTTTGAATGATAGGTAACTTTCACGTATTCGCAAAATGTGTTCTTAAATTCAGCAAGCCCCATTTTTAGGATTTTAGGGCTTAGAAATTCCATTTGAGACCATAAGTCAAGCAGATTCCTTGAAAGGGGAGTCCCGTTAAGTATAAGCCTGTACTGTGATATTTCAGTTAACCTCATTAGTCGCTGCGTTCTGTTTGCATCAGCGTTCTTTATTTTCAAACTTTCATCACATACAACAAAAGCCTTTTTTGCTTTCTCAACTTTGCTATGATAATCAAGATAAATTCGGTCGCCATTCTGAATACTTTCAATGCCAACAATGTCACAGTCCATTCCTCCCCATTTGTTAATCTCTGCTTGCAAATTTTCTTTTGTTTGAAATGGAGTAAACCAAAGCACATAATCAGCATTTGTGTTTTTGATAAGCTCTAAAGCGGAACGTGTTTTACCTGTGCCAGGCTCCATAAATAAAGCTCCGCACCTGACAGGATTTAGCTTATCAATGGCTTTTATTTGACTATTTAAAAAGGCGGTCGTCATGCTCTATTTTAGTTTTATCTTCCTTTTTTGGCACGTGATGAATTACGGTTATGTCTGCTAAATCTTCTGTTACTTCATATCCCATCCGTTCATAAAAGAATGATGGAATACACACATTGCCGCCAAGTTTATTATTTATAATTAGTTTCCTGCATAGTTTTATTGGAATCCAATGCTCAATACCATCAATACGGACAAGAATTGCCTTGCCCGTATCGTGAAGGAATTTGTCAAATTTTATTCTTACTGACTTAATCATTTAGAATTGTCTTAACTTTAAAATCAGAATTTCCACTACATTCTTCTAATCTGAAATTTTCTGCACCAATTTCAGTCAAATATCTTTCAGCATCTTCCAAATCAGATAAATCACCGATACAGTCAGCATACTTATTTTCTTTTTCATCAAACACCACAAATACTTTTTCGGCAGTAATAAAATCAACATCTTCCTGAACTGAATCAATTATTTGTTGTTGTTGTGATTTAATCCAATTCCAATCCTGTGAAGGACAATCAATGTAGCAACATACCTTAAATTCGCCATTATCTAACTGGCAAACATAAGTAGCCGTTTTCATCTTTTTTGTATTATGCCCTCTGTCAAGGTAAACTCTTTTCTTGTCGCCTTTTTCCCAATACTTTCCGTTTAATTTTTCTGCTAATTCTTGAAGTGCTAAAGCTTTCATTGTAGTATCGTTTAGTTCTTGTTTCATTGTACTAGTAAAGGTCGTACATTATAGTTTACCAAACAAGCTTTTAGTCAATTATCTTTTACTTTTCTTTAAATTTATTGCAAATAAATAGTCATTGCTAGTCAAGCATGTACTATTGGCTAGCTTCCTCCCTAGGTTATTAAATAGCTTTTCGTCTCTCGGCAGAGGAACCATCTCCCTTAGTAATTGAGACTTGCTAACTACTACTAAACTGTTATTCATTTTCGATTGAAATATCATATCTCCCGGGTTAAATTAAAGCGTAACTAATTGATATACAGGCCATTGTTCTTTAGTAAATGTGCGTTTAGCCCCTCGTTATATTTAATGCTCTGTTTCTGGTTCACATTTAACATCTTCACTTTCTCCAAAAACTTCATCAATAGTTTGTTTTGTAAATCCGTCTAATTCCATAGCCAATCTAAAGGCTCTTTTAATAGCATAAGGATAAACACAGTCTTTTGTATCAATTGTATGTTCTGCTACTTGTTCGTTTTGTTTAATTACTATTTTCATCTCTATAAATTTACTTGTTAATAACCCGCACTAAAATATAACAAAGTGTAAAGTTAACCCTGCGGGTCGCTATCGCTTAACCTTACACAAACGTTATACACAAGCACTAAAAATTATCGTTCTCGTATAAACTTACCTCAAATCCGTGAGAGAAAAAATCCCCCAGCCCACCCGCGTCAATTACGTACATCATTCCGTAATCTGGATGCACCAATGTAACTTGTGTTCCATCGTGCCATTTAATATTGTCTCCTGTTGCTCCTATGTGGTCAAGGAAGTACTCCATACTTTGGTTGTTGTCCATTTCCATCTCTGGCGCATAGTCAATTATTCTGTACTGGTTTTCTCCTTGTTCAAATAATTCTTTTACTGTGTCTGGTAATTCGTAAGTTGCCATCTCTATTTTTTCTTTTAGTTCGTATTAAAATTCTGTGGTGTAAAGTGCCAGTGTATAACAGCAAATCATACCCCATTTGTGAAAAACAAACGGTGCATATTTGCAAACCGTTGTATGCCATTAAAACGGCAAGGGTTTCACCCATACAACAATGCGTATAAGCAATAAACCCTTTTCCAACGCTCATTCAATCACCGTAATAATCTTCACGTTCAATTATTTTAAACCATTCACTACCATAAGGCAAGGGTATGTCTCTACATAATTGCCTTTTACATTTAGCAATTACTACTTCATTATCGTCATTTGCATCACAATACACGATTTCTTCGCCTGAATAAGATGCAATTTGGTACTTTACTACACATCTTTGTCTTTGTTCTGTTCCGTACATATCTATTTTATTTTTAAGTTATTAAAATCCCACGCTTAAAGGGTTTACTGCTCATACGCTCGTCCGTTATGCTTCATTGCGCCAAAGCATTAAGCCAAATTTGAAATGCAATTCGTGGCGCAACGAAAAGCATAACATGTGGTATAATGCAAAGCTGGTCGGCTCGTTGTAGCAACTGTTCTGTAAACTTGGAACAATTAAAAACAAAAGCCGACGCGCCGTTCTAATCACTGTAAAAGTTTCCAGTAAATACATCAAATATATTTTTCATTTTGGTGTACATCTCTGAAACTTCACCTGCTTTTTTAAAAAACTCTTTTCTTAATTCTTCTGTTTTCTTTTTAGCTGCAATTTGTCTTTGAACCAATTCATCTTCGTAACTGTAAGCAATATCGAGTTTTGAATTTATGGTTTTCAAATCCAACTTTGCTTCATAAATTTCAGTTTCTAAAACTTTTAATCTCTCTGTTAGTTCATGTTTTTTATCCATCTCTATTTTTGTTTTTTAATTCGTAACTAATCTTATTACCATTCGTTAGTGTTCATTTCTCATAACCAAAATTACATCTCCATCAATAACCGAAGTTGCTGGCTTCATTGTTAATAAGGATTTGATTTGCTGAATAGCTTGCGAAGATGGCAAGGCATCTAGATAGGTGGCCGCCTGCTCTATGAGCATGAAACGCTCGCTAACATTATCTAAAGCAACATGTGAGGCTAGTTCCTTTCTAATTGCTACCTTGTAGTCATCTGGGCAGGTGTCCCAATACAATATATTTTCCAGTATTTCTCTTATCTCTTTTTTCATATCATCGTTATTTAAACCGCCTCAAACGTTGTTTAGCCTTGTGGTTGTAGGTAATACTACTCAATTGCTTTAATTATAGTATTCATGGCTTCAATTACATTTGGTCGCTTATCAAATTCATGCTCTGTTTCAAGTAAATCGTTAAGCAATTTAGATAAATAATCTTTTCGAGCTTCTTTTGTCATGCAGTCGTAAGTGATAAACTCAATTAACTCTTTTCGCTCATCATGCCCAAAGCTATACTCAACTACTTCTTTAATATTAATGCTAAAATTGTATTTCATAATCGTTAATTTAATTAGTTAATAATGTACTGGCTACAACACTATGTCATACGCCATATTCCGCTGCGCTCCATACGGACGCATACATTTAACGTTAGGCTTCATTTGCCAACCCACGCCTATGAAAATCATCCTGTATCATAAATTCAGTAGTCAATATATCCCCATTGCTTATTTGTAGTTGAAATTTGTTGCAGTATTTCAATCTAATGAGCCGTATAATTTTACCACCTTTTCTTCCAAATTTATCAGTCCATTTAGGAATACTTTCTCCTAATCTGAATCCATAAAGTTTCTTTGTACGTGTCATAATCTTGTTTTTTATTCCACCCCACAAAACGAAAGCCTAACAATGTATAAAAATAATAGGCGGTTTCTGCGTGTAGGTAGTTTATATTCATTTAATTAACTTTATCTGTTATCGAAGTTCAGCGTTTTAAACCGTTAAAATTTCTCTACATACACTTGTCGTTAGCGCACATTAAGCACGCCATCAATCCATTGTTTAAGTGGTTCTCCACTACCAACTACTTTGTGATTTATCCAAAATCTACCGTCTTTGTCGGCTACTATCTCATAATCATTACCTTCAACACATTCACCGAGAGAAGATGATAAACGTGCGCTAACGTCAGCTAAAACACATAATTGGTCTATCGCTTCCGTTAAGTCTTTAGTTCCTGCAATCGCTTGTACTACTATTTGCCTTATTTGGTCTCTCATAATTACGTTTTTTAGCTTTATCATTATAAACAATTAAAACATTATTTTTCTGCTTTCAGGTAGCTTATCTAATTCTTTATAACAATCAACACATTCAAACTTTCCGTTCGATTTGCCAATTAAGTATTTATGCTTGCAAGCAGGTTGCTTTTTTATCTTCTGTTCTTTTTCGTATTCTTCTATTAATCCCATGTTTCAACTATTAATAATAATGTTTATAATTAACTTCTTTCTGTGTCTTTTCCATTATTATTTAGTTTTTGTAATTTAATTTATCTTGTACTTCTTTTTTTACCCTCTCATAGCCAGCCTTTATCTCCCTTATTTCTCTATCTTTTTTTATTTGCTCTTCTTTGGTCTCCTTGTTCGGCTTAATTGATATTGAAGCTTTCAAGTCATGGCAATAATTATATCCGTCAAGTTTTTCAAGCAATCCGGTAATATCTTTTTTTCGGTACTTTTTTTCTGTGACTTGCATGTAGGCTTCTAAATTCTTTTTTTGATCTCCTGGGTTCTTGCCTACAAGCCACCTCCTTACATCGGCCTCGATAATGTGAGTTGTAGGGTTACCCCTTACGTAGACCTTCCCAAGATAAGCAAAAGCTGATAAAAGGAAATCTTCAAAATTATTGTGATTTATTAAGTCTTCGCTGGTTATATTGTTATTTGTTATATTGTTAGATTGTTTATCTATACTACCATTGCTTTGACTATTGGATCGTGTTTGCTTTGACGCATGGTTTATAAATGCTTTGTCGAGTGCTTTGTCGCTTTTTGGCATTGCACTTGCTAGGCTTATGATGTTTGCAGAGTATTGATTTGTTGACTTTTGAACCAATTCAATGAAGCCCCACTCTACTAAATCGTTAAAATATTTTATGTACGTTTGATGCCTTTTTATTCCTATCGCATCCATTGTCATTTGACTTGGGAACCCGAACTTTTTGCGCCACCCCAATCTATTATTATGCTCTATTGCAAAGAAATAGATTGCCGTATGATTAGGGCTTATCTTTTCTGGATTGTCAAAACTCCAATCAAACCATGCTCTAGAAAGTTCGTACCCAGTCATTATTTTATTTCATGTTTATGTAAATGTGCGGTTAGCCCCTTGTTAGCACACAATTAAAAAAGCAGGTAACACGTAATAAAATTAATTACTACATTTCTGCTTTTCACTCCAATATTTAGCAAATTCTATACTCCTTCTCATATGCGAGAAACTTTTATAGTTATGGTCGCCTTTAGGGTGTTTTGCTAACCAAATATTGTACGCTCGTTCCATTAATCTAAATTCTTCTTTATCCATTGTTTTTGTTTTTTAATTCGCAACTAATCTTATTACCATTCGTTACCATTCGTTAGCATTAATTATGCTCTCCATTTATTATATAAGTGTCGCAGTTATGGCAATGTTTAGTTATTAATTTAGCTTCGTTCTCGTTACATATCTCGCATAACTTCCCTTCGTTATTGCTAACACTAAATAAAACACATATTAAGTCGTGTGCTTGATGTTTAGTTAGCTCTCTATTATCTAAGTCTGTTAATATACTTTTAAGTTGTTCTATATTTTTCTTTTGCATCATATCGTAAGTGGCATAATTGGCATGGTTACTTTTCAATTATCTCTTTTAGCCAAAAAAATGCTCTTTCTTTAGCATCATAATCTGATAAAGCATTTTTAACAAAAATATTGCCTTTTTTATCAGAACCTTTTATATTGAAAGACACTTTATGTTCTCCATTCTCAAAAGAAACACTTGTTTTTTCTATAAATTCACTTAAATTCATCTGTTTATTTTTTCTGCATTAAACCCTATATATACTGAGTTAAAGTTCAATTTCTTTTTAGCTAACTTAATAAAACATTGAGGGCAGATATTATCTTTATGGTTATCGCATATCTCATTCCAAAGTTCGGTTGATGTTCCCCAGGGAATATTATCATTTCCGCATTTCCCGCATTTTTCTGTTTTTAAAAATCTCTCTTCTATTTTCATTCGCCTACTAAATACTGAGTACCTGTTTTTAAAAGAAAAAACCCTTTAGCAGATCAATCCGGCCTTCACTCCGAACGTCACCACTAAAGGGTTTACGAATATCATAATAGAAATCTAATGTGAAGGACAATTCCATAATCAAAGTTAATCATTTTCCTGACAAATCCAAATTGTTTTCAAATAAATCTACCCCCACTGCTCGGCAATAGCCTTTGCAATTCCATGGTAAGTTTTGCTTCTTAATTTTGCCCGATCCTTTGTCTTTGGTAATAAGTGCATTCTTTGGTGTCTCCCTTCTACAATATTCGTAGGCTCTAATCTTGGTAGGTTTCTAAGCCATAAGCAAGTCGCTTTCGTTTCACCGTGGCCAAACATCCAAGGTTGTAAAACTTGGTCAGGTTTTCTAAATCGGCTACTCATTACACCTATTGGGTTCTCAATACTCACTTTTATTATTTTACAATTGTATAGTTTCATAAAAAAATAAATAGCTTTTTCTCTCGCTTCTCTTCTTTCGGCACCTACCAAAACACCACTTTTCCTTGGTGGCATATCCTTGTACCATTTGTTGGCACTTATAGTTAAGTATGTACAATCAGGGAAGAATATTCCCATATCCCATTCTTTTAAATCTATTGCCTGGAATACATCCATTTTTAAATGCCATTCAGGATGACCTCCGCTACATTCAATTAAATCGCATGAATAAGCCTCGTGCCCTCGTTTTCTTAGTTCTATTGTTACCGCTTGGCTTTCTTCACAGCCTACTAATATTTTCATAAATAAAATACTTTATATTTTCCCTTGCCGCTGCCCTCCCATCTTTCTTTAATATCTAACCCCCTTCTGAGCTCGTGGATTCTGCCAGTAAGCCGGATTATACCCATTTTAAACCCGTCCATTGATGTTAATTCATGGCCTAATAATAATCTCGATTTAATTTTCTCTGCTTGCGTCATCAGAATGGTTTTTCGTTTATTTTGATTAATTCTTTTCGTAGTTTATTTAAAGTTACAAATTTTCCTTTAATGCAGTAACCTAACGAGCCTCCATTATAGCACTTCTTTAACTGTCTGCCAGTTCTTAAATTAAACAACTTCCCGCACTTTGACCATTGATAATAATTATAGTCTTTGTGCTGCCAAATTAAAGCGTAACTAATTGATATACAAGCCATTGTTCTTTAGTAAATGTGCGGTTAGCCCCTTGTTACCCGTAATGCTAAATAACTTTTGTGCCATTACATACATCACAGGTAAATGAAGTTGCTGAGCTTGTCCATTGGTCTACGTCACCTGCTACCCCCGGTG
>Ga0316187_10000194_pt1 | contig 43092 bp, 41 predicted proteins | sample CroRivburrow1_MG_FD_204927 | JGI IMG/M metagenome (GOLD analysis project Ga0316187, IMG submission 204927) | Coastal sediment microbial communities from Maine, United States - Cross River worm burrow 1 | ecosystem: Environmental > Aquatic > Marine > Coastal > Sediment | place: USA: Maine...
CCGACGCGATACATGGCATCCACTCTAAAGCGCAGGCGAGTCATCGTTCTAGTGCACCAGAGTCTCATTCCCCCCGATGAGATCAGTGGCCTCACCCCGGAGCAGGTCGCGCCCTTCAAAACAGAGTTCGACGTGCGAGAGGGCCTGTGCGCCCTGGGTCACGACGTCTTGATGGTCGGCGTCAGCGACGAGCTCGCCCCTCTTCGAACCGCCATCGAAGAGTTCCAGCCGCACGTCGTGTTCAATCTGCTCGAGGAGTTTCGCGGCGAGGCGATTTTCGACACGCACGTCGTCGGATACCTCGAGCTCAAGCACACCCCATACACCGGCTGCAATCCACGCGGGCTCTTTCTGGCGCGGGACAAGGCGCTGTCCAAGAAGATCCTCACGTATCACCGCATTCGCGTGCCTCGGTTTCGCGTCTTCCCACGCTACAGAAAGATCAAGCGACCGAAACAGCTGGAGTTTCCGTTGATCGTGAAGTCCCTGATCGAGGAAGGAAGCTACGGGATCGCGCAGGCATCGCTCGTCCACAACGACAAGGCCCTCGAGGAGCGCGTGGCGTTCATACACGAGAAGATCCTCACCGATGCGGTGGTCGAGCAATACATCCCTGGACGCGAGCTCTACGTCTCGGTGCTCGGCAATCATCGCCTACAAGTGCTGCCCACTTGGGAGATCTTCTTGGACCAGCTCCCAGAGGACGCTCCGCGTATCGCGACCCGGAAGGTGAAATGGGACCTCGAATATCAGGAGAAGTACAAGGTCCGCATCGGTCGAGCGAAGGCGCTGCCGGAAGAGCTGGAACGGCGCATCGCGCGCGTCTCGCGACGGATCTGTAGGCGGCTCGGGACTGACGGCTGCGTGCGGATCGACTTCCGGCTCGACGAGGCCGGCGACCTCTACTTCCTCGAGGCGAACCCCAACCCAGACATCGCCGAGGAGGAGGAATTCGCGAGCGCCGCGAAGGCCGCCGGGATCGACTATCCGAGCCTGCTCCAGAAGATCGTGAGCCTCGGGATCCGACGCGCCAAGAACGGCTGAGTCCCGCGCTCTGTTTGCTTCATCACCGAAAGTGGAAATTTCTTCTTCCACTCCATATTTCGACGCTCTTTCGACTGAGGCAGTCCCCAGTCACGGAGCACTCGTATTTTCGCCAGGATACGTCGCTTCTTAACCCGGAAGAGCTGCCTATCAGCCTCTCCGAACGATAGCACCGTGTCAAAGTTAATCCTGACGGGTGTGTTTCTGCGTGATAGCTTGTGGTTTGTGCAGATGAGTCAGAAGTGTATCCACAGCAACTTCCAGGCCTCGATCGTGAGCCTGCTGCTTGGCGTCGCGCTGATGGCGACCGGCTGCGAGAGCGATCCATCGCTGTTTGGGGGTTGCTCCACCGAGGACATGGCCTCTTGCCCCCAGTCGGACGGGTTCGTGAATCCGTACGCGGGTCAGCTCGAGCTACTGAGCTGGCCGGAGACGCTGCGGAAAGCGAGCCTCGAGCTCACGGGCAAGCTGCCAACGGACCGGCAGATGCAAAGCACCGCGGAGTTCGGGCAAATGGGCCTCGAAGCGGCGCTCGCCGAGGTCATGCGCGACTCGGCGTTCGAGGACCGCGTGATTGAGCTCTACAACGATCACTTCCTCACCGACAAATACCTCGGCCGGGAAAACGCGATCGAGCTGCTCGACGAGGACGTGTACCCAAACCTTCGCTGGTTCGAGAACAAGTATCCGGGTGACGACGACAAAGCTCGCATGACCAACGACTCGCTTGCGCGAGAGCCACTCGAGCTCATCGCACACGTGGTTCGCTCAGAACGGCCTTTTACGGAGATTCTCACCGCGAACTACACGATGGCGAACGGCTTCTCTGCCCTGTCGCTGGTCGGACTGCCAGACGTTCCGCTTGGAATTGGCGAGAACCCCGAGAGCTTCCAGAAAGTCGAAGTCCCGGGCGTGCCGCACGCGGGCATCTTGACCTCTCCAATGTTCCTCAACCGATTCCCGACGAGCGACACCAACATCAACCGTCATCGATCGCGCATGGCGTACTGGTTCTTCCTCGACATCGACATCAATGAATTCGGTAGTCGCCCGGTCGATGCAAGCGACGACTTCGGCGACAACCCGACACTGACCAATCCGGCCTGCACGGTGTGCCACACGACGATGGACCCCGTCGCCGGCTTGTTCATGAACTGGAACGAGAGCGGCGAGTACAGCGGCGACGGCGACTGGTTCGGCCCTGACTACATTCTGCCCCCCGGTTTCAACGGTGAGGCTCTGCCCGACGGCGACCGGACCCGCGCGCTTCAATGGTTTGCGAAGCGCCTGGCGGACAATCCTCGCTTCGCACAGGCAACCGTGAAGACCGTCTTCGAAGGATTGACGGGCCAGAAGATTCTCGACATCAGCGTGGCGGCAACGCCCGAGATGGTCGAAGCGGCGCTCCAGATGCCCGCACCGAAAGCCGATGGCTTCGGCGGGGCCGGTGGCCTCGGTGGCCTCGGCGGCATGGGCGGCGACATGGGTGTCGGCGGCATGGGCGGCGACGACACCGGCACCGGTGGCGTAGCGGGCTCCGCAGGCCTTGGCGGCATGGGCGGAGTCGGCGGCATGGAGCCTCCGCCATTCCCGGACCCTGATCCGCCCGTGGACCCGAGCGTTCCCGAGTCGCTTCAGCGCGCATACAATCTTCAGCAGCAGGTCCTGCGCACGATTCAGAGTCGCTTCATCGCGAGCAACCACAACTTCAAGTTGCTCGTGCTCGAAATCGTCCTGAGCCCGTACTTCCGAGCCAAGAACTCGGCACCGATGTCTGCGGACATGGAGATGGAGCTCTCGACCTTCGGAACCTCGCGTCTACTGACGCCGGAGCACTTGAGCCGGAAGATCGAGGCGACCGCCGGCGTCCGTTGGCGACAGCGCCCGGACCGCGCCGACTACCTGCTCGACCAGTATCGAATCTTTTACGGCGGCATCGACTCGGACCTCGTCACCAAGCGCGTGACGGAGCCGAACGGTGTGATGGCGAGCCTCGCTCAGCGCATGGCGTACGAAGTGGCTTGCTCGGCGGTTCCCTACGATTTCTCGAAGCCCGTCAACGAACGAGTGCTGTTCCCAAGCGTCGACCGCGACACGCCACTGTCGGAAAGCTCCGAGCAAGTGCGTGAGACGGTTCGCCATCTTCACTCGAGGCTCCTCGGAGAAGTGGTGAGCGAAGAGGAGCTCGACGCGACGGTCGGCCTCCTGATGGAAGCGTACAGCCTGGGCCGCCAGGGACTCGCCGACGGAAGCGTGGAGGAAGGTCTAGTCGACCAGTGCCGGCTCAATCGCGACCGCAACACAAACGAGCAGCTGCCTGACAGCCGCCGCATCAATCAAGACTCCGAGTACACCATCCGCGCATGGATGGCGACGGTGAGTTATCTCCTGGCCGACTATCGGTTCTTGTACGAGTGAGGGAGGACTAACTGTGGACCGCCGTGATTTTCTACGAATGACAAGCTGGGCCGGCCTGACGTGTGTTCTACCGTCGGTCGTCGACCCGCTCCGCGCCAGCGCACAGCCGATCTCCGGCTCTGCGTACACGGGCACGTACTGGATCTTCATGCACGCGGGCGGAGGCTGGGACCCTACCCATCTTTGCGATCCGAAGGGACGCGCGAACGAGAACGAGAACGACCCGATGGGGCGCTTCTTGCAAAGCGATATCCGGACGGCGGGCAATATCAACTACGCGCCGCTCGGCGACGACGGCACCGCACTCGACGCGTTCTTCCAGGAACACTACCAGCGACTTCTCGTCATCAATGGCATGGACACGGGAACGAACGGTCATGACCAGGGCACTCGCGGGACGTGGAGTGGACGCACCGCCGAGGGCCACCCGCCCATCGGCGCTCTGATTGCAGCGACTCATGGTGAGAGCCTTCCCATGCCGCTCATCGGCTACGGCGGCTATCTCGATACGCAGGGTGTGACGAACGCAGTCCCGCTGGGCGACGGCGGCTTGCTTCACAACCTGGCGTTCCCCGCGCGGCCCGATCCGACGGGTTCGGAGGACAACTACTTCGGCCACAACGACGTGCCTGCGTTGATTCAGCGCGAGCAGCAACTTCGCTTGCTCAGGCTGCAAGGCCAGCAGCGTCTTCCCCGGATTTGGGACGGTCAGGATGAGCTCATGCTCGCCCGCCTCGGGCAGGACGACCTCAAGCGTGTCTCCGAGGCGCTTCCTGAGAACTTCGCGGACGGGCGGCTTCAACGCCAGATCCAGGTCGCGCTCGCGGCGTATCAGGCTGGACTTTCGGTCAGCGTGAGCGTGAGCACGGGCGGCTTCGATACGCATGGCAACCACGACCAGAACCATCTTCCGCGACTGATCGACTTCGTGAACGCAGCCAACTTCGCAATGCAGGAAGCGGAGCGAATGGGCATCGCGGACAAGGTTGCCGTCGTGATGGGTTCCGACTTCGGCCGGACGCCCGGCTACAACAACGGGAACGGCAAGGACCATTGGCCGATTAGCTCGATGATGATGATGGGCCCCGGGATCCCTGGGAACCGGGTGATTGGCGGCACGGATGACCGGCACAACGTGTTCCTCGTCGATCCCGTGACGCTCGAACCAACGGGCCGACCGGATGAAGCCGAAGGTACGCGACTCGGAATCGCCGACGTGCATCGCTCGCTACGCGATCTCGCTGCCGTACCTGACGACTACAAGGCCGCCTTCCCGCTCGCCGGGTCGGACCTGCCGATCTTCGTCTAGCGACCGGCGCAGGGCACCTCGAGGCCGAGTTCCGCTGACGGCGGAAGACGGGCCTCAACGTCGACGCCTGCCTATACTGGAAAGTGGAAAAAGAGGGGGGTCTCTTTTTCATTTGGGGGGAGTACATGTCTTTGCTGCAGAAGTGGGGAGTCGCGGGTTTGTTGTTGGTCACGGCGCTATCCATCGCGCCGGGGGAGGCGCGCGCGTATCCCGCTGAGCCGTACAGCCTGGACGAAGGCAAGAAGGCTCACACAAAGCGTTTCCACATACTTGGAGATCTCGGGCTCTTCGCCGGCAAGCTCGAAGGGGACCAACGCACGATCGTCCTCAGCCCGGTGATCGAGATGCGGTTTCAGCTCGCATACAGCGTCCTCATGCAGGTCATGTGGGGCTTCTCCTATGCGAACGTCGACCTCGAAGACGCGGACAAGGAAAACACGTTTCGAGTCGGCAACCCCTACGTCGCCTTCCACTACCAGGGGAAGAAGAACCAGTTTTCGTATCGCGTGGGCGTCGGTGCAACGGTGCCAGCGGCGAGTCTCTCGGACGACATCAATGACCGAATCATCCAGTCGCAGGCCTACTACTTGGCGGCTGGACTCCGAGGGAATACGGACCTGTGGCTTTGGGACCCTCATACCGTCAGCGTCGTCGTGCCGATCGGCTTCGAGCGCAGGAAACCGACTGGCTTCCTGTGGGGCGCGTATCTCGACACAGCCGCGCTGATCAAACTGAACGAGAAGAACGCACGCACGTCGAAAACGGACTTCCTGATGCAGATGGCCGCGATGATGGGCTACCAGGCGACCGATTGGCTGCGCGTCGGCTCGAGGTTCACTCTCGTCCTCATTCCGAAGTGGAAAGAGCAGAACACGCAGCTTGCGGTCGAGCCCTTCCTTCGCTTCGGCAACGAGAACGCGTTCGGCGCGATTCGAGTGAACATCAACCTCGACAACCCGTACGGCTTCTCGTTCGACGACCGTCAGGTCTGGGGTCTACGCGTCGCCGGCGGCGCCTCGTTCTAAGCTCAGGGTTGAACGGCCGCATAAGACGGGCCAGGACCGTCGAGCCAGGTTAGCGCACGGATGGCACCAGTCTCCACATCGACGACAGACAGGGTCTTGTCCGCGATGTGCGCCACGAACGCGAAGCTATCTCTGCCATCAACAGCAGCCGTGAGCGGGAAGGCCCCACCCGGTAGCGCCTGCGGGTTGGCAGGAAGCAAGGTGTCCCCGTCGACGTCGATCGTCACGAGGTTCGCGCCCGTCCCTGCGGGAGCAAGAATCTGGTCACGACTTGGCATGTAGGTCACGCCATAGGGGAAGCCCCCGCCGACGGGGAAGTTTCCGATGAGCTCGGGCGCGCTCGGATCCGAGGTGTCGACGAGTGATACGTCGAGACCGAAGCTGTTCGCCACCACCACGCGACTTTCGTCGGCGAGGAACGTGACATCGGACGGATCGTTGCCCGTAGCGACCAGCGCGCTGAGCGTTGCGGCCGCATCCACGGTCTCGAAAACATGGACGCCGCCATTCGCCCCCGCAAGGTTGATCGCACCAAGGGTTCCGTCCGGGCTCAGAACCACCTGCTCCGGGCGCCCACCGAGAGTGATCTCCTCGATGACCGCAGCCCGCTCGATGTCGATGATCGACATGGTGTTCCCAGGCTCGTCGATGGTGCCGTAGTTGGCGGTGTAGGCGACCAAGCCATCTGCGCTGATCGCGATCCCCATCGGCACATGCGCGGTCTCGACCTCCACGGCCTCCCCTGTGTCGAGATCGACGATCAACATCGCCCCGCCCGGGGGCACTTCGGGTGAGCCGATTAGCCCGTTCGCTACGCCGTCTCCGTCGAAGAAGCCGGGTCCAACGGCGACTAGCGCGCTCTTGCCGTCGGGCGTGATCTCGAGCTCGAGTGGGCCGGGCTCGAAAGCCCCAAGGTCGATGGTACGAAGGCGCGAATCGGTGGCGCTGCTCTCTCCGTCGATGAGCTTCGCGTAGTCAAAGAGAGTGAGGCTCTTGTTGAGCCAATCGGCCGTGACGACGAGCCGAGTGTCAGTGCCACCGCCGCCGCTCTCTCCACCGGAGCCAGCGCTTCCAGCACTCCCACCAGAGCCCCCGGCCGCCGAGCTCGAATCGCTACACCCCGCTAGAGCGAGGCTCAAGAAGAGCCCGGCCAACCAACCCATGCGCATCGTCATGGGGCGCGAGTATAGGGGAAAGTCTCAGCGTTTGCTGCTCGCGAGTAGCGAATCGAGATGCTCGTACTCGTGGAGCACCTTGGCGGGCAACTCCACGCTGGCGAGATCGTGCTCCTGCGGAATCCCGACCCACACTTCGTGGCGGCGCGCAACGCTCTCGATGCCCGCGATGAGGCTCTGATGCTCGCCCGGCTCACAGTCTCGCGCGATGCTGAGGAGCACCATCGAAGCGTTCGCCTGGTCGGCAGCTTCGGAGATCTCGTTGAACGGCATGTGCGTGCCGAGGTAGATGGGCTCGAAGCCGCGACTCGCCGCCATGAACGCGCCGATGATGGCGCCGAACTCGTGCAGGTGTCCCGGCGGCGTGGCGACGATGATGCGAGGGGCACCAGGGGCCGGCTCGGTGTGCCGCATCAAGGTTCCAAGCAGGCTTCGGAGTTGACCGGAGATGAGGTGTTCGTGCGAGATCCGCAACTGCTTGGCGTTCCAAGCCTCGCCGACCCTGCGCATCAATGGAACGATGACCTCGAGGGTGAGCGTCATCGGAGGAAGGATGGCCGCCGTCCGAGTGAGGATCGATTCAGCTCGCTGCACCTCGAAGTTCATGATCGCGCCGAGGTAGTCCTCGACCAGCGCTGCGTAGAGAGAGACCTGGCTGCCGATGTCGGGACTCGTCTCGCCGATGATTCGACGGAGCTCTTCGTCGCGAAGACGCGCTACCTGTCCGATCGAGTGCCCCAACTCGGTCGCACGGCGGAGAAGCACGAGGCGTCTGACTTGTTTACCGTTGTACCGCCTCTTGTTTCCCTCGGTGCGATCTGGCGCAACGGCTCCGTAGCGGCGTTCCCAGACGCGTATGGTGTCAGCGGTCAAGCCCGTGAGTCGTGACACGACTCGCATTGGGTAGAGGCCATTGGCCTGGGGAACCACGCTGGGCTCCTCGATTGTGGCGGTGGCTTGGGCGGTAGTTGTCATGGTGACCCCGGAAGAAAGGTAAGGGGCGAGTACTCATTGCTGAGAAACAGCGCGATTCGCCTGACAATGAATGGGGTGGTGGTTTCAACATTCATTTTTCGCGTGCTCCAAGCTCTGGGTACCCGCCCCTTACCGGGAAAGGGTGAGACCGCCCGTCCGTTGGGCGGACGGTCTCGGGTTGTAGGAAGAGGATGAGGATGAGAGATGAATCTAAGTCTTAGGGCGAGGGGATCAGAACAGTGTCGATGACGTGGATGACCCCGTTGGAGGCCATCACGTCGGTCTTGATGACGTTCGCATCGTTGATGCGGACGCCGGCATCGGTGGCCGAAATGGTCACCGCTTGCCCTTCCACGGTGTCCGCGGAGTCGAGCTTGACCACGTCGGCGGCAAGGAACTCACCAGCGATGACGTGGTACTTCAAGATCGAAGCAAGCTTGTCTTTGTTCTCCGGAAGCAGGAGGCTGTCGAGCGTGCCGGCCGGAAGCTTCGCGAAGGCGTCGTCGGTGGGCGCCAAGACCGTGAAGGGGCCAGGGCTCTGCAGGGTCTCGACCAGACCGGCGGCCTGAATCGCAGCAACGAGAGTGTTGAACTGACCGGCGCTAGCAGCGACGGTCACGATGTTCGGGGCTGGCTGCTCCGCAGCAACTGGGGCCATCGTCTTGGCCGCCTCTGGTGCGTCCTTCGCGCAGCCGACCAGAGCAAGGGTTAGTAAGGTAGAAAATAGAAGTGCTGTCATTCGCATTGGTGTTTCCTTCAAGTGGGCGTTTACGAGGGCATGGCCTTCGCAGAATCGGGAATGCGCGGGCTCCGTGGAGCGCCAAGCGCGAGGTGGGCGGCAAAGCGGTACATGAGCCAGCTATGAAATCTCGCCTGGGTGAACACGTAGACGAGCCAGGGAAGCCTCGGTTCGTAGTCGTGGACGACCGTGAGCAAGGTCCGGCCGCCGAGTACCTGGCGGAGCTCGAACCTCGGCTTGCCGCTCGTTCCGCATAGCAGCCCGCCAGTCACATAGAACAGCTGACGGCTGCGCCCGCTCCTCTCCGGAGCCCAGCGCAACACGAGAAGCGAGAGATTGAACGGCGCGAGTACGAACGAAAAGCATCCAAGCGAATCGAGCTCTACGCGCAGCAGGCCGCTCAGAAACCTCGGCAACCAGAGCAGGTACTCGCGAGCGGCGCGTTTGGCGCCCCAGCCGGCTGGGAGCGTCATGCGCTGCACCGAGCGAACGAGAGATGGACCACGGCGACGCCCAGCACCTTGGAAAGCGTGCGGGACCGAGCCGTCCTGCTCAGCGACGGCGAGGCGAATGGCCTCGGCGGTGGGCGTACGCTCGATGCCGAGCTCGTCGGCGAGTCCATCATCGTTCGCCACCATCTCGTGTCGCAGGCTTTGAACGAGGGGACCGACGAGCGCTTTGGGTGCGCCGGTGACCATGGACACCCACAGACGGGACAGACCGGGCGACAGGACGCGAGATGGAATGAACACGCGACGCTCTCCAAGCGCCTCCGCGGTCAGTTGCATCATCTCCTTGTAGGTAACGACATCGGGAGCACCGATGTCGTGGGCGCGGTCGTAGTGCTTCTCTTTGCCGATCACTCCGCGAATGAGCTGCACGACATCTCGAAGCGCGATGGGCTGAGTCCGCGTGTTCGTCCAGCGGGGACAGACCATCAACGGGAGACGTTGAACGAGGCGCCGCATCACTTGAAAAGAGGAGCCCTGGCCCCCGAGGATGAGCCCAGCGCGAAGCGTCGTGACCGGGACGACATGCGAGGCAAGCGTCTCCTCGACCTCTCGTCGGCTTTCGAGGTGCTCCGACAAGACGCCGTCCGTAGGAAACAGCCCTCCAAGGAAGATGATCTGTTTGACCCCGGCCCCAGCCGCAGCGCGGGCAAAGTTATCGGCACAGACCACGTCGAGGTCGGCGAAGCTGCCCTGAGTCAGGCGAGTCGTCGGCATCATGTTGTGGACGAGGTACACGGCGTACTCCACGCCCTCGAGCGCGCTCTCCGCTTCCTTTAGGGAGAAGAGGTCGCAGGAGCGGTACTCCGCGAAGCCCCCGCCCGGCTGGCGCTCAGAACGCGACAGCCCGACCACGTGGAAGTCCTCCGCGAGCACAGGGGCGAGCGCCTGGCCGACGAAGCCAGAGGCCCCGGCGATCACTAAGCTTGGTTTTGCTGCCGTTCCCACGGTTGTCTATCTAGTGTCTAGGTTTTCTTGGTCAAGACCTAGACAGCGTATTTGTGCAAAAGTGCAGAATCTTCGCCGATAGAATCAACAGCGCAGAAAGTGCGCCCGAAAACACTCGAAAATGCAAGGAAATTGGCCGTTCTGAACTGCTTGCCATGGCACGAAAATTGGAACATGTTCTAGTGGAACACGTTCTAGTTTTCGAAGATGGAGCCGCCGATGACCAACGAGACGACGACGAACCCCTGGGCAGGATTCGCCCGAGGCTGGTTCATGCTGATGTTCTCCGAGGAGCTGAAGCCGACGGAGGTGGTCCCGCTGACCCGATTCGGCCAGGAGCTCGTGCTCTTCCGAACCGAGGCCGGCGAAGCCAAGGTGCTCGACGCCTATTGCCCCCACATGGGCGCGCACCTCGGTCACGGGGGCAAGGTCGACGGCGAGGGCATCGTCTGCCCGTTCCATGCATGGAAGTTCGACGGCACCGGAAAGTGCGTCGAGATCCCGTACGCGAAGCGGATTCCACCCAAGGCGGGGGTCCCGTGCTGGCCCGTGCTCGAACGGAACGGGATGATCTTCGTCTGGCACGACCGCGAGAAGAGTCAGCCTGATTGGGAGATCCCAGCCCTCGAGGAGTGGGACGACCCAGAGTTCCTTCCGTGGCGGTACGCGAAGCTTCAAATCAAGACACCGCCATTGGCGATCGCCGAAAACCTCGCCGACGCCGGGCACTTCATCCCCGTTCACAATACGCACCCGATCCCGGGCTCGTTTAGCAACACCTACAACGAGCACGTCGGCCAGCAGAAGATCAAGGCGATCGCCTATCCGGTGCATGGAGGCAAGGACGAGTTCGAATCCACCGCGACGTACTACGGGCCCGCATACCAAGTTACGAAAATGCGCGGCAAGGGGCTCGGCGTGATCATCAACGCCCACACCCCGATCGACGATGACAACGTCATGCTTCGCTTCGGGGTTTCCATGAAGGCTTCGAAGGGGATGTCGGCCGACCTGATCGACCACTTCATCAACAACATGCGGGACGGGTACCTCCAAGACGTGCAGATCTGGGAGAACAAGATCTATCTCGAGCGGCCGATGCTCTGCGACGGAGACGGTCCGATTGGCGAGTTCCGACGTTGGTACTCGCAGTTCTACACGCCACGCGCACAAAGCGCGGATGCGGCCGAGTGATCATGGGGGCTCCAATGAGCGCGAACCGAAAACCCGACTTCCGCAGCCTCGCGACCGAGGCGAAACCCATCTTAAGAGAGCGAAACGCCCAATGCGACGCCAACCGCGTCGTCCCGAGCGAAACGATTGAAGAGCTCAAGGACGCTGGGTTCTTCCGCATGATGCAGCCCAAGCGCTGGGGTGGCTACGAGTGCCACCCGCTCGAATTCTTCGACGCCGCGATCGAGGTTGCCTCGGCATGCCCGTCGACCGCGTGGGTGCTCGGCGTCGTCGCGGTGCACAATTGGCAGTTGGCCCTCTTCCCTGAGCAGGCTCAGAAAGATGTGTGGGAAGGCGAGCACGGGCTCGATACGCTGATCGCATCGTCGTACATGCCGGTCGGAAAAGTGACGCGCGCCGACGGGGGCTATCGTCTCAGCGGCAAGTGGGGATTCTCGAGCGGGAGTGATCATTGCCAGTGGACCTTCCTCGGCGCCTTCGGACCGCAGGAAGAGGGTAAGCCGCAGGATATGTTCACGCTGCTGCTGCCCCGATCGGACTATGAGCTCATCGACGATTGGTTCGTGTCTGGACTCAGGGGCACGGGAAGCAAGTCGGTCGTCGTCGACGGGGCGTTCGTCCCCGAGCACCGAGTGCACCGGATGTCCGACGCGTTCCGGATGAAGAGCCCGGGCAATGAGGTGAACACGAGCGCGCTCTACCGAGTGCCCTTCGGGCAGCTCTTCACGCGAACGGTGGCGACGCCGGCAATCGGCATGCTACAGGGCGCGCTCGACGCCTATGTGAATCTCAACAAGTCACGCAAGGGTCGCGCGGATGGGAAGAAGGCCGCGGATGATCCATTCAACCTCGAGACCTGTGCGCGCGCCACACTCGCGATACGCGAAGTTCGTGCGCTCATGCGCAACGACTGGAACGAGATGGTCGACAAGGCCGAGGCGGGCGAACCGATCGCGGTCGAAGACCGGGTCGCATACCGAGCGAACGCGGGCGCGGCCACCGACCGAATGGTCAAGGCCCTGGACGACCTGTTCATGGCGAGCGGCGGCTCCGCTATCTTCCTCGACCAAGACATCCAGCGCTTCTTCCAGGACATCCACGGAGCGCGCGCCCATCACGCAAACAATCCTCTCAAGACGCAGCGGAACTACGGTGGCCTCTTGATGGGCGAGCAAACGACGGACTTCTTTCTCTGAGCAGGGCATGGGATCGGGCGTTCACAGCTTGGGCTACTTCCTCTTCGAGGTGTCGAATCTCGGCGCCTGGGACGAGCGAAGACGCGACCTCGGCTGGGGTAGGCGCACCCTCGACGACTCCACCAGGGAACTGGCCGCATACGACCGAATCAGCGATTGGGGCCATCAATCTCCGTACCGAAGGCCACCACATCGACGAACAAAAATGGGAGAACAGCCATGAGCAAGAAGCCGCGATTTCCGATTCCACGCTACCCGAGAGGATGGTTTCAGGTGGCCTACGCCGACGAACTGAAAGCGGGCGACGTGGTGCCGCTCAAGTACTTCGGCGTCGAGATGGTGATGTTCAGGACCGAAGATGGAGAGGTCGCCGTCCTCGATGCGTTCTGCCCACACATGGGCGCGCACCTCGGGCACGGGGGCAAGGTCGAGGGCGACGGCATCGTCTGCCCATTCCATGCATGGAAGTTCGACGGCTCGGGCAAGTGCACGGAAGTGCCGTATGCGAAGCACCTCCCGCGCAAAGCCAACGTCACGGCATGGCCCGTGATCGAACGCAACGGCGTCATCATGGTGTGGCATGACATCGAAGGGAAAGAGCCGGAGTGGGAGATCCCGGAGATTCCGGAATGGAACAACGATGAGTGGACGCCCTACTGGCGGCAGCATTGGAAGTTGCGCACGCACAACCAGGACATGTGCGAGAACGTGGTCGACAAGGCGCACTTCCGATACGTGCACGGCATGGAAATCGTCCCTCAGCCGCATACGATCAAGCTCGAATACCCTCACATCACGATGGTCACCGACGCCCTCTACAACACGCCGCGCGGCGACGTGAACGGCGAGCTCGATGTTGAAGTACACGGCTTTGGCTTCTCGGTCAGCCGCTTCCGAGGCATCGTCGAGACGACGAACATGGCCTCCGTGACGCCAATCGACGACGAATACTGTGACGTCCGCTTCTCATTTACGGTGAAGAAAATCGGCGGCGCGGAGATCACCGAGGGGGTCGGCCGGGCCTTCACGAAGGAGATCGCTCGACAGCTCGAAGAGGACGCGCCGGTTTGGGAAAACAAGGCGTTTTTCAACCAGCCGATGCTTTGCGACGGAGACGGACCGATCGCCGAATTCCGCAAATGGTGCACCCACTTCTACCCGGAGTGGTATCACAAGCAGGCGCAAGACGAGTATGATGGTGTGAAGGAGGTGAGCAAGCCGCTCACGCTTGCGGAGAGACGCCGGCGGCCTGCTGCAGCATAGATGGATAGCGGATCCGAAACTCAATCACCGGCCACGCCGGACGAAATCAGGGCGCGCATTCGTAGCGAGCACGCGCAGATCTCTGCGCTGCTTGCGCGTGTCGAGGCGTTGAGCGAACGGGTGGGTGCGCAGGATCCGAAGTCGATCCTCGCCCTTCGCGAAGAGCTTCAGGCACTCGGCGAGCTGCTCACCGCACACCTTCACTATGAAGAGTACCAACTTCCCTCGCTCGCAGACGAAGGCACTGCCGACGCGGTTGCAGAGGAGATGCGCCGCGAGCACGGAGAGCAGCGCGTGCTCTTCGACGGAATCATTCGAGAGCTCGATGAGACCGCCGTGGGCGAGAAGCTCGCCACCGGAGTTCGCGAGCTCGCCCGAGCGATTCGCGACGACATGGAAAACGAAGAACGCGACCTCCTGAGCAAGCCATGAAGATCATGTACAACGCTGCCAATTGCAATCACTACGGCGTGTGTTGCGAGGAGGCTCCGGAAATTTTCTCATTCGCCGAGGACGGGAGCCTCTTGATTCAGACATTCGAGATTCCACCCGACCTCGAAGACAAGGCGCGGGACGCATGCATGATGTGCCCCACACAGGCGATTCAAGTCGAGGAGTAGCCGCGAGGCCGACTAGATGCGCGCCAAGAGCTTGGTCGTGAGCATTCTCGAAGACGCGATGATGGGAGTCATCGTGTGGCTCGACGCGCTCGTCGGGAACCCGGACGAGTCGAGCACGTAGACATCGTTCGTCCCGTAGACTCGACCATCGGGATCCGCGCCGCCATCGCGCTCCGAAGGTGCAAAGCGCACGGTGCCCTGCTGGTGCGCGCTGATGAGGGGCGCCGTCGCTGGCGCGAGCGATAGAGCGCTTGCTTTTCCAGCGTCGCTACGGGACCTCATGCGAACTGCAGGCATCGTCGGTACCAGCACCTCGCGCGCGCCCGCCTCGAAGTAGATCTTCGCGCTCGTTTCAACCGCGCTGCGCAGCCGCTGCCGATGGTCCTCACGCTGTTCGTATCGGATGGTGAGACGACCGTTGCGGGCCACCTCCACGCGACCGGAGGGAGCATCGGGCACCAGAAGCAGGGAGGCCGCCATCTGGTCGTACTGCGCCATGCCCGCCATCGCGGGCGCTCCCGAAAACGGCAGCAAGGTGGAGACGATGCCCGGGGTGCCCATGATCGCCTCGATCCGGTAGCCCCAGAGCCCGAACTCCGCATTGTCCTCTTCCTCGAACTCCGTGACCGCGTACGATTGGGGCACGCCATCGAACGCAGCGATGCGCTCGTCGAACATCGCGATCACCGAGAGCTGAGGTTGGAGCGTGAGATGTTCACCAACGTGCTCGTTGCCGATGCCGGAGCGCAAGAGGAGCTGCGCCGACGCGATCGCATTGGCCGCAATGATGACGATCTTCGCGCGAACCGTGAACTTGCCTTCCTCACGATAGCCGCCGGCATCGAGCGTGCGGACCGAGACCTCTTTGAGCTCCTGGGTGGCCTTGGTGATCTTCACTGCCCTTGCGCGCGTGTAGACGAGCGCGCCGGCCTCGAACGCCTTGGGAAGCGCGACCATTCGAGGGTTGCGCTTCGAGTGAATCGGACACCCGATGAGACACGTGCCGAGGCCGCGACAAGCGACTCGATTGTGCATCATCACCTCGCCGCGAAGGCCAAGCGCCTGGGTCCCCTGGCGAAGCTTGTCGTTCGCGAGGTTGACCAGGCTCTCCGGAATGCGACTCGCGGACAAGTCTTGAAGCGCGGCCTCGACGAAGGGCCGAAAGGAAACCGGGGCGTAGTCGGCAAGACCGAATTTGCTCGCCCAATGCTTGAGCACGCCGTCGGGCGGCGGTACCACGTCGCAGGCATTGATGACGCCGCCACCACCGAGGACACGGCCCTGCAACACGCTCACGGAGAGGTCGTGACTCGCGCGCCCTCCCCGGTCCATGTAGAGCTGGTCGTACATGGCGGCGTCGCGTTGTGTCCGCTCGGGCCCGATGAGGTCACGCCCCTCTTCGAGCAGGACGACCTCGTGCCCGGCTTCGCTTAGAAGTCGCGCCGCGGTCGCGCCACCACAGCCGGAGCCGATGATACAGACCTCGGTTAGGACCTCACGCGGCGTCGCCTCGCTCGACAGGTCGACGATCGGACCCGTCACCGCTCGCCTCCCGCCCGTCGCAGCATCGAGGGCCCCCCGTAGCCGATGTAGGGCCAAACCTCTTCGTGATCGAAAAAGACCAAGTTGAAGAACTTGCGCATCGCGATGCTGACCTGTCGACGCACTAGCTCGTCACTGACACCCCAGGTGTCCCAGTGGGCGCTTCGCTCCGATACATCGAGCCGGGAAAACGTGGTCAAGCGCCGGTCGAAGACCAAGGGTCCAAACTCGATTAGGACGAGTGCCTTTCGCAGGTCGGTGACGTTGTGTTCGGGCTCCTTGGCGAGAAACCCATCGAAAGCGCGGGGCAAATCCATCGCCGTCGCATCGACGGGAATGAGCTCGCTCGTCGGGAACATCACCTCGACCAAGCTCCGAAGCGTTCGGTACTCGTGATCGTCGAGCACGTGTAGCCCATCGACAGACGGGGCGCGGCCCCGCAACGCAAGGAGGCCCCCACCCCCGAGGCCGAGGAGCGCACCGCCCGCCACGAGGCTCGCCTTCAGGAAGCGACGGCGCGAGAGAAACGCAAAGAGCCCCTCGGACGCAGCCTCATCTTTCCGAACACTCGACACGGCTCATCTCTTTCGCTTGCGGGCTTCTTCGTCGTCCTCGGGCTGCTCCTTGTAGTCGACTCGAACCCGACCTTCGCCGAGGGTGGCGATGGTCTCGAGCGCCTGGAGACGTGCCTCGGTGTCTCGCCGATAGGCGCGAAGCTCGGTCAGCTCTTCCCGCATGCGCTCGGTCTCTTTGGTGCGGGCGAGTCTGAGTTTGTACCAGAGCCACGATCCCCAGCCGATCAGACCGACGACGGCCAAGGGAATGAGGAGCTCGATGATGATGGCCACGGAGATCTTGTGCCTTCCCAAGACCTCGACCGCAAGTAAATCCTGTTCTCACATGCTATAGAGAAGCGATGGGTGGCGACGCCGACGAAATGAACGCATTTCGCGACCTTCAGTCCCGCCTCGGGCCGCGCTGGGAGCTTGCAGACGGCGACGGTCCGGAGCCTCGAGACATCGTCGTGATCCCGTCGCTCTCCTTCGACGGCATCGACCGCATCGCCATCGATGGAGTGATTCACTACGAGGAGCGGATGTTGTTCGCGCTGAACCTCCTGAGGCATCCGCGCGCGCGCCTGGTCTACGTGACATCGGCTCCCATTCATCCGTCCGCCGTGGACTACATGCTTTCCCTAGTGAGCGGCATTCCCACCGAGCACATGCGGCGGCGGCTGACCCTACTGCCGCTCTACGACAGCTCGCTCGTCCCGCTCTCCGAGAAGATCCTCGCGCGGCCCCGTGTCATCGAGCGTATCCGGCATCTGATTCGCCCTGAGTGCGGCCTCATGACCTGCTTCACGGTGTCCGAGGCAGAAAGAAGCTTGGCCGTTGCCCTAGGGATTCCGCTATACGGGGTCGACCCTGAACTTCTGTGGCTCGGCACCAAAAGCGGCTCGCGCTGGGCGTTCCGAAAGGCCGGCGTGCCGCTCCTTCCCGGAGCGGAAGACCTGAAGAGCGAGGCCGACTTGGTGCACGCCATCGACGGTCTAGTCGGGGAGACCGAGCACCTCGAGCGCGTCGTGGTGAAGCACAATACGGGGTTCAGCGGCCACGGAAACGCCATCCTCGACCTGAGCACCGTCCATGAGACCCGCCCTCGAAGCGGGACGAGCCGCGAAGGCCGCGAGCAAGCCCTCTCCGATGCGCTCCGCGCCATGCGCTTCGTCGACGAGCGTCACACCTGGGAATCATTCCTCGCCAAGTTCGAGCAAGGTGGAGGCATCATCGAGGCCTTCCTCGAAAGCCCGGAAAAGCGCGCACCGAGCTGCCAGTTGCGGATCTCGCCAACCGGGAGCCTCGACCCCATCTCGACACACGACCAGCTCGTCGAAGGTGTCGACGGCCAAATCTACGCAGGATGCAGGTTTCCGGCGGATGCGGCGTATCGAATGATGATCCAGCAAGACGCGCTGCAAGTCGCTGAGGTTCTGCAAGCCAAGGGGGCGGTCGGTCGTCTCGCAGTCGATTTTCTCTGCGTCCGCTCGGGTGAGCGCTCCTGGAACCACTACGCCATCGAAACCAACCTGCGGCTCGGGGGCACGACCCATCCGATGATGCTGCTCCGAATGATGACCGACGGACGCTATGATCCGGGTACCGGCCTCTATCTGACACCGCGGGGCGAACCACAGTTTTACGTAGCCACCGATTCGCTGGCCTCCGAGGCGTACCGTGGCCTGCTCGTCGAAGACCTCCTCGACATTGCCGCAGTCGAGGGTTTGCACTATCAGGCTTGGTCCGAAGCTGGGGTGCTCTTTCACTTCACAGGAGCGCTCAGCGAGCACGGGAAGCTGGGGATCACGGCCGTCGGCAAGAGCCAGGCGGAAGCGAACGAGTGGTTCGAGCGAACCCGGCGTGTGTTGGACGAACAAACCAAGAGATAGCCCCTTGTACATCGAAGAAGTGAAGCCAGGCGTCCTTCGCATCTCGGCCTCCGCCGACTTTCCTCGGCCCTATGTCGGCGTGGGCGGCTCCATGCATGGTGACGAGCCCTGCGGCGCACTCGCGATTCAGCGAATCGCCGGAGACTTCGAGAGCCGAGTGCTCGCGCCTGCCAAGGGCACCGTGTTTCTCGTCCACGCGAACCCGAAAGCCACGTCGCTCGGTCGCCGCCATACGCCGGAGGGCGATGACCTAAACCGCCTTTGGGATTTCGCGTTTACCGAGCAGCTTCGCTCCGAGGCCTGGGGCTACGAGCACCGGCGCGTGCTCGAGCTGAAGGATGTGTTGGGCGACCTCGACGTATTTCTCGACCTGCATTCGGCGAGGACGTCGACGCCCCCGTTCGGCGTGAGCAATGGCGAAGCCAACATCGATGCGATCGCAAAACAGATCGGCATCTCTTTCCTCGTGCAGAGCTGGTACGGCCTCGCGGACAAAGTGATGACTGGTTTCCTCAAGCTCGCGGGCGTTCCCGCCCTGTCCGTCGAGTGCGGCGCCCACGGCGACCCCGAGATCGCAGGCAAGGCCCACTCGATCGCGATGAACTTCCTCCGCGCGACCGGCGCGATCGCGGATGGCCAGAGAACGAACGGCTGCGAGGTTCAGCTCGTCCATGTCGTCGAGCGGATCACCCGCCCGAGCGAGGAGTTCCACTTCGCTGAACGATGGACAGGTTTCCAGCGGCTCGAGCCGGGCACCTTGGTCGGTCGCGACCGGGTCACGGAGATTCGGGTGAGCCAAGCCTGCTACGCGGTTCTTCCGAACGAAGACGTCGAAGTGGGCGACGACGTGGTCTACCTCGCGGTTGATAGCTGAGCGCCAAACGATCTAGAAAAGCTCCCTAGGTTCCCGTATAAGGCGGTCCATGGAAAACGGGATCGAGGCGCGCACATGGCACTGGCGAATCGTGGGCGTCGCAGCGATGCTGGCCGGCTTGATGACCGGCTCGGCCGCCGAGGCACAGCCTCAGGTCGACGCTGGACTTCACAAGGACGAAGCCGCTCCCGAGACCGAGGTCGTCGTGGCAGAAGACGGGATGGGGCTCACCACCGCCTACATGCTCGAGTTTGGGGACGACAAGGACTGGATCCGTTTGCTGTCGGGAGAGTGGCTTCGAGGCAACGTCGAACGGATGCGTGACGGAGCCATCGAATTCAATAGCGACGAGCTCAAGCTGATCACGTACGACTGGAAGAAGGTCACCGAGCTCCACTCGCCCAAGGCCAACACCTACAACTTCACGGACGCGACCGACCTCACGGGTCCCGCCATGATCAACGAAGAATTCGTCACCGTTCAGACGGTCGATGGCGTCGTGGTGCGCAAACGCTCCGAGCTCCAGGCGATCATCGAGCACACGCGACGCGAGCGAAACTACTGGTCCACCGTCTTGCGCCTCGGGCTCACGGCGAATGCGGGAAACACGGAGAATCTCACCTTCAATGCATTCTGGCAGTTGGTCCGGGAAGACACGCTCACCCGCACAGCGCTGAGCTATGACGCAACATTTGGTACCGCAGCACGCGCGGAGGTTGCCAATCGGCATCTCGGGAGCGGTGACGTCGATGTGTTCGTTCACCCCGTCATCTACGTGAAGGCGCTTACGGGGCAGCTACTCTACGACAAGTTCCAGAACATCCGGCTCCGCGCGACGCCGGCGGCGGGGGTCGGCTTCCACTTGATCACGAACTACATCGTCAATTGGGATCTCGAATTCGCGCCCGCTGGATACCAGTATCTCTCGCTGCTCGACCCGGCCGCTAGCGTCGAGAACCCTCAAAGCGACGGGTACATGATGTTCCGCATGTTCGCGGACCTCGACTTCACCAACGACATTCAGCTCATCCTCGAATGGCGAACCAACCTCGTCTACACGACGATCGGCAACACGAACCATGTGGGAAACGCGGACTTCACACTTCGCGTGACGACGATTCTCTACTTCAATACGTCGTTTCTGTTCCTTCGGACCGAGGATCCGTTTCCGAGGTCCGACGGCAGCGTTCCGAAGAGGAACGACTACCAGATCACGTTCGGCGTTTCGCTTCGAATCGGATGAGCCACACGAAGCGCCGGGCGACGTCGCTGCGGCCGTGACTCATTTCTCGTCTTTGCGGAGGGTCGCGAAGAAACCCTCGCCGGGCTCGGGGCTGTGCGGGTTCAACATGCCGCAGCCAACCTGATCGGCGGCCTCGCGCGGGTCGTCCGACTCCGCGGAGAGATCCGGAAGCGCCATCCCCGAACGAAGGACTTCGATGGCGCGATGGGTAGAGAGATAAACCCGACCCTCCACCGCAAGCTTCTCGAGCAAGCCCGTTCGCTGCAGGACGTCCCGCACGGGGCCCTTGATGCGGGTCAAGATGAGCTTGATGCCCCGCGCCTCGAGCTCCTCGTCGAGCTCCGCCAAGGTCACCGCCGCAGCGGAGTCGAGATCGTTGACGCCCGCCGCTTCGAGAACGAAATATCGGACGGGCTCTTCGGATTCGTCGACGAGCGTGCGAACGGTCTCCTTCAGGAAGCTCACGTTGCCGAAGTAGAACTGGGCGTCGACGCGAACGAGAATGATCCCAGGAATCATCTCCGCATGCGGGTGGCGGTCAGCATTGAGATAGGTCTGAGACTCAGGGATGCGACCGAGAACTGCGAAGTGCGGGCGGGTGGTTCGAACGAGGAAGAGCAAGACCGATGCACCAACGCCGACCAGGATGCCCCACTGGATGCCTAGCGAAAGCGTCGCGACAAAGGTGAGCACGAGCAAATAGAAGTCGGTACGCTTCACGTGCCACACCTCGCGGGCGCCCTGAACGTCGATGAGCCCAACGACGGCGGCGACGATGATGGCGCTGAGCGTGGCCTTCGGCAGATAGTAGAAGGCCCCCGTGAGTACGAGCAAGGTCACGATCACGACAGCGCACGTGACCAGCGCTGCCAATTGCGTTCGGGCCCCAGCCCGCGCATTGACCGCGGTTCTCGAAAAGCCACCGGCGACTGGGTAGCCGCCGGTCGCGCCGCCCGTGAGGTTCGCGAAGCCGAGCGCGATCAGCTCACGGTTCGGATAGATCTCGTAGCGGTGTTGCTGCGCAAAGGTCCGGCCGACGGAAATCGCTTCCATGAAGGACACGAGCGCGATCGTCGCGGCCGCAGGGATGAGACCTGTCAGAACCGAGGGATCGACCGAGGGGATGCTGAACCCGGGTAAGCCGGCCGGTACCTGGCCAACGATCGCAACGCCTTGGCCTGCGAGACCGAGCAACCAAACCGCGCAGGTGGCGACGACAACAACGGCCAGCGCCGCCGGGAACCGTGGGAACCGTCTCTTCGCGACGACGAGTGCGGCAATGGACGTGACGCCAAGCGCGAGCGTAGGCCATGACCAATCGGAAGCGCGTTGCAGCGCTTCCCATACGACTCGATGCACGTGGTGAGTACGGGGGAGCTGGACGCCAAGCAGGTTGCCGAGCTGGCTCGCTGCGATGATCAGTGCGGCTGCGGCGGTGAAGCCCGCCACCACGGGGCGCGAAAGAAAATTGACGAGAAAGCCGGCCCGAAGAAAGCCAAGTCCAGCCTGAATGGCACCGACCATCATGCCGAGTGCCGCCGCGATCAGGACGAAGTTCTCGGTTCCTACTTCCGCGATGGCGCCCACCGACGCAGCCACCAGGATCGAGTCCATGGCCACCGGCCCGACCGCGAGATGACGCGACGTACCAAAGATGGCGTACATCAGAATCGGGGCCACCGATGCGTAGAGTCCATGGATCGGAGGGAGGCCGGCAAGGAGCGCATAGCCCATCGCCTGGGGGACCAACATCACCGCCGTGGTCAGGCCCGCGACGATATCGGGGCCGAGGTCGGCTCGCTGGTAGTCGCGCAGCCAAGCCACGATCGGGAGCGCCGGGGGGGAGCCGCTCATCCGTCGATCATGGCAGCCGCCTGCTGGTCGGCCGTACCACCCGAGCGGCCCTCACGAGCTTTCATGAACAGCTGATACGCCGCCACACCGACGAGCATCGCGGCCCCGAATATAAATGCCTCGCGAGAGCGAGCGCCAAGTGAGGTAAAGGCGGGCCCAGGACAGTACCCGCCAAGGCCCCAGCCCACACCGAAGACCGCGGAGCCGGTCAGCAGGCGCCAGTCGACGTCTTGTCGCGTTGGCAATGAAAAGGCGGGCGCCCAAATCGGGCGCTGCCAGGTACGAACGGCCCAGCGATACACGGGAGTATAAACCGCCGTCGCGCCCAACATGACGAAAGCGAGGCTCGGATCCCAGCTACCAAAGAAGTCGAAGAAGCCGACGATCTTTGCAGGCTGCGTCATCCCCGCGATGGCGAGACCGACCCCGAAGAGTAGGCCCCCGAGAAACGCTCCGATCTTGACCTTCATACCGCGCCTCCGAGGAGTTCGTTGACGATGAAGACGGTAATTGCAGCCGTGAGCATGAACGTGCCCGTGGCCACGGTTGAGCGCTTCGACAATCTGCCGATGCCGCACACGCCATGCCCGCTCGTGCACCCGCTTCCGAGCTGCGTCCCGACGCCCACTAGGAGCCCCGCGACGACGAGCGCAGTCGTGGAACGCTCGATCCCGAACACGTAGTCATCGGGGCGGAAGTAGCTCCATCCCGCGCCGGCTGCGAGCAGCCCGACGAGGAACATGATGCGCCAAGCGATGTCTCCCTCTTGGCGTCGAAAGATGCCACCAGCGATTCCGCTGATGCCCGCGATGCGTCCGTGGAACATCAACAAGCCGGCGGCGGCGAGCCCGATGAGGAGCCCTCCGACGGTCGATGCGATAGGGGTAAACGATTCCATATGGCCTGATTCAAAGCAGCACGGGCTCCCCGCCGCCAGCGCTTTTTCGCGCAGCATTTGCAGGGGCGTTCGAGTCCTGTTAATTCAGCCACTTAGACCGGGCGCTCGTTCGCCCGAAAACCCTGCCGGGAGGCGCCTCATGATACTTCGCCAGCTATTCGATCACGAGACGTGGACGTACACCTACTTGCTCGGCGACGAGAAGTCGCGGGAGGCGGTGCTCATCGATCCGGTCATCGACCAGATCGAGCGCGACATCAGACTCCTCGACGAGCTCGGGCTGAAACTAGTCTACACGATCGACACCCACGCACACGCCGACCACATCACCGGCTGCGGGATGTTGCGCAAACGCCTCGGAAGCAAAGCAGTGATGAGCGCAAGCGCCGGGGCCGAAGGAGTCGACATCTCAGTATCGGATGGCGACCGTCTGGAGTTCGGCACACTCGCGCTCGAAGTTCGCGCGACACCGGGTCATACCGACGGTTGCGTCACCTTCGTGACGAACGACCACAAGCACGCCTTCACGGGTGATACGATTTTCATCCGCGGCACCGGCCGCACCGACTTCCAACAGGGCAGCGCAGAGTCACTCTACCGCTCGATCCACGATAAGATCTTCACCCTGCCCGACGATACAATCATCTGGCCGGGGCACGACTATCGCGGGATGACCTTCACGACGGTTGGTGAAGAGAAGAAGCACAACCCGCGTGTCGGCGATGGAAGGACCGAAGCGGAGTTCGTCGCCATCATGGAGAAGCTCAACCTACCGGCACCGAAGAAGCTCGACATAGCCGTCCCAGCCAACCTCCATTGCGGCGTCGTACCCCCGAGCTCGATGTCGGGAGATCCGCTACCGGAACGCGGCTGGGCTGCGATCGAAAGGAGCCCCGACGGCACCCCGGAGGTCTCCATTGCATGGGTCGCGGAGAACAAAGGTGCCGTGCGCATGGTGGACGTCCGCGAGATCGACGAGGCGCAATCGGACGGAACGATCGATGGCGTGGACGTCGTTCCGATGGGCACCGTCGGGGAGGCTTCCAAGGCCTGGGACAAGGAGATCCCGGTCATCACGATCTGCCGGTCGGGCCGACGCTCGGGCCGCGTGGCCCTCGAGCTCGAGAAGCTCGGGTTCAAGCGAATCGCATCGATGCGCGGCGGCATGGTCGCCTGGGACAACCAGTAGCCCCTCAACGCACGGCGGAAGGCTTCACGAGAGCCCAGCGCTGCGCGTCGCCCGGCACTACGGGGTCTTCTCCGTCGAGGTAGTGCTCGAGGTGAGGAAAGCTGTCGTTTCCCCAGAAGAGCTCGCCATCGACAATCAAGGCCGGCACACCGAACACTCCCTGCTCGATCGCTTCCGCGGTCGCTTCCCGAAGACGCGTCTTCGCCGGGGCAGCGGCGATGCGCGCCATGGCATCCGGAACGCCGACGTCCGCGCAGACCTGCGCGACGAAGTCTGGCGAACCGATGTCCGCCCCCTCCGCCCAAGTCGCCGCAAAGAGTCGTGTCACCAGCTCGGCACGCGTGTCATCGGGCATGTCGAGCAGGGAAGCACGCAGAGATGGAAGCGGATTGAAAGGATGAGACGCGGGCGGCTCGAAGGGTAGACCCAGACTCGCAGCGAGGCGCGTGCAGTCCTTGAACATGTAGAGTCGCTTTGGTTCGATCTCTGCGGGACCCTTGTGTCCGTACTCATTGAGCAAGCCTGCGAACAAGACAGGTTTGATCTCGACACGTAGTTCATGCTCGGGAGCGAACGTTCGGAGCCGATGCCACGCTAGATACGCGTAGGGCGAAATGTAGTCGAAGTAGAAACTCAGCACGCGCGCCGGCATCGACACTCGAATACCGAGCGAGCCGGATAAGCACAAGCTCAAAGCGATGCTAGCCTGCTCGCATGTTCGAGGTGAGCACGGTGATCATCCTTCTCGTCGCGAGCTTTGCGACGGCGACCGTGTCGGCAATCCTCGGCATGGCGGGTGGCGTGACCTTGCTCGGAGTGATGACGGCGCTCTTGCCAGCTCCCGTGGTCGTCCCACTTCACGGGGTCGTTCAACTCGCCTCGAACTGGACGCGCACCTGGGCGTTTCGCAAACACGTACGCTGGCCGATCTTCTTTGCGTTCATGGTGCCGGCGGTCGCCGGAGTGGCGATCGCCGCCAGCATTTGGGCGGATCTGAAACTGACCTGGTTTCGAGCATGGGTCGGGGCGTTCATCCTCTTCTTTCTCGTCTGGCGCCGGTACAAGCCAAGCCTTCGGCACCCTCCGCTCTGGACCTACGGCATCCTCGGCTTGGCCGCGGGTCTGCTCGCGATCTTCGTCGGAGCGACAGGACCATTCCTCGCCCCATTCTTCCTGCGCGATGACTTCGACAACGAGGAGGTCATCGCAACGAAGGCGGTCTGCCAGACCTGGCTTCACCTGCTGAAGATCCCTGCCTTCCTGGCTCTGAGCTTCGACTATGGCCCGTACACGCCCCTCCTCGCCGGCCTGGTGGCAGCGGTGATCGGGGGCACCTACTTCGGTAAGCACTTATTGAGCCAGATTTCGAAGGAGCGCTTCGTGTTCTGGTTCCAGGCCGTCCTCGGAGCCCTCGCCCTCTATCTCATCGGCTCCACGCTCTGGTGAACACCCTGGTGCTTGGCCCCAGCGACGGAATGACGTAAATGGCACGGGTCGCGGCAGCCACGCGCGCCGCACAAGGTCAAGCATGGCATTCGCAGATGAAGAACGGGACCTCGAGCAGACCGCCGAGCAACTGAAGGGCTGGCTCTCACCGAAGCTCGGCGTGCCTACCGAGGACATCCGAGTCGAGGACCTCGACGCGCCACTGAGCACGGGCTTCTCTAGCGACACGCTGCTCTTCGACCTCGTCTATGAGAAAGACGGCGCGGAGCTTCGCGAGGGACTCGTCGCGCGACTCGAACCCGAAGAGTTCGTGATGTTTCCGTACTACGACGTCGCGGCGCAGGCCAAAGCGCTCGAGCTGCTCAAGGACACCGACGTCCCAGTGCCGCTGGTGCGCTGGTCCGAGCCCGACAAGGCCGTCGTTGGGGTGCCGTTCTACGTGATGACACGAGTCGAAGGTCGGATTCCGACTGACAACCCGCCGATGCACGACGAGGGCTGGATCGCTGAAGACCTCTCGGAAGGGGAGCGCGAAGCGATTTGGTGGAACGGGCTCGAAGCCATGAGCAGGGTACATGGCGTCGACTGGCAGGCTCTCGGCTTCGATTTCCTCGCCGAACCGAAACGCGGCCCGAACGCTCTCGATCAGCAGCTCGACTACTGGCAGGAGTACTTTCGCTGGGGCATGCCCCCCGATCGCCACCCCGACATCGCGAAGGCTCTCGACTACCTCGAGGCGAACAAGCCGAAGAGCCAGCCAGTCGCGCTTTGCTGGGGCGATTCCCGGCTCGCCAATCAGATCTTCGATGGCGTCGAGTGCGTCGCGGTGCTCGACTGGGAGATGGCTCGCCTCGGCGATCCAGTGCAAGACCTCGCTTGGTGGCTCGCCTCGGATCGATGCTTCTCCGAAGGGCTCGAGATCCAACGACTGCCCGGTTTCCCAGGCAAGGACGAAACCATCGCGCGCTGGGAGCAGTCCACCGGTCGCGAGGCAGCCAACTTCGACTACTACACGATTCTCGCACTGACACGCTTCTCGATGAACATGGCGCGCGTCGGGCAGTACATGAAAAAGATCGAGATCATCGACGAAGAAAATGAGTTCGACTACGAAAACCTCGCGTCCATCACCTTGCGACGCGCACTATCGGAGCTTTGAAGATGGGTCCACTCGACGGCTTTAGAATCATCGAAATCGAGGGCATTGGCCCCTGCCCCTTCGGCGGCATGCTCTTGGCCGACCTCGGCGCAGAAGTGATCCGGGTCGGTCGACCCGAACCGTCTTTTCTGCAGGCCAACTTCGATGTGATGAGCCGCAACAAGAAGAGCGTGACGATTGACCTCAAGAAGCCAGAGGGAAAGGCCGCGCTGCTGAAGCTGGTCGAATCAGCCGACGCATTGATCGAAGGGTTTCGGCCCGGGGTGGCGGAGCGGCTCGGCATCGGTCCCGAGGTGTGCCTCGAGCTCAACCCACGCCTGGTGTTCGGGCGAATGACCGGTTGGGGTCAGGACGGCCCTTGGGCGCAACGCGCGGGCCACGACATCAACTACATCTCACTCGCCGGAGCGCTTCACGCGATGGGGAGAAAGGGCGAGAAGCCCGCAATCCCACTCAACCTCGTCGGTGATTTCGGGGGCGGCGGCTTGCTGCTCGCCTTCGGGGTGGTCACGGCGCTCCTCGAAGCTCAGAAATCGGGCAAGGGCCAGGTCGTCGACGCGGCGATGGTCGATGGTGTCGCCGCATTGATGGCGAGCGTATACGCCGGGATGCAACAGGGCTTCTGGAGCGACAAACGCGGCGAGAACCTCCTCGACAGCGGCGCATCGTTCTACGACGTGTATGAGACGAGCGACGGGAAATACGTGTCGATCGGGTCGCTCGAGCCCCAGTTCTACAAGGAGCTCCTAGAAAAACTCGATCTCGTCGGCAAAGCGTCCCCGCCCGGCGCGCATCTCAACCCGGCCAAGTGGGAAGAGCTTCGCCCGACGCTGACCGAGATCTTCCTCAGCAAGACGCGAGACGAGTGGTGCGAGGTCTTCGAGGGAAGCGATGTCTGCTTCGCGCCCGTCTTGGCAGCAGCCGAGGTGTTCGAGCATGAGCACCACGTAGCGCGCGGCTCGTTCGTCGAAGTCGATGGACTCAAGCACGCGATTGCAGCGCCGCGATTCTCGAGAACGGTGCCGAACCTGCCCGAGCCAGCCAGAGAACGCGGGGCCGACAATGCTGAGGTGTTCCGCGAGGCCGGAATCGCCGATCCGAGCGACGGAGAGTGAGATGATTACCGACTTCGATGACTACTTGATCCACCAGGCAGCGCTGCCCATCAACCAGACGGGTATTACCAACCGCAACGCTTACGATCGATACTGGTTCAACGGTTTCGACAAAAGCGGCCGGTTCTTGTTCGAGATGGCGCTCGGCCGGTATCCGAACCGCTTCGTGCAGGACGCGCATTTCAGCGTGGCCGTCGATGGCGTGCAGCACAGCTTCCACGCGTCACGCCGCATCCCGAACAACCCGATGGAGAGCTCGGTCGGTCCACTCCGTGTGGAGGTCGTGAAGCCGATGCGAATCATCCGCTTCGTAATCGAGCCGAACGAGACCGACGTCGAGTGCGATCTGACCTTCCACGCCAAAGCGCCCCCGGTGCAAGAACCGAAGAACCACATGTGGGACGGCACCCGTCTCATCATGGACACGCAGCGCTTCACGCAATACGGCACCTGGGAGGGGTACTTCTCCATCAAGGGCGAGCGCTTCGAAGTGAAGCGAAGCGAGGTGCTCGGCAATCGTGACAAGTCCTGGGGGATGCGCCCCGTCGGCGAATACGAAGAGGGCGCGCCGAGCCGACTCACGACTGATCCGGCCGTCTACTGGATCTGGTCGCCGGTGCACTTCGACGGCTTCTGCACGCACTTTCTGACACGCGAGATGCCAGATGGTCACGCGCAGGAGCTCTCGGCCTCGATCGTGAAAACGTACGCCGACGACGAAGAGGTCCCGCCCGACGCTCTCGAGGTCGACGAAGAGGTCATGGCCTCGGCGACGAACGAGATTCGCTGGAAGAGCGGTACACGTTGGCCGGAAGGCGCCACGCTCGGCTTCGTGAAGCGCGACGGCACGAAGCTCCAGATTGAGCTCGAGCCTCTCTTTCGATTCCAGATGATGGGGATCGGGTATCAGCATCCCGAATGGGGTCATGCCGTGTGGCGTGACGAGCTCGAGATCGGCTACGAGAGCTGGAAGCTCGATGAAGTCGAACCGGACGAGTACTGCTCGATCCACGTACACAACATCGTTCGCGCGAAGATGGGCGACCAGGTCGGCATAGGGATCTTGGAGACCCTGGTGTTCGGCCGCCACGAACCGAGCGGCTTTCAAGACCTCTTTGACGGCGCGCCCTAGAACGCGAAGCCAGCGCCGACTCCGAAGATCGGGATGTTGCTCGGGTAAAAGGCGTTTCGAAACACGTTGACCTTGAGCGAGACGGCAATGAACGCGCCGCGGCCGACGCCCATCACGTAGCCACCGCCTAAGAAGAGATTCCCGTAGTTCGTTCGCCCGGAGCTGAAGTCGCCTTGGCGAAAGCCGGTGTTGACGAGCTCGCCTTCGATCAAGACGAAGAGTGTCGAGATGGGGTAAAGCCGCACGAAGAGCGAGGTTCCGAAGGTGTGCCAACTCGCATTCGGAATCACGAAACGGTCGTTGGTGTACTGGTAGCGGATGGAGACGCCCGGCTCGACGATCTTCTTGAAGATGTACGAGACCTGGGGCGAAATCCCGACCGTGATCAGGTCGCTCGCGAAACCAAAGCCGATGCCAGCAGCCAGACGAAGCTGCCCGGGCGCGCGCTTCGAAGACGGGACCTGCGGCGGAGTATCCGAGGGCTGCTCTGCGGGAGGGGGCTCAGCCGGAGGGAGCTCCGCGGCAGGCGGCTCGGGCTGCGGCGGTGGCTCGGTGATGACCTCCGGCCCCGCTTCGTCCTGCGCGAAGGCGGCGACAGGGCCGGACAAAGCCCCCATGAGCACGAAGAGCGCCCCCAAACAAGAAAGCCTAAACACGCCTTCTCTATAACAGAAACACATCCTGCAGGTCGTCGAAGGCCGTCGTCCGCCAGCGCGCAAGCGGGCTCTGCCCTTCGATCAGCGCTCGGGTCGCGCTCAGAACCGTGGGCAAATCGACGAGATAGCAGTAGGGGTCGGCTTCGGAGCGCGTGCCAGCGCCCTCGGGCAAATCCATGGGGGGCAGCCAAGAGACCATCTTCCGATGCTCGCCGTCGAGCACCGCTCGCACGGCGACATTCCCGAACCGACTGCCGAGCAAGCGATCGAATGCACTCGGCCTCCCGCCTCTCACGACGTGACCGAGAACCGTGACGCGTGTCTCGATGTCTTCATGCTCTTCGCCAGTCGCCTCGGCGAGCTTCTCATCAATGAGCTCTTTCAATCGCTCGATCGGAGTCGGTACGCCTTCGGCCTTGATCGCGACGACACGCCGATTCTCGGGGTGGCGCTCACGGACGGTGAGGATGGTCTTGACCATGGAAGCCACGAGTTCCTCCTCGGAACGCTCAGCCTCGGGGAACAGCACCATGTTCGCACCCGAAGCGATCGCGGAGGTCATCGACAGATAGCCGCTGTCGCGTCCCATGACCTCGATGATGAACGTGCGCCCGTGTGCCGACGCCGTGTCCGCGATTCGGTCACAGGCTTCGACGATCGTGTTCATGGCCGTGTCCACGCCGATCGCGAGACCGGTGAGCGCGATGTCGTTGTCGATGGAAGCTGGAATGCCAACGCAGCGAACGGGCCAATCTCCCGCCTCGGCCGGATCACTCAGGAGAGTGAGGCCGGTCAGCGTGCCATTGCCGCCGATCGCGATGAGGCCATCGACGCCACGAGCAGTGAGCACCTCTCGTGCCCGGTCGCGCGACTCCACCTCATGGAAGCGTTTGCTCCGGGCGGAGTGCAGGATCGTGCCGCCTTCCCGGAGGATTCGGTTCACCCGATCCGCATCGAGCTCCCGTATGTCGTCCTTGAGCAGCCCGCGGTATCCATGACGGATGCCGAGCATGCGGTGGCCTTTGGCAAGCGCCACCATCGTGGCGGCACGAATGGCCGCGTTCATGCCCGGCGAATCGCCGCCACTAGTGAGAATCGCAACGGTCTTCGGCACGGCTCCTCCTCGGCGAGGAGCCCTTATCTCACGCCAGCGCTTACGGAGCCAAGGTCAGAATGCCTTGCCCTCGGTCATCCCGAAGCGCTTCGCAATGGTCGCCATGGGACAAAACCCGCTAAACGACGCCTGAAACATGTTCAAACCGACGAAAAGCGGCAGCACGAGCCAGGCGATGTGATGGGAGTAGGCCAACACCACACCGGCGGTGACCATGATGCCGGCTACCCGAAAAACCAACTTGTCGATGTTCATCTTTGTCACTCCTTTGTCTTGCGACGTTTAGAACGAGTAGCGAAGTCTCACGTACACGTTCGTGTTCTCTTTGAGCTGGCCGAAGAAGGTGTAGTCGTCGCGGCCGAACATGAGGTTGGCCCCGACCACGATGGCGAGCGGGTCGATGATCTTGTAGGTGACTCTTGGACGAATGTAGGTGTCGAGATCGTCCGGCGAGAAGAACGTGAAGAGCGAGAGCTCGAGCTTGTCCATCACGAGGAACTGCGTGAGCCGCAGCGTGATCAGGTGCCGGAATCGGTTCGGGAGGTATTCCGGCCAGTATGACCCTGGCTCTTCACCGGATGCTGCAGGCGCTGTCAGCTCGTCGTACTTCAACGTGTATTCGAGGTAGTACTGCAGCCCCATTTGAAACTTCGGAAAGAGCTCGCGCTCGTAGCCGGCGAGACCTCGGAACTGTGAGTTGGGAATCGTCGGGTCGGTTCCGGCACGATCGTCGAACGAGTCGTAGAAGGCCCCTTCCACGTTGATCAAGCCGCCGCCTAACGGCGCGCGCACACTGGCGCCGTACACCGCGAGACGTGCGAATGCAGCGGTCGGTGCGTCGGGGGGCGGCGCGAGTGGCCCGCTGAGCGCGGTCGGCTGCGGCCAGAACCCGGCGTACCCGTAGGCGGCGAGCTCGACCGGTCCGGCGCTCCCGTAGAGCCGTCCGTGAACGGTACCGTTCCGCAGACGCTTCTCGGGGAACGTGGGATCCAAGGGGCTCAACGGAGAACGATCGCCCTGAATCTCGCCCGTCAGCGGATTGAAGAACGACAGACGTTCCCCGTCGATGAAGCGGTCCGACTCGAAGATCGGGGTCCAGATCAAGTCGAGACCGACCTTCTTCATCATGAAGGTCGTCTGGATCGAGTTCGACGGCGCCTTGAGATACTCGTCCGCGCGACCGATGAAGAAGGAGTTGAAGTCCTTCGGGAAGAGGTCGTTCAAGAACAGGAAATCACCGGTGCCCCAGGTGAGGACTTGTCGGCCAAAGCGCATACTGAACCAGCCGCCACCGCGGACGAAAATCGACGCGTCTCGAATGTCGAACCAGATCCTGCCCAGGGCGCCATCGGCGTAGACGTCGCCTCGGAAGCGCGCGCTCGCAATTTCGTGTGTGGCATCCAGATTGAGACGAAAGCGTGCTTCGGCGGCGGCGAACTCGTTGGCGCTCGCGGCGCTCTTCACGACGCGGGGGGCCACCAGACCCTCGACGAAGCCGCCGAGCTGGAAATCCCAGGCGCCGCCGCCTGAGCTACCGCCGGCATCCGCCTCTTCCCATTCGTCGAACTCGCCCCAATCGTCATCTCCGCCGTCCTGTTCGAAGGGCTCGACGTCGCCCGCGAGCTCCTCTGGACTTTCGGCGCTTTGCGCCGCGTTCACCGGGCCTTCCGCCTCAGCCTGGAGCGCTTCTTCGGCGTCGTCAGGCAGGGCAGGTTCCGCACCGGGCTCGGTAGATGGACCGGCGTCGGATTCCCCGGCGCCCTCCTCTGTGTCGACCCGCGCCGCGTCCTGTTCGCCCTGAGCAAACGCTCCAGACGCCAGGGCGAGGACAGCGAGCGTCAACGCGGCCACCGCCAAACACCTCAGCGACGGAACACCGGCCCGGCACTGCTTGGTCTTACAAATCGTCGGTTTCATCGAGCTACTCCCTCATGCTCGTCGTCGAGATCGGTTCAGCGAAGCCACTTCTGTGGCGGGTTGCGAAGCGATCCTTCGACGAAGATGTCGTCGGGGATTCCAAGGTCGTACTGAACGTTGCTGACATCGCTCAGCGTGTAGCCGCCAGACTCCAAGTCGCTCACCTTGAGGCGAGTGATCGTCGCGTGACCTTGAACGCTGCTGGAGCTGACGGTCTCGATGCGCCGGTACACCTTGCCCTGCGCGTTGACGTACTCGATCTTGCTCGGCAAGAAGGTCTTCTTGTTGATGCGCAGCGTGTAGTGCGCGAACTCGACGCCCTTGCTGCTCTTCGGCGTGCTCTTCACCACGTACTCGGTGTCCGTGGTTTCGAGGAGCTCGTGCGTGTCCTCGGCTGGATGCCGGCCGGAGATGTCCTCGTAGAAGAAGTGCGTTCCAACGAAGCTCGTGCGCTCGTCGCTCGCTGCGATTCGCTTCACCAGGTCGAGGCCGGGCAGATAGAGCCAGCGGTCATCGTCCTTGTTGGTATGCTTCTTGACGAGAAAGGCCGTATTTCGAACGTCGGCAGGCTGGTCGAAGACGACTAGGTAGTTCTGGTCCCCTCCGTCTTTGAGGTCCCTTCGGAGCACCGCGAACTGGCGTCGCTGCGAGCGGCCCTTGCTGTCGACGATCTTCATTCGGACGAGTGCCCGCCCATCATTCGCGGCGTAGTACTGCGTGTTGTTGGTGCGGTTGACGATCTCGCTTGCGTCTTTGAGGTCTCCCGCTTCGGCGGACAGCGTCGGAGTCGAAAGAAGGATCGCTGCGGCTACGGCCGCCAACCAAGTCTTGCTGAGGGTCTTCATGCTGTTTGCTCCTTGTTGGTCGCGAGAGGCGCAGTCGCGTCGTTCGCGCTGCTTGCCACGCTCTCCTTCTTCGGGGAGAGCCAGTTTTGGATTTGCATCATGATCGAGGGCAGCAGAACCACCGTGACGACGCTGGACACAGCCATGATGGCGGCCATCAAGACGCCAACCGTGTTGTAGGGAACGAGCGGCGCGCCGAGCAGCGGAAGGAAACCGATGGCGATGACGATCGCGTTGCGCGTGATCGCCCTCCCCGGCTCCTTGAACATGAGCGTCATCGTCTCCCGCCAGTCACCCGTCTCGCCTTGGATGGCCCTGGCGCGCTCTAGGAAGTGAATCGCAAAGTCGACGGAGAGGCCGAGCGTCAGTGAGGACAAGACGGCCACCGGCATGTCGTAGTCCTTTCCGACGATCCCGATCATTCCGTAGGTGAAAACGATGGTGATCGTGAGTGGGATCATCGCCAGCGCTCCGTAGACCGGCGAACGGAACAGGAACATCATCATCAAGAACACGATGACGAACGCGCCCATCAGGCTCTCGAGCATCCCGCCCACCATTTCCTCCTGCCAGACGGTGTTGAGGAAGGTCAGGCCGGCCCATTGCGCGCGAAGGCCTTCGGGGGGCGGGTTCTCGGCGAGGAAGGCATCGAGGTCGTTCTTGACCGACACCATGTCCTGGTTGTCACCGCTCTTGAGTTGCACCCAGATCGCGCCTTCGCGAAAGTCCGGGCTCACCAGATGCCAAAGGTCGTTAGGTCGATGCGATGACTGGAACTGAAGAAGCGTTTGGGCGACACCCTCGGTCGATCCCGGAATGCGGAAGTCCGCTTCATCTCCGCTGACGAGCTCGCGGTAGACCGTCTTCACGACATCGGCGATGGAGTTCGTCTTGCCGACGAGCGGGAGCGCTTCGGCTTGGGCCTGAAGCCTCTCGATGTACGCCAGGTGCTCGGGGTTCTGGAAGGTCTTGCTTGCGGTCTGCGCCTCTTCGAGTGCCGTCTGCACCGCTTGCCATTGCTCCGACTCTTCGCCACTCGTGTCGAACACCAGGTCTGAGCTCGCCTCGATCAAGGCGTCGGAGACATTCGTCACGCCTTCCTCGCTTGCGGTTTCAGCGCCTGCCTTGAGCTCGTCCCAGCGAGTGCGCATGGCGTCGCTGGCCCCATCGAGGGCTGCGTCGCCAGCGGCGACAATCTCTATGTCCGCGTCCGTGTCCTGCTTCATGATGAGGAAGGCCATGTACGTGCCGGCCAGCTCGCGATTGAGCACCGAGTCGGCGACGCGGATCTTGTGCGAAGGTTTGAACCAGCGAACCGGATTGTCGTTGATGTTGATCTGCGTGATTCCGTATCCGCTGATCGCAATCGCCACGGCGGTGACTACGAGAATCGGCTTGGCGAAGCGAAGACTCCGGGCCCCCACCGCTTCCACCGCGCGGCCGAGGAGACCGCCATCACTCGCCTTTCGCTTGCTCGAGAGCAACGCCGTCAGACGCTTCTCTGGAAGAGCCGCGATGTATGCCGGCACGAAGAGGATGGTGAGCACGAAGGCCAGACCGATGCCGAGCGCAACGAATACTCCGAAAACGCGAACCGGAGGAATCGGCGTGAGGGTGAGCGAGAGGAACCCCGCCGCCGACGTGAGGGAGGTGTACAACATGGGCGCGAACAGGTGCCCGACGACCTCTTTGATGGCGGCCTTCCGATCACCGGTCTTCGGATAGATATCGACGAACTCCGATAAGAGGTGAACCGAGTCGACGACCGCGATGGGCATCAAGAAGATCGGAATCATCGAGCTCATGATGTGCACGGTGAAACCACTCGCGATCAGGGCCCCCATCGTGATGGTGACCGTGGTCATCGCGACGATCATCGGCGACAAAACCAAGGAGAACGAACGGAAAAACCACCACATCAGGAGGAAGATCACCAATGCAGCAAGCGGCGCGGAGACCGCCATCTGCTTGAACATCTCGACACCGAAGGTGTCCTCGGCGACCGGAAGGCCGGTAATGTAGAACTCGTCCGTATTGTCTCCGAAGCTCGCGATGATCCCTTCGATTTCTTCGGAGATACGGTGGCTCTGATCCTTGCTCTCGATGGGAATGTAGAGCGCGACGCTGTCACCATCTTCGGAGATGACCGTTCCGCGGAGCATGGGAAGCCGAAGAGCAGCCTCCTTGATCGCCAAGGCCTCCTCAGGAGTCTTGGGCGCTTCGTCCATCAGCCATTCGAAGCGAATCGTCCCGGGACCCGCTTGCTCGATGTTGTCCATCGTCGATGGTCCGAGAACGTCGTGTGCGATGACGCCGTCGATCGACTTCACGCGTTCGTTGAGCTCATGAATACGCCCGAGCGAGGCAGGGTTGAAGACACCTTCTGACTCGGAGTCGTTCACCACGCCGACGACGATGAGGTCGTGAAGCGTGAACTCCTCCTTCGTCTCGTTGTGGAACACCCGGGCAGGGTCGTTCTCCGAGAGCATGTTCTCGGGATCGGTGTCGACCCGGATGGAGGGAATCGCCGAGCCAAAGGCGAGCGTGAGCAGCGCGAGGCCGACGAAGACCAGGCGCGCATGCTGGAGGGGAAAATCGAGAATCTTTCGTTTCATAAAGAGCTCCGTTTCAACTCGAACACAGCTATATGACCACATACGCATATAGTCAAGTAGTGATTTTTGAGAGAAACGGCGCTATAGAGGGAGATACATGTCCAAGACCGCCCTCAACCCCCAGAACCTGGAGTCCGTCGCAACCCGCTTCCGAATCCTCGGGGTCCCACTACGGCTCCAGATCCTGAACGAGCTGGCAGACGGCGAGCGCACGGTCAGCGAGCTGGTGGAAGCCACCGGCAGCACGCAGCCGAACGTGTCGAAGCACCTCACCACACTGCTCTCGCACCGGCTGGTCAAGCGAGAGAAGCGCGGCAACTCGGCGTACTACACGGTCGCCGACCCGGCGGTCTTCGAGCTGTGCGAGATCGTATGCGGAAACATCGAACGCGCACTCGACGAAGAGCGCCGGGCCTTCGGGCCTTAGCGCACGGAGAACGCGAGGCGCATGCCCCGGCGTGCATCAAGGTGCGCGCGCCGCAGCTCGAGGGCGGACAGCTGCACGAGCTCATCGATGACTCGAGTCTTTTGGGCGTGACGATGAGGACCGTAGCCGTAGCCCACTGGGCGACCTCGGCTAGAGGTCTCGAGCTCGCGTCGCAGCACATGCAAACGCAATACATATCGCCGACGATTCGGCAGACGGCTCGCTTCCGTGATCTCGCGATCGATCCAGAGCGTGGCCCTCCGTTGCACGTTGCGCTTGGCGTGGGGGTTTCGATTGTAACTAGCTTCTCGCCAGCGTCGGGCGATGCGCACGATCTCGTCGTGGTCGCGACGCTGCTCTTGCACCCGATTGTGTGGGGTGTGAGCGCGGGACGCACGGCCAAGTGGCGCCCGATGCCAGCGCGGCGGCGGGGCAGGTGAACGGCGGGTATCTACGACAACAGTCGTCTCGCGCGGTCCTTGACGGTGGCCGCGAGAACCGGCCTGGGCATCGGCTTGAGCCGCAGCGACGAGCGCAAGGGCGAAGAGTCCGAGGTGAAGTGAAGCTCGCATGGTGAATCCTCTCGTTCGGGTAGAGGCGGGGCTCTCCCCGCAGTTCACCCATGCGACGGCCGGAGATCTTACGAAGGGCTTACGCTCTTCGTAGAAACATAATAGCCTAGTCTTTTCGAGCGGTTAGGAGCGCGCTATCCTTGTTTGCCCGCTCGAGCACCGGCGCGACACGCGCGTCGGTCTCGAGCGCGTCCCAAAGAGCGCCGGCGCGAGCTCGGTAGTCGTCCGGGCTCAGACGGCCCCGAAGGATCTCCGCTCGAAGAAAGACGAAGGTTGTCTGCACCACGTCGTGAAGGCAGTAGTCACGGATCTCCGAGTGCCGTCCGTGCTCGTGCATGCTTTGAACCTTGGAGCCATCCACGTCCATCTTCCCGGGCATCCCGACGAGTTGGGCCAGTGCCCCGAGGCTCGGCATCCGGCTGGCGCCGAAGTCGGTCATCACGTCCGCCAAATCGAGGTGGCCTTCATCGCTGTAGCGATAGCGATAGTCAGGCCCTCCACTTCGTCCTGCATAGTATGCAGGGAATGGGACGCCGTGCTTCAGCATCCGGTTGGCGAGCACCGGCAGATCGAAACGTCGTCCGTTGAAGGTGACCATGGTGGGATGACGCTCTCCAATGAATTCGGCGAACTCTTCGAGCACCTTGCGCTCGTCAGGCGGGGCGTCTTCCTCCCCGCCGAAGGCGCCGAGCTTGCGAAAACCGTGATCCCCGTCGAGCCAAAGAACGCCGAGCGCGACGACTTGATGGAACGGTGCCGGCGGAAATCCACCGACCGCAGCATCCCAGGCCAACTCCGGATCGGGAACGGTTTCAATGTCGAGTACCAAGAATGAACGCGCCACCGGGGGAAACTACCCCAAAACCCTGGTGAATTCACGCGCTCTGCGCCGCTTAAGACTCACGTAAGGTTCGGGCGTTCTACTTCATCTGGGAGCAAGGCATCCCGGAAAGGTAGACACATGAAGTTCATTACCAAGCAAACCATCATTGCGGCCCTATTCGGCGGGGTCGCTGCCCTCATGCTCACCGCGGGGGGCGTAGCGCTCGCGCACAGCACAGGCCACGGTCCTCACGGCAAGGGCGGACACTGGACCGCCGAGAAGATCGACGAGCACATCAGCGAAATGACGGTGCGGCTCGAACTCAGTCCTGCACAGGAGCAGCAGGTCCGTACCATCATGGAGGAAGCCCGAACTCAGGCGGAGGAGATCAAGGACATGCCGAGGGGGAAGGAGAAGTTCATCGCCATGAAGGAGCTACATTTCGCGACCGAAGATCAGATCTATGCGAACCTGAGCTGCGAGCAGCGTGACGAGCTTCGATTGCTCAAGCGCGAGCACCGGACCGAGCGAATGCAGCAACGCTTCGAAAGCCATCACTCGACAGACAACGACTGAGGAACCCCAGTGCCCGATCGAATCCTGCTGGTGGAAGACGACCTCGCGCTTGGCGGACAAGTCGCCGAGACACTTTCGCAGGCAGGTTTCGACCCGCACTGGGTCCAAGATGGTGACGATGCTCGCGGCCTCGAGCCAGACGATTACCGCGTCATCATCTTGGACCTGATGCTACCCGGCACGTACGGCATGGATCTTCTGAAACGCTATCGCAGGACCTCGGAGGTTCCCGTCCTGATCTTGAGCGCGCGCGACGATACGGCCGACAAGATTCGGGGACTCGAGCTTGGCGCGGACGATTACGTCACCAAGCCCTTCTTCCCCGAAGAGCTTCTCGCCCGCATCCATGCATGCCTCAGGCGCCCGAATCTGATGAACACCGAGCGGATCGTCGTCGGAGCGATTCGAATCGACCTCGAACGACGAGAAGCCGGGGCAAGTGAGCGGGCACTTTCGCTGACCCCGATCGAGTTCGAAATCCTCGCGACGCTCGCCCGCCGCAAGGGAGCGGCCGTCACGCGCGATGCGCTCGTCGAAGCCGCGCTCGACCCCGCCCAGGAGAACAGTCGGCGCACACTCGATGTGCACGTTTCACGCCTGCGAACCAAGCTCGGCAAGGACGCGGCCCAACTCGAGACGGTATGGGGCATCGGCTACCGTCTATCGGAAGGAACATGAAGCTTCGTACTCGGCTCGCGCTGACGCTCGGCGCGGCGACAGTCGTGCTGCTGGTGGTGATGGGGTGGGCCCAATCACGATGGCACTCGCGTGTCCGCGTCGAAGCCCTCGCCGAGGCGGCGATCCACCGAATGGACTCGGGTGGACGCGAGCGCTGCGAGGCAAACCCCGAGCAATGGCCGGGTCGCCGGGGCGAGCGTGGCTTCGGAGCTCCCCCACCAGGAGGCCATCGGTTTCGGCCACCGCGCTTCGCAGCATACGACCAGAACCTGCGAAGCCGAAACCCCGATAGCCCGCCGTTCCCAGCGGAGTTGGCTAGGCAGCTCGAGGCGGGCGATGAGGTTGCCGCGTCGCGCTCGACGGACAGCCGACGCGCGGAGATCGCGGTGAGGATGCCTTGGAACGAAGGCCCCTGCGCGGTCGTGCTGATGCGAACCAAAGGTCCACCCCATTTGTTCTCCGGGCCCGTTCTCATGCCGGCGCTGCTGGTCGCGCTCGTCGTGATCCTGGTCGCTCTCTTTTCGGCTGGCCCGATCGTTCGCAGAGTGCGGCAGTTGACCGAGTCCGTGCGCAAGCTCGGAGGCGACTCCGAGGAACCCATTCACGTGGATGGAAATGACGAGATCGCGGAGCTCGGCGCAGCATTCGAGCAGACCCGACAGACGATCGCGGCGCAGCTCGCCTCGCTGCGCGACCGGGAGGCGGCGCTTCGGAACTACATCGCGAACAGCACCCATGACGTGATGCTTCCCCTGAGCGTGCTCCAAGGGCACCTGGTCTCGCTCCAGCAGCGGATCGAGGGAGGCGAGCAGCTCGATGCGAAGGCGATCGTTCCAAGCCTCGAGGAGTCGCAGTACCTCGGTTCGCTTCTCCACAACCTCAACGCGGCGGCGCGTCTCGAAGCCATGCAGGGCCTCGAGCACCACGACCCGGTCGATTTGAACCGTCTCGTCGAGCGCGTAGCGGACCGGCATCGGCCCATCGCGAATCGAAAGCGGATCGCTCTCGAGGTGGGTCTGCCGGAGCAGATGGTCGAGGTCCGAGGTGACCTGACGCTGCTCGAACAGGCGCTCGGAAACCTAGTCCAAAACGCGGTGCGGTATCGGGACGCCGGGGGCCATGTCGCCGTGGTTCTTCAGGGTACGAGCTCGTCCTGGACGCTCGACGTGATCGACGACGGCCCTGGTATCGACGAAGCGGACCGGAGCAGAGTCCTCGAACGCGCCTTTCGCGGGAGCGAGGCTCGTACCCGTCATCCGCACGGGATGGGTCTCGGACTTCACATCGTCAGCGACGTGGCGAAGCGACATGGGCTCGGCCTCGAGCTTCTGGATACCGAGGGGGGAGGCCTGACGGTGCGCCTGCGTCACGCTGGACAGCACACCGTGGGACCTTAGACACGATTTCATGCGCAACGCTGATGTCGCCGTGGTCGGAGCAGGGTTCGGCGGGCTCGCGACCGCGTTGCGGCTCGCCGAGCTCGGCGCAAACGTGGTGCTGTGTGAGACGCTTCGCTACCCCGGCGGCTGCGCGAGCACCTTTACGAAAAGCGGCTATCAATTCGAAGCGGGTGCGACCCTCTTCTCAGGCATCGGCGAGGGGCAGCTGTTCTCCGACTGGAACCGGCGCTGGAAGCTCGGCCTGCAGTTTGAGACGCTCGACCCGATCGTCGAGCTGCGAACCGACCTCTGGTCGTTGGCGATTCCACCCGACCCAGAAGAGTTCTTGCGACGTTTCTGCGAGCTTCCTGGGGCCGACCCTGCCGCGATTCGGCGCTTCTTCAAGACGCAGCGCGATGTCGCCGGCGCGCTCTGGAAACTCTTCGACGACCCAAGCCTCCTGCCGCCGCTCAGCGGGACATCCATCCTGCGCCATCTGAGCCGGACGCCGTCCTACACCCCAGTGCTTCGATGGATTCGTCGTTCGCTCAGCGATGTCGTTGCGCACCACCACCTCGACGACTGGGAACCGCTTCTCATCTACCTCGATGCCGTCAGTCAAATCACGGTGCAGGCGAAGGCAAGCGACGCGGAGGCGCCGTTCGCAATGGCCGCGGTGGACTACTTCTTTCGCGGGACCGGCCACGTGCATGGCGGAATCGGCCAGCTCGCCTGGGCCCTGGTCGATGCGATCCAGAGCGCAGGGGGCCACGTCTCGCTTGCGAATCGAGTCAAAGGTATCCACCGAGAAGACGGAGGCTGGCGACTCGAAACGCGCAAGGGTGACATTCGCGCGCGGAAAATAGTCGCCAACATACTCCCTCAGACGCTGGGCAAGATGGTGACGCCTTCGCTAAACGGCGCCTTGCAAGACGTCGAGCGCGCCGTCGAAGACGGTTGGGGGGCGGCGATGCTCTACTTCGCCGTCGACGGAGATGCGCCCCACAGCGACACGGCCCATCACCTCCAGCTCATCAACGATCGCGAGGCTCCGCTCAACGAAGGGAATCACGTGTTCTGCTCGGTAAGCTCGGCGAAGGAGACCGATCGCGCCCCGGACGGTCAGCGGACCGTCACAGCATCGACGCACGTGCCCATGAAGGTCCTGCAACGCCTGTCTCCGGTCGAGCAGGGCAAGTACATCGAATCGATCCAAGCCAGAATGCGCGAGACGATCCAGCGACGTGCACCGGAGCTCTGGACGGGATTGAAATTCGAGGCGACCGCAAGCCCGCGGACCTTCGAGCGGTTCACCGGTCGGCACCTGGGCTACGTCGGAGGGGTGCCTCGACGGGTCGGCCTTCGGCACTACCGGCCGCGCGCGCTCTTGCCGCGTGAGGCAGACAGGGGTCTCTACACGGTGGGCGACTCCGTACTACTCGGTCAAAGCACACTCGCCGTCGCTCTCGGCGGCGTTCGGACGGCAGAGGTGATCGCGAAACGCGATACTTGACCGGAGGCCCTGTCCGTGCGGAGATTGGACAGCGGAGGGGCGATGTTTAAAGAGATTCTGCGAGACCTCGTCGATCGAACCGACGGCGGCGTGGCTGGGCTTCTAATGGCGACTGATGGCATTGCCATCGACCAGTATGCGAGCGGCGATGGGCTGTTCGACATCGAGTCGGTCGGCATGGAGTACAGCGTAGTGCTGAAGGGCGTACAGCGAGCGGCAGAGATGCTCGATGCAGGCGAGGCCAAGGAAGTGTCGGTCCAGACCGAAAGGCTGACCACGGTGGTTCGCATGCTGAGCGACGAGTACTTCGTCGCGCTTGCAGTCGAACCAGGCGGAAACGTAGGGAAGGCCCGCTACCTTCTGAGGACGAGCGCGCCCACGCTGATCGAGAACCTCTGAGGCCATGTCGTCGCAGAAGCGCATTCTCGTTCTCAACGGCCCCAACCTGAATCTGTTGGGAAAGCGCGAGCCGGATGTGTATGGCTCGACCACCTTGGACGACATTGCTCAAGAACTCGCAGAGCTTGCCCCGACGCTCGGGGCGACGGTCGAGTGCCGGCAGTCGAACCAAGAAGGTCAATTGATCGATTGGCTCCACGAGGCGAGAGATTCCTTCGACGGCGTGGTGATCAACCCTGGCGGACTGACGCACACCTCGGTGTCA
>Ga0316187_10000196_pt1 | contig 42937 bp, 39 predicted proteins | sample CroRivburrow1_MG_FD_204927 | JGI IMG/M metagenome (GOLD analysis project Ga0316187, IMG submission 204927) | Coastal sediment microbial communities from Maine, United States - Cross River worm burrow 1 | ecosystem: Environmental > Aquatic > Marine > Coastal > Sediment | place: USA: Maine...
GAAATGTGTCTGGCAAATGGACCGCGAAGCCTGAGCCACGGGATCGCTGAGCCTTCCGATGCGGGCGAGTCTGCCCGCATCGAGTAACTGGTTATCGACTTCGATCGCTAGTACTGAAACTGCGAAGCTAGATTTTCGAATGCGCTCTGCTGGTCAGCGACTTCGTGCTCGAGGTTGTAAATTTCTGCCAGTGTGCGTCTCTTCTCGACTTGTAGACGTTTTATCTCAGCCAGCCAGTTTTGTCGATCCACGGTCACGCCGGCGCCGTTAACCAGTTGAGTCTCGAGATAGGATATTTGATCGGTCGTTTCCTCAAGCTCAGCGTTGGCTGCTTTGAGCCGATTTTGAGTGTCCATTACGGCTGTCTGTGCCGCACGTATTTCAAGGCCATCGGCATAGGCGTGCAGAAACCTGTCGCTTAAATCAGCCGGGCATACGTCATTATGGTCGCGTCCAGTCCGCCCCAGTTCAAAGCCCTTACGCGGGGTGCAGAATAGTCGAATGCCGTCAGCATGCCCCTGCTGGTACTCGCTTAGATTGGGTTTGACGCCATGATCGGCACAGGACTCTCGATGCCGGCCGATATAGGTTACAGGCCTTCCTAGCGATCCATCTTCCAGGCCGATGATTCTCCAGTCGGCTTCCCGGCATTCGGATTTGCTCAGTGTCGCACAGCCCTGACTCACGACGATTATTACCGCGACCAATACTATTTTCATTTTAGTCATAGCTACTGTTTCCAATTTTCCATTCGCAAGATGTCTAACCTTTCCAGGTACTTTAGTCACCAGCCTGTATTTATAGACCAAGGAATCGGGGACAGACCACGATTTCTATTTGGCGGCGAACTGGACGCGATCAGCAGCTCTCGAGAATACGCATTAACGGGCGTGCACATTTATGAATATGGTCCGCTAAAACACTGATAAAAGGGGAGTGCTATGAAAATTTTTTATGGAAAATATACTTCGTAAGCCGTTGAATTACAGAAGATGTTACATGGACCTGTAATCAGCAGGTCCCGTGTGTTATTCATGGTAATGCCAGCCATCCAACGTCCCTCAAGAAGGGGCCTATTCTTTGCCTGATCGGCAGCCCTGATTCCTCGTACCGGCGCGATTATTTCTCGTTACTTCCAATAAGTCATCACCAGTCCTTGCCGCTGTGAGATTGAAAGGCATTGCTCAGGCGTTGTATGGCTTCGTCAATCCTGCGCTCCGGTACAGCGCAGTTTATCCGCACGAATCCGCTGCCATTAGCGCCGAAAGAATCCCCTCGATTGAAACCGAGGCCTGCGTCCTCGACCAGAAAGCGGTGAATTTCATCCTGGGTCCAGCTGGTGCCGCGAAAATCTACCCAGAGCAGGTAAGTGGCTTCGGGCAAACAGGCTTTAACCGGAAACGGCATTTCGTTTAAAGCATCAACCAGCCTGGCCTGCATTTTTCGAATATAACCAACCACTTCGTCGCGGTATTGAAAGCCATATCGGTAAGCAGTGTACGATCCCCATGCGCTAAACGTATCTTGTTCCCAATGCAGTTTATCGAGCGCTTTTTGTAAAACCTTTTTGAGAGTGTCGTCTTCGGTCATCGCATAGGACGCGAACAATCCACCGATATTGAATATTTTGCCACCCGAACTCAGGGTCATTATCCCCCGGGTGTTGTCAGCGACTTTTATGGTTGGATTAAATGGCAGGTCGTAAACAAAATCGGCATGTATCTCGTCGCTGAATACGATCACATTATTAGCCTGGGCTATGCTGACCAGGGATCGAAGTTCCTCGGCCTGCCAGGCCCGGCCAACCGGGTTGTGCGGATTACAGATAATTAGCGCCCTGGTATCGGACTTTTCACAGAGCTGCTGATAAGCCGGGAAATCTATGTGCCAGTGATTGCTTTCGTCACATATCAGATCACAACAGACCGGCACTCTCCCGGCGCTGGTTATGACTTTAAAAAAATTCTGGTAAACCGGGGTAAAAATGATCACGCCTTCGCCCGGGTTCGAGACGCAGTCAAGCATCAATGCAAGGGAGCTTAGCAATCCGCTGGCGATGACGACATCGTCAGGATCCAGCTCCCAGCCGTGTTGCTTCTTTTGCCAGGTGGCGAAAATTTCTTGATGATCGTCGGGATAGGAAGGGTACCCAAACTCCCCGCGGTCGACTATTTCCTGAAGTGTGCTGGTGACCTCTCGTGGTGAAATAAAATCGGTATCCGCCACCGACATCGGTAAAACCCTGTGGCCATCCACCATACTTTCATATTCCCATTTCCATGAATTTTTCCGCGCAAGCAGTTGGCTAAAATCGTAGTTTGACATTGGTAGAATTTGTAACTGATTGTTTGGTTGGGTGGTCGCAGTATAAACCCGTCATTCGCTCAAAAACCATCTCAGCGGAGTAGTCGACGCGTGCGTCATCGAGAAACGGCCTGAGGACAGGGTTAGTGGTTTGAAAGCTTAAAGCTACTTGCGTTCGAATGGGTCGTCGGACATCAGTATATTGACATAGGGTGCGTAAGTTAATACGGCACCCTGCTGCGGTCCCAACTCGTCGAATGCCGTTACCAGGTGGCGGAAATACGCTTCATTCTCGGGTTCCGCTTTCAGCGCCTCCAGTGCACTGAGAAAAGGTTTGATCTCTTCGGCATCGAGGTATTGCTGCAACATCTGGAGGGAAATGTCGATACTCTCGACATTGATCGGTTTTACCGTTTTTGCCTTTTGATTCTGCCCCGGTTCATCAAATTCGGGGGGCTCCTCGAAAACATTCGCGGCCATGCCTGCCGGGAGGGAACCGGCCCTGAGCCCGGCGAACGCGTTGTATTCCTGGCGTGCTCGCTGCTTGAGTTCTTCCACAAAGGCATTGAATTCCTGCGAAGTCGGTTTGTCGATTAACAGCGACAGTAATGGGTCGCATTTAACGCGGCTGTGAAACTCCAGCAACGCCCCATTAAGGACGGGCTCGGGGTTAATCATGGATAACTCCACAGTCAGCTTCTGCTCTTTGAGCAATGTCTTGATTCGAGAATTAACCGTGGTATCAATAATTTCGAATTCTCTCATGCCCCTCAGGAGTTGTTTTTGTACAAGTTTCATGGTCACTACGGCTGATTAAGTTTCCGGGTATCCGGTGTATCGGTCTCTGATTACGTTGACAGTTCCGGGTGGGCTGACCTGGTTGCAGCTGGCTGGTCATATCTCCACGCAACGCCGATTGTCTCAGGTGACTCCTGTTCGTCCCTGTTTTGCGTTGCGTAAGCTTGTCAAGTCACGAACTTTAGATCGAATGGCCCTGGATATAAAGACATTTATTCCGATTCCTTTGCGCGGGCACGAACGGTTTTCGAGAGAAACCTGATCTGATAGCGAATGGGTCAGGGGCAGCGGGTGACTCTGCTCGAAAAATAGCACAGATCATTGTGTTTCACTGCATCTTATTGAAATTATTGATATTTCCAACAGGCTGGGTGGATCAAGGCATCGTCTGCGGATCACATACCTCATACAATAGAGTGTTTGCTGCATAAAAAGGAGTAATGGGCCTTCCTGACCGTTATTGGTATACTCCGCGTTGCTAAAATGTTTTATTGTCCCGGATGGCCAGCAGCGGCAGATTTCCGCACCGAGTGTCCTGGATGATTTTCAGCAAGTTGATGAAAATTAGTTGATAAATAAAGGTGATCTATGAGCGAAGAAAAGAAAACCAGACCCAAGGTTCCCGAAGGTAAATCACGCTACGTCGTTACTCGCCAGATGGAAGCCAATGATAAAGGCTTCGTCGGTTATGAAACCATCTGGGAAGAATTTCATAAAGAGGTCAAATACGAGACACCCAAACGTCCTTGACCCTCTTGCCCGCATCGCCCGGGGCAATCCTGCAAGTTAACGGGAAGTAACAAAAAGCCGACGCGGATTGAAATTCGCGTCGGCTTTTTTTTGCCTGCTGTCCCTGCGACACCGGCGCTCCCTGTTCGAAGGGTTTGGATAAACAGCGGGACACTCTTTGCCCACGGCGATCACGTCCCGTCCGGGAATACTTGACTGTTAGCCCTGCGGCTAGTTAATCGGCACCTGGGTAACGCCTTCGACGTCTTTGAGATCCGGGCCTTGTTCTATCTTGCCGCCATACTCGATTTCTTCATCCGAGGCATCACGCACCAGCAATATCTCCAGGCGGAAGATGACTTCGCGTTCGCACAGTGGATTGTTGCCGTCGATAATCACCGACCTTCTATCGACATGGGTCACTATAAAAGTCTTGGTCTGTCCCTGCTCGTTTTCCATCAGGATGGACATGCCAACCTCACGATACTCTTCAGGAACGTCTTGAGTACGCTCGGTAATCACCAGGGATTCGTCACGCGGTCCATACAGCTTGCTGCAGTCTATGGGTACTTCGATCACCTCGCCGGCCGCTTTTCCCTCCAGTTCCGACATGACCGCCGGTGCCAGCACCTCGTTCGTGCCGTGTACGTATCCCAGTGGGTATTCCACCTGGGTTAGTACGCCGCCGGATTTCTGGTCGATGACCTTGTAGGTCAACTCGACATACTTGCCGTCTGCAATTGTTTCGTTACTCATCTCAGTTCTTCCTTCAGAAAATGGAGGCCGCGAAAATTTTGACTTCGCCTCTTTCATAGCCGATCACCATGCGTCCCAGCCATTCACCTTCTTTCTTGGTGCTGCGTACCCTGAACAGGCAGGTGACATGCTCGCCGCGTCGGATAAAACCAAGAAAATCGTATTCTGTCATCAGGTTTCGAGTCAGTTCGCTTTTGGCAAACTGCTTACCGAGTTCGATTTCGTTGAGACCGAGTAGCAGGTCATAGGAAAAGTTCAGTATGAACTTTCCGTATTGCCCCTTGTTGGAATACTTGATCAGATCCTCCCACATGGGAAAAGCGACTGCTTCAAGCTCTTCGTCGGTCTTGTCGATAATATTCATACAACTCTCTAAGGTATACCAGCATCAGTGCTGGCAGTCCTGTCTCACGGGGAGAAGGATTTTATCAGATAGCAATGTCGGAAATAAAAAAAAGATCAACATGAATGCTGATCTTTTTATTCACCCGGGGAGGCGTGACCTACGCTTCCCCGGGGTGACATCGAGTATTACTCGTCCTCGCCGACGATGTGGTAGCAAGGGGCTTTTTCCATGGTGTATTCGCCGGTCTCTGGATCACGACGCGAAACGGTCAGTACGTGCCAGTTCTCATCGTCCAGTTTCAGCGCATCACCGCGGTAGTAGTAACCCGGCCAACGGGTTTCCTTGCGGAACAGCGTGTGTTGCATAACGGACTCGGAAGCACGATGGCGATGCATCAGTTCCCATGCGCGAAGCAGTTCGTGAACGTCCTTTGCGCCAATCTTTTGAAGATCCTCTTCCAGAATCTTCAGTTTCTTCAAACCGATACTCAAAAGCTTATCGTTGGTCATGTAGTTAACGGTCGAACCACCGCCGTACTCATCCATCAACTTCTGCAAACGATCCAGGCCCTGGCGTGGGTTGATGTAATTCGGGTTAACATCGCCGGCAACGATTTCATTGCGGTAAACCTTGTAGTGTTCCATCGGTTTGAAGATCTGTTCCTTGCGGCGCTCGATCTGCTCGTCGGATATACGAATGCCTTCGGCCTTGCCATCGTCAATGTACTTGCAGGCAGCCTTCGCAGCCAGACGGCCTTCGGTAAATGAGCCGGAAGAAAATGCATGCGGCGTACCACCGACGGCGTCACCAGCACCGAACAGGCCTTCGACGGTAGTCATGCGGTTGTAGCCCCAGAAGTACTCGTCAGGCGAGATATCCTCAGGACCTGAGCACCAGGCACCACTGCCAGTCGCATGTGAACCCATGACGTATGGCTCAGAGGTGGTGAGTTCGGGATTCTCGTACTTCGGGTTGACATCGGTTGCTGCCCACAGAACCGCCTGGCCAACGGTCATACCGAGGAAGTTGTGCCAGCCGATCTCTTCCAGGTGCGGATCCTGAAAGGCTTCCATGGTCACCATGTGGATGGGGCCACGACCAGCATTCACCTCGTTGATAAGTGCGTGGTTACGCAGGCAGGTCGGGATGGGCCTGTGGGTCGCGTGTGACAGTTCCGGATCCAGGTATTCCTTACCTACCATTTTCTGCAGCTCAGGGAACCATTTTGATTCGTACTCTTCACCGTTACAGTTCTGGGTGTAAGTCTTCAGATGCAGGAAGTAGGCGCCAACAGGGCCATAGCCGTCCTTGAATCGAGCCAGTACGATACGATTTTCCATCTGCGTCATTTTCGCGCCGGCATTGATCAATAACCCATAGGCTGAACCCGATGACCACGGTGCATACCAGACACGTCCCGCACCTTCACCAACCGATTTCGGCCTGAAGATGTTGGATGCGCCACCGGCAGCAACAATAACGGCCCTGGATTTGAACACGTGGTAGTCACCGGTGCGAACGTTGAAGCCAACGGCACCGGCGACACGGTTTGCCTTGCCGTCATCCATCAACAGATGGGTAACGCAGATGCGGTTGAATACCTTGTCAGCCGATTTCTTTGCGGCTTCAGCGACGATAGGCTTGTAGGACTCACCGTGGATCATGATCTGCCAGCGCCCTTCGCGCTGATAGGTACCGGTCTTGGGATCGCGCATAATCGGTAAACCCCATTCTTCGAACTGGTGCACGGTCGAGTCGACGTGACGCGCCATATCAAACAACAGATCTTCGCGAACCATTCCCATCAAGTCGATACGCGCGTAACGCACGTGATCTTCAGGATTGTTTTCGCCAAAGCGGGTTCCCATGTAACAGTTGATCGCGTACAGCCCCTGCGCCACGGCGCCGGAGCGGTCGATGTTGGCTTTTTCAGCGATAACGATTTTCTTGTTCTTGCCCCAGTAGCGTGCCTCGAAAGCAGCACCGGTGCCACCCAGGCCGGCACCTGCGACCAGGATGTCGATATTGTCTTCTACGATAGTTTTAGGCATTAGTAGGCTACCCCAGCTTTCATTTTAAGTCCGTTGGATTTCAGGGTATGAATATCACCGTCATCCATGCGGATGTACTTTGGCTCGCTATACAGTAGTTGGCTGTCACGCATTTCCTGGGAAGGTTCGGGCGCATCGGCAAGCTTGGGAATGGCCGTACCCCAGGGTTTGGTGGTGATAGGCGCCAGCAGGTTCATGTCGGTTTCACCGTTGCGGGACTTGATCCGCCACGCAATGACACCTTTTTCCTCGTCACGGATTACTCTTACCGAGTGACCCAGCGGGGCGAAGTCGGCATAACCGCGAACGTCAATTGCGTTTTGCGGGCAGGCTTTGACGCAGGAGTAACACTCCCAGCACATGTTCGGCTCGATGTTGTAGGCACGTCTCGTGGTCTTGTCGATGTGCATGATGTCCGAAGGGCAGATATCAACGCAATGTCCGCAACCATCGCAGCGAGTCATATATACGAAAGTAGGCATAAAATTCCTCTCTTTTAATTATTTGGCTTTAGTGATCAGCAATACAGTTCTAGTAATGGTTCGGAGACTCACGCTTGATTCCAAGCCCCATGTTGGGTGGTTTTTCACCCAGGTAAGTCGGGATATCCGGAAACTTTGCCTGCAGAGCAGGATCGTTCAAATCGCCCAGGTCGGGAAGATTCTCTTGCGAGCCATCTGCCTTGGTCAGTTTTTTCTGGTAAGCGGCCGCTGGCTTGAAGAACATGTGGGCAAATTTCGACCACAGCACGGTACAAAACAGGTTCGTGGCGGCCGCGATAAAGATCACGAAGAACAGCAGGTTCAATACCCCGGCGCCCTGAGTGATAGACCAGAGCAGAGCAAAGGTAGTCGTCATCAGCAGTGACAGGACGAACAGGTCGGCACGCACCAGGCGATACCAGGGATTGCCTTCGGAGTTCAAATCGACACGGATAAAAAACCAGAACCAGTAACCACCGACACAGACCATCAGGGCGCCGATATGCCACAGGGCCACGACAATTCCGGGAGCGGCCTCGGCAGGCGTCGGGTAAGAAAAAATCAGCATCACCGTGGTGACGACGAAAATGATGAATCCGTACATCGTCAGCAGGTGCGACTTGCGGCGATCCGGATTGCAGAACTCTGACGAGGTCAATACCTCGTTGGCCACGGTAGAAATCGCCAATGAGACCTTTTCACCACCGGGAACGGTGCGTTTCGCAGATTTCAGAGCTTTCTGGGCATTTTCAAAGAAATACTTGCCGCTCTTCTTGTGGATCACGTCGATGATGGTACCGCCGACCACTGCCAGAAACATGAGAACGACATAAGTCTGCATGACGGCAGGTGTCAGGAAACCGGACAAATCGTGAAAAGGGTTGGTGAACATGGCTGCTCCAGAATAATTTACGTCAACGGGGACATGCTAATGATGCCTGCCATAATAACCAATTAAGTTTCTTTGTTCAGTGATTAATCAAGCTAATGCGTGCAAAAGATTGAAATTGGATGGGTTTTATTCGATCGATACGAGGGGATGCGCGGATAACCGTAAAATTACCCGGCAAATTTTCCTCGCAATCACAACAGGGCATCAACGGGTATGGGGTTGGTCTGTTGATTTGAACCGGTTGAGATCACCGGAAAAATCCGCATCCAGGTTGGCTCGAACCGCGGGGATAGGGTCCAAGCCCTATCCATCGCTCATGCAATCAAGAGCGACTGCTCGCCAACCGATATTAGAAAATGGAAATCCGGCAAAGCTTGAGTCAGTGCCGTTCTGGTCTGTCCCCCTGATTTCATTGCCGCGATGCGCCCCGGGGCCGATCGCCGTTTGCCAGTGTTTTCACCGCTCCTGCTGGCGCTTAAACCAGTTCGCAGTCATTCGCGAAGGTTACTCACAACTCGACACGCATGTCGCAACTGAGCGCATTGGCGACGAAACAATAGCGGTGGGCTCGTTCGTGCATTTGGCTTAACTTGTCGGCGTCGATTTCATTCCCCGGCTCGAATTCGGTCACCGGATGCAGAATAATCTCGCCAACCCTGGTACGTCCATCCTCGGTTTTGCCCAGTACGGCAACCGCTCGATCCCGGTACCCCGTGAGCTTCCACTTCGCCTTGGCCGCCAACGCGATAAACGTCATCATGTGACACGAACTCAGCGCGGCAGCCAGGGCTTCCTCGGGATTCACATAGCGAGCATCGCCGCCGTAATCGGGCGCCGAAGTCATGGTGGCCGACAACCCGCCGGAGAAGGTCAACTTATGGTTGGGACTGTACTTCCCGTAAGCCAGTTCGCCCTCTCCCAGTGACCAGCTCAATTGTGTTACGTACTGCGACATTACCTTCGAACCTCGTCTTTACTCATAAAATATATTATCAGTGAAGCATGATGACTGTCAGTGCGTCGATGTTTCCGTGCACGCCCCGTGGAAAGATCGATCCGTCGTCCGGGCCGAAGCGCGCCGGTGCCGATAACCCGGCATTGCGGATCGACTACCGCCACCGCAACATCGGCGGCATCCACGGCAGGAACCCTGGCCCGAATGGCGCACCGATAACCGACTATGGGCGCCGCAATGCTCACCGTGGCATACCGTACTCCCGACGGCCCGCCAAACGTAGTGGAAACTGCGCCGGCGCGCACCTCTGGTCCATGCGGCACGCCACAGCGTCCTTGCGACGCCCGCGCTACGGAAAACGGTGAGATATGCGGGCTAGGTGCTCGAAGCAATCGACTTGTTGGGATCGAAGAACGGTTTCGGAACCACCTCGCAGTTCCGCGACTCGCCCACCATGTTGACGACCGCGCGCGTGCCGATGTCTGCATACTCACGCGCCACCATCGCCAGGGCGATGTTTTTCTCGAGGCGCGGCGAATGGATCGCGGAGGTCACGGTGCCGATTCTCTGGTCATCCCGGGTGAGCGGCCAATATTCCTCATTCGCGCCGACAAACGGTTTGCCGTCGATTTCGAGACCGACGAAGAGCTGCGAAACGCCCTCTTTCTTGATCCGCGTGAGGGCCGCCTTGCTGACGAAATCCGCTTCCATTTCCAGGTCGACCAGGCGATCCATGCCGAGCTCGAACGGATTGTTCTGCAAGGTCATGTCCGCTTGATACGACAGCATGCCGGCTTCGATCCGGCGGATGCCGGAGGTGTGGCCCGGATGCAGCCCCAGGGGCTGACCGACTTTCATCAGATGCTCCCAAAGATCGTCGCCACGGGATCCGTCACGCAGGTAAATCTCGTAGCCCAGCTCGCTCGACCAACCGGTGCGCGAAATGACCAGCGGTACGCCATCCCAGTCGAGCTCCATGAAACGATAGTATTTCAGTTCCGCCGGAGCATCGCCGAAAGCGGCGCGCAGGATGTCGCGTGATTTCGGGCCCTGAAGCTGCAGCGGCGAAACATCCGGCTCATCGATCTGCACATCCATGCCGGAATTCACCGCCAGCCCCCTTGCCCAGAGCAGGACGTCGCTGTCCGCGATCGACAGCCAGAAGTGGTTTTCACCCAGCTTCAGCAGGATGGGATCGTTGATGATTCCGCCATGCTGGTCGGTGATCAGCACGTACTTGCACTGTCCGACCTCGCATTTCGACAGATCCCTGCAATTGAGATACTGGGTGAAGCGCGCCGCATCCGGACCGGTGATCTCGACCTGGCGCTCGACGGCGACGTCGCACAGGATGGCCTCGTTGACCAGGTTCCAGAAGTTTTGCACGCGATCGCCAAAGTCACGCGCGATATACATATGATTGTATACCGAGAACTCGACCGCTCCCCACCGCAACGCGGGATCCGTGTAAGGAGATTTCCTGATTTGCGTCCCAAAACTGAGCCTGTTTACCAATACGGTTTCATCGGATGACATTTTCTGCTATTCCTCTTTAAAATAATATTCGTTGGCCTGACAGGCCGCTATCCAGGATACCAAGCGCGCCCGGTCGCGCAACTCGTTTACCGTCGCAACCCGGTCGGGGTGTACCTGCGCCGTGCGCTTGAGCTTCGAAATCGGTGACAGCAGAACAGGGTTGGCCGGCGATTTGCCGAGTTCGAGCGCTGCGTAAACCGGGTTCATCTCGAGTCTACTCGCCGGTCCAGTCCGGCATGGGTTGCTTGGTGACAAAGGCGCCGATTCCAGCCTCGGCATCGCGGGCCATCATGTTTTCGGCCATTGCCCAGCCGGCATACTGGTAGGCCTCATCCAGGGTCATCTCGGCCTGGCGATAAAACGCCTCCTTGCCGATCTTGACGGCGGCCGACGATTTGCCGGCAATGATACGGGCCATCCGCTCGGCTTCGTCCGCGACTCGATCCTCGGGCACGACGGAATTGACCAACCCCATTGCGGCGACGCGTTCCGCCGGCAGGAACTCCCCGAGCAAAAGCATCTCCATGGCGTGCTTGCGCGAGACGTTGCGCGACAGCGCAACCATCGGCGTCGAACAGAACAGGCCGATGTTCACCCCGGAGGTCGCGAATTTCGCCGTATCGGCGGCCACCGCGAGATCACAGGCCGCCACCAGTTGACATCCGGCCGCCGTCGCAACGCCGCGAATCTCGGCGATCACGGGTTGCGGCAAGCGCACGATCGTTTTCATCAACGCCGAGCAGGTTTCGAACAGCTCGACGAAGTAGGCCTTACCGCCATCGGCGTCCGCGCGCCGCGCGGTCATTTCCTTGAGGTTGTGACCGGCACAGAAGTGATCGCCGGAACTGCGCAGGATAACCGCCCGGATCGAGCGGTCCCGGGAGATGTCATCGAGACAGGATTGCAGCGCCGAGAGCATTTCCTCGGACAATGCATTGATCGATTTCGGGCGGTCAAGCACCACGCGGGCGACACCGCTGTCGACGTCAAAATAGAGTGGACTCTCGCCTGGTGCCGAAGAGTCGATGGCTGAATGATCGGACATCATGGGTGCCTCACATACTCACAAGTTGTTGTACCAATTCGAATTGCTCGCCCGCCTTCGAAGTTCGGAAAAATCAATGCGTCACGCGAACGCTTCGAGCAGGCTGGCTGGAAACGTCGCGGCGCCACAACGGGCCGTCGCGTCGAAACAGGGGATTTGCGGATCTGCGTGCCGAATGCGAAATCGTCTGATTGGGTCATGTCATTTACCCTGTTTGAACCAGTAGCCCGACCAGCGGGGGGAGTCTTTCAAGCGGGCGAAGTTTAGCGTTGGTTTCATTGCGAATGCGGACTAAAAATGCAGCAATCAAAGTCTGAACAGACTATTGTCATTCGCCCGGCAGGCCATTCAGGTCGACGGCACTATTTATCGGGTCTGGCAATCAGCCGAGCAAGGTTGGGCGGCCCGGATTTGATCTCGCGGGTCACGATGTAGGTCATGTACCGATCGATCCCCAGTTCGGCCGCAAGCAATGATTCCATCAGGTTCTGGAAATCTGCCAGGGTAGAACTGAATATCTTCAGGACGTAGTCCATACCACCACCTGTAGCGATGCATTCGGAAACCTCTTCCGTTTTGCGGATATGGGCCTCGAAGCGGTCGAAATCAGACTTGCGGTGATGCGTCAGCGCGATCGTCACAATAACCTGCGTCAGGTGACCGATAGAAGCAAGCGCGATGTCAGCGTGATACCCGCGTATGAAACCGGCTGCCTTCAACCGGTTCAATCGCGCCCAGCACGGCGTTGGCGACAAATTGACGATTTCTGCCAGTCTGGCTTTACTCAGCTGGCCGTGCTTCTGAACCGCGCTGAGGATTCGAATATCGATTGCATCAAGACTAGTTTTTTTCATTCATTCGGGGCTTTCTTTCAACCCACCCCCTGAGCAAAGGGAATTTCAATCGAGCCCGCGCCAGAGCAAGGGGACCTGGCGGTGTTTTGAAGTCGAGGCACCTGCGCGGCGTAAGCTTAGACATGACTGATGAACTACCCGGGTTTAAGTGCAGCAAGAATTAACAGTCTATTTTGCTTATTCTGCCGGGAAAAGAAAGGAATTCCCGGCGCAGTCCAGCCCGGGGGTATCCTTAATCTGACGAGTTTCCGCCGACACCAATAAAACTGCTCAACCGTGCAAGTTACGGCAATCTTCGGCGCATTGTCATTTAGGCTATTTCAATAAGCGGGCAGCCCTCAAAAAACCGGCGGTAGGAAAGAGCAACGAATATTTTATGAATGAAATCACCGGGTTCTTGATTTGTTCCAGGCGCAGCAAGCCTTCAGCAAAAATACGACTTCACAAAAGTAGACTTTGGTGGATTCCTTGCCAGTGACGACCTTCGGTCACAGGCGATAGCCCCAGTCGTACCAAAGGCAGACCGGGGCTAAACCGGGGAGATTTCTGCGGAACCGATGCGCGCGAAATTTACAGTGGTTTTACACGTCGTTCTTCGCCGCTTGCCGGTATGAATCCGTAGCTGCTATATATACCCTGGGCTTCATTCGATGCCAGGTATAGCAAGAAGCGTCTGGCATTTGTCTTGTTTCGACCATTCAGCATCGGGCCAATCGCGTAGCCAACCTTATCCTGTTTGTTGTAGGGGGCTGGAATCGATACCCCGTCTATGGGACGCCCTTCGCGCTTGGCGTGCGACACCTCGGTAACCCAGACGATACCAACGTCAGCCTGGCCCTGTTCGATACGATAAGGAGTCTCCCTGTGGTGGCGAGACGTAAACCAGGTCTTTCCTTCGACCGCCCAGCAACTCTTGCACTCCTTGCCCCCGGTGACCTTTTGGTGCAGATTCAGGTCCTTGAGCATCTCACTACCGTAAAACTTGAAAATACCTTCGGTTAATGGATTCGGATGAGACTGTACGAGATCGTCGCGAGCCAGGTCTTCGGGGCCCTTGATCCCTTTTGGATTCCCTTTGGCGACCATCAGTTCGAGCTTGTTATGAATGTAAATCATGTGTTCGTTCATTAAGCCCTTCTTTTTGAGATTCTTCAGGTGATTAATGTTGACGCTGGCGAACAGATCCGGATTCATCGCGGTCTTCTGCCCGTCGATCTCTCCCTGTTTCAGTAACTGGTTCTTGAAAATTTGACCCGGTGGGATGGTTTCCACATAGACAGTTTTGATGTCCGGGTTTCTCGCCTGAAAACTCTTGATTAGTTCCTCCATTACCATGAACTGATTCCCGGCGAGGTACATCACCAGGTCGGAGGTATATGAGTCTCCAATTTCACCGAAGTCGATGGTCCCATCGGTGTGAAACGTTCTATAGTCATGACCCTGGCCAGCATCCTGCGCTGCAAGGGCGGAAGTACCGAAACCGGTTAACCCGGAAATAATTAATATAAATAGCGGCAATATTTTCAACGGTTTTATCCTCCTGATTTATTATCCGACGAAGTATAAAAACAGGGGGAGTAAAAAAGCTATATCTCTAAATAACTATTACCCGGATGCCAAAATTTAGACGGGCCACCGGGTGCCCTGGGCGTGAAAGTTGGCCAGATCATTAATATCAAGGCAATGGTCGAGGCTTTGTTGCGGATTTTACATCGCCACTGACTTTTGCATTCCGAGCGCCTGTTTTCTCCGGCGCAGACGCCCATAAAACCAGCCAGGGAGCGATCTTCAGCCAGGAGCCGACTCTCGTCGCTACTGCAACTCGAGCCCCCTGTTTGTGCTCCAGTGACTCGACTGCTACCGCCAGCGCATCACCACTTCATCCAGCCGCCACATCCTGTTGAACGAGATCGGCAAAAGACTCGCGGCTTGATAGGTAATAATTTCGATCCGCGGTAAGAGAATCTAGGTTCTGCTTATAGTACCGACTATAATCACGCCAACGTCAGAAATCGGCCGGTATGTACACCAAGTATTTCGAACTAACTGAAGAACCGTTTTCTATTGCGGCTAATCCACGTTTCTTATATATGAGTTTCCGTCATCGAGAGGCGTTAGCTCACTTGCTATACGGGATCCGCAGCGATAGTGGTTTTGTCATGCTTACCGGTGAAGTTGGAACCGGTAAAACCACGGTGTGCCGCTGTCTCATGGAGCAATTGCCTGAACATTCCAACGTTGCGTTTATCCTCAATCCCAAGGTCACCGTCAACGAGTTACTGAGTAGCATCTGTGATGAGCTCGGCATTGCCTATGAGCATGTTGATCGCAGCATCAAGACGTTCGTCGATGCAATTAGCCGCTATCTGCTCGCACAGCATGCGCTCGGACGAAACACCGTGGTTATCATCGACGAGGCACAAAACCTTAGCGCCGATGTGCTCGAACAATTACGTCTGTTGACCAATCTTGAAACCAATGAACGTAAATTGATGCGTATCATTTTGCTCGGGCAACCGGAACTGGAGACGATGCTGTCTCGCCCTGAACTGAAGCAGGTGGAGCAGCGAATTACCGCACGGTACAACTTGAAGCCCCTTGATCGTTCCGAGATCAATGCCTACGTATCACATCGGCTTGCGGTTGCCGGTTGTCGGGAACCCGTGTTCTCGGCGCGGGTCATCAACAAAATCTATGCCAAAACGCGTGGCATTCCCAGGCTAATCAACATTCTGTGTGATCGCGCAATGTTGGGTGCGTATGTTAAGTCGCGGCGCAAGGTAAGCCTGAAGATATTGCAAAAAGCGACCAGGGAAGTTCAGGGGCGGCCGCCTCGGCAACGATGGTTTTTGCGCGGATCGATTGTCGCATCCTCATTACTGGTCGTTGCCGCAGCCATGGCCGCGTTGCTGTATACCAACGGCCAGGAAATATCCCTGCTGTTGGCGCGACCGTTGAACGAATCACTGCCAGATATCGTTGCCGGGTCACCGGCAGCCGGAAACCCGGAGTTGTCCCAGGTGGCGACGCTCGATGCAAAAACTCCAGAAGCGGATGAAGGGATGTCCGCATTACCGCAATGGCCTGGCGCGGTGACTGCCGAAGGCAATACACCTGCGGGCGCACATAAGGTGCTGTTCAAGCAATGGGATATACCGTTGACCGAACAAATTGCAGATCCCTGCGCACAGGCGAATACCTGGGGGCTGCGCTGCTTTTCGGGAATTGGCAATCTTGGCCTCCTCGCGAGTATTGATCGACCGGTGATCCTGACTCTGCTGGACAGTGACGGCCGGAAATATGATGTGACTTTGCTTGCGCTGAAAGACGAACTGGCGACACTGGCGTTTTCTCACGGCATCGAAACAGTGCCTGTGCAGGAACTGGAAGCACGGTGGCAGGGCCACTACCAGCTGCTGTGGCGCACTTCACCGCAAGGTTTTTCCCTTTTCAGGCCGGGAGAGCGCGGCCCGGGTGTGACCTGGTTGACGAAAAACCTGCTTGCTGCGGATATCAGGTCGGCGCAGGTGCGGGATATTTATGACTCCAATGTTGTCGAAGCGGTCAAGGCATTCCAGCGCAGTCGTGGATTGGTTGCCGATGGTATTGCAGGTCGACAAACATTGATCCATTTGAATTCGGTCAACGACGCCACTGTTCCGCGGCTCAATTACCAGGGAGAGGGTTGAGGTGTCCTTTATTCTCGATGCGATTGCCAAGTCGGAGCATGACCGACAACAGCAGGAAGTGCCGGATGCGCGCATCCTGGCAATACCGGTCGCCAGCGATCATCGGCCGCGACGTGTTTTCCCTTACCTGGTGGTCGTGGGACTGTTACTGAATGTAATCGTGCTAGTGATCTGGATGCAGTCCGACCGGCCTCTGGCTGACTGGTTTTCGCTATCACCGCATGACGCCATCGAGAGGCCTGGCGAGCAGGCCCTGGCAGCGGACAAGTCGTCTCCTGGGAATCAGATCACCGCGGTCGATACCGTCGACGCGCTAGCCTCTGCAAAATTGGCCGGGAAGCTCGATAATTCGACATCGAAGCAGACTACTGCTGATACCTCGTCCCCCCAATTTCCGCTATTGACTAAGAAATCGGAATCGACCAGTCAATCGCTGCCTGAAACCAAAAGCGCAACCATCTCTGAACCTCGCGCTACAGCAGCTGGTTTAGCAGGCGAAGCGGGAATGACACCGGCTCCCCGGGTAGCCGCGACCACGGGTGCAGAAGATACTGCTTGGGTTCGTATTGAGCCGGACACATTGACGAAAAAAATCCAGGCGGGTGAACTCGTCATTCGCTCGCCCGGCGCGCAGGACGCCAGCGAGGTGATGTACCACAGGGTATCCCGTCTCAGTGAACTGCCAGCCGACGTGCGTCGAGATTTACCATCAGTTGACTTTTCCGGTCATCTCTACTCGAGCAATCCCAAGGTGAGCTATGTGTTCGTGAACGACGGCAGGCCGGTGTTCGAAGGACAGCAGATCGTAGACGAGCTTTTCCTGCATAAAATTACGCCAAGCGGAGTCATCGTAGAGTTCAGAGGATATCTGATTGATGTCGGTGTATTGCAGAACTGGAACTTGAAATAGCCCGAATCTCAGGCGAATAACGCGTTTATCAGCCTCGCCCCCGGGTTGCTTATCGCCGCCGGCGGGTGAAGTTCGGACGACTTTTCCCGTTAGCGTAAAACGCAGACGAACCATGTTTTTCAAGTGGTCGCGAAGCCGGCAAAATCAACATCTTTCGAAAAGACGAATAGCTGTTCCCATAATTCACTGCTCCTGCCGTGTTTGTCCGAGGCTATACCAGAGCTGGCTCGGTCCATCCGGGTTGCTGCGTTGGATCCATAACAAATGCAGATTGTGCTGCTCATCGAGGGTTATTGATGGATGGGTCTGCTCGCCGCTACCGCTGGCGACGGGGGGTGCATAATCGAGACTCCATTCCAGACCCGGGTCGTAGGCGCTGATCCAGATGTCGGAGTCGCCGCGCCTGAAATCGTCCCAGGCCACTGCGAAATCACCCGCCTGATTGCCCGCAGTCGCGGGATTGTTGTGTGGTTGTTTATCGCCTTCCTCGCCGTGCACCTTTTCGTTCGGACCGAACATCGAGCCGGCGTCAGTGCCGAGCGCGGCAAAAATACCGTAGCCACTGCCGCCCCTGCGCTTGTCCATCCACGCGGCAAGAATTTCGTTCTGCCCAAATGACGACAGGGCGAGCCGTGTGACGCCACTACCCTGGTCATACTCATTTCGGTTGGAAAAGAACTCGTTGAGAGAGTGCGGTGCGCTAAAAGTCCCGGCAACCCCGGCATGGCTGAACAGTAAGCGTGTATGACCGGCGCGACGATCCTCCCAGGCGACACATAACCCGGCACTGTTGACCGCGATCACCGGAAATAGCACCGGCGTCTCCAGGCCCTCGGTTTCGACGGACTGCAACGATTCGATGACAAGCCGGTTAACGTTGGCGACCCGTAATTCAGCAATCTTGACAAACCACCTGCCATTTTCCCGCTCACGCCAGCTGGCAAATACCCGGCGGTCAAAACTGGCGATACTGACGTGGCTGGCCACAGCCTGGCTGAGTCGGGTAGGTTCGGCCAGGCCCTGCGTGGTCAATATTCGGGCGAAAACGGCAGCATCCTGTTCAAAGGCCAGCACGAAGCGATCGCCGCTGATGGCATCGATAGCCGGCTCATATGCCTCGTTGCCACTGCTCACAGCCAGGGCAGCGGGAAAGGTTTCCTGCGCCAGTGTTTTCAGGGTGACATAGATTTGTGGCGCCCCGCTGCGATTATCTTCCCAGACCACGGCAACCGATTTCCCGGAAACGGCGATATGCCGGCGTCCCGAGCCGTCAAGATGATGGAAAACCCCGGCAAGTGGCGGGCCGGAAACGTTGACCCTGCTTGCGAAAATCCAGCGATCGGCGGCCTGTGCCTGGAAAATAGCCAGGGCGAGGCAAAGCCCGGCAATATTACATTTCATTGACGAGCTATGAACTCTTGCAGCGGCGTTGACTTGTAATGGTTCTGTAGAATGTAATCGCCGTAGAGATTCATCTGCGCAATGGTTTGAAAGCCCGCCTTTTTGAACAGGGGTTTTTGATCGGCGGAGAAATACACGAATGTGGGCGTTCCGAGGATGCGGTTGCGCGTTGCAAATTGCATCTCGGTCGTTGTTTCGCCACTGCCAAGCCTGATGCGATTGCCACTTTCGGTATCGACATAGGCGAGCACAAAGGCATTGTTGTATTTTGCGTTGACAGACTCATCGCTGAATACTTCAGCATGCATTTTGCGGCAGGTGCTGCAACCGTAGCGGCCAAAGTACAGCAGCATGGGCTTGTTTTCGCGGCTCGCCACTTGCGTTGCCTCGGTCAGCGACAGGAACCGGTATCCGTCGGGTGGGGCGGCCATGAGCGTATCGAGGGACAAGGTCAGTAGAATAGCCATGACCACTGGAAGCCGGACGAAAGGGGAATGCTGCATTATGCCTGCGCTACGCGGAATGAAAATAATCCTGCCTTTATAATTCCTGATAGCCACGGATGCAAGCGGTGAACGGATCGATGGTGGCAGTTAACCTATAAGAATTTTCACGCTCAAAGGTCCGTTCAAAGGAACATATTAGGACGCTGCCCAACGCCCAAAGCAATGCTCAAAGGCGCTCAAAGGGACACACGCCTGGCGCCGCTGGAACACGCAACATCAATTAATTCCACATCACGGGAGTTATTGATGCTCAGGCAAGCGTATTTGACTGATGACCCGACCCAGGAAGGTGTTGATCTCGCTTGTTGATACCCTTACTAATACATTACCCCGCGCCGGGTGCGGCACGCTTTTCTCCGTGATGTGGACTTTATATCAGTACCTGAGAAGCCATGTTGCCTGCATGGCCCGGGTGGATCTCAATCGATTTCGCGTGAGAATGCCACAACAACATACATTACTCGTCGCGCGGCTCACCGTTTGGCAGGGTCGTCTGGCACTCGTCGAAAATTCGCGTCTTGCAGCGGCGGCAGACCTCTGAATCCAGTCGCGGATAAAGCTCCGGGATCACCTGGGGCCCCATCGGAAACATGTTCGCTTTGCCGATATCGTCGATGAAGCCGCCACTTTTCAACATCAGAAAGACTGAATCCTTCAGACGGTGAAAATAGAGACCGCCGCCCATGCGCCGGCGGCGGCGGGCTTCCCGCGCCAGCATTTCCGCGCCCGCGAGATCGATAAAGTTGATACCGATGCCGAGGATCAATACGTGCTTGTAGTCCGGGTTGTCCTGATCGTACCGGCGCAGGCTGGTTTCGACACTATTCACCGCACCGAAAAACACTGCCCCGTCGAGGAACAGCATCTTCAGCTGGGGACAGCCGGGTGCACCCATTCTCGGAATGAAATGGTAGAAGGCCTTGCCGGGTGCCGGCAGCGCCTCGCGGATTACCGGGCGCGAGGTGCGGTACAGGTACAGCAACAGCGACAACATCATACCGACGAATATACCTTTTTCGAGGTCCAGCAGCGTACCCACGAGGGTAACCGAGAAGACCACGGATTCCGCCTTGCTAGCGCGGAAAATCCTCAGGATCGTGTGGAAATCGATCAACCGGTAGGCGACCAGGAAGAGAACGCCGGCCATGGTTGCGATCGGCAGGTAACTGGCCAGCGGCGCAACCGCCAGCAAGATCAACAGCAGCAAAACCGAGGCAAGCGCGGCCGCCAACGGCGTCTGGGCGCCAGAGGCATAGTTCAGGCCGCTGCGGTTGAAAGAGCCGCTTGCCGGATAAGCCGAGAAGAAACTGCCGACGACGTTGGCGAGGCCCTGGCCGATAAATTCCTGGTTGGTATCGATGTTCTGTTCCGATTTTACCGCGATGGCACGTGAGATCGAGACGGCCTCGGTCAGGCCGAGCAGGGTGATGGCCAGCGCGCTGAATAGCAGTGAACTGATGGCGGAAAGCGACAGGTCTGGAATCGAAAGCGGCGGCAGGCTTCTGGGCAGGGCGCCCACCGTCTCAATTGATGTTTGCCCCACGCCGACGATCAGGTCGAGGATTAGTGCCAGCAGGCTCCCCGTCAGCATTGCCACGATCATGTATGGAAGTTTCGGCCAATATTTGCCGACCAGTATGCCGCACAGCAGGGTCGCCAGCCCAACCGCCGTAGCGTAGGGGTTGATCTGGTCGATCATCTCGAACAACAGCACGATCGTCTCCTGGAAAGACGTGCCGCGCGGAATGGCAAGGTCGAAGAAGTTTTTGATCTGGCTGGTGGCGATCAGCACCGCCGCACCGGCGGTGAATCCGACCACCACGGTATGCGAGATAAAGTTAACCAGGATGCCCATGCGCGCCAGGCCGAGCGCGAGCTGGAACATCCCGGTAAGAAATGAAAGCGTCAGTGCCAGGCTGATGTATTGCGCGCTGCCGGGTTCGGCGATCGGACTTACCGCCGCGAACACTACCAGTGAAATCGCGGTGGTGGGGCCTGTTACCAGGTGCCAGGACGATCCAAAAAAAGCGCCGATTACGGCAGGCACCATTGCCGCGTAGAGGCCGTACTCGGGCGGCAGTCCCGCGATCGTGGCAAATGCCACCCCCTGGGGTAGCAGGACGATGGCACCGGTCAAGCCGGCCAGCAGGTCAGCGCGAGCGCTGTTGGCGTTGACCCGCGATCGCCAGCGCAGGAACGGAAATACCCGGTAAAGGCGCAGATTGGTAGCGAGTCTCACCGATGGGTCCGATTTGCGTTCATGCGCCGGGCGGAAACCGCTCGCGTCCGATCACGTAAGTGATCTCGGCTTTGCGGCTTGCGCGCGGTGTATGGCGGTAACGAGTCGTCCGGGTGTTCAGGCATGTTGCGGTCTGTCGGTCCTGCTGGTTGTGTAGCCTGCGGATAGCGTCCCGTCGTCGTGCCGACCGGACTGGCGTTTTCCGGGTGCCGGGAATGAAACCCCAATCTACACTTTTCCCGCTAAAATTCCAAACGCGATGCAAGCCGCGCCCGTTATTTCGATGCCTTCCGTATCCGCGGCAGCCATCGACGAGTACCCGTGGCGCGCTTGTATTTGCCGGGGAGGGTGTTTATTCTTGCCGCAGTTCAAACGATCCAGCACGCGGGTCGCTAACCAGCCATTGCGAATTCCTCGGAACCCAAGATAATCGGTTTTGCATACGACCCCGGGATCAGCAAGATTTCGGGAATGTACGCTACCGGCCCGGTATCGAGGCAGACCGTTCAGGAATTGATGAAGAATCGTGATCGAATGCAGCGTTCTTGCAGCTTGCCGACGGCGCCGGCCGGGCCGGCCTGCGACCGTGATATACGTCCGGGTCAGCGCCCGGCGGCGTTGCGACTAATCCTGTTGCGAGTGTTATTGCTGACTGCCGTTGTGCTGCCGCAGCCGAACCTCCATGCCGACGCAGGGACCCGTGTCGCCGCCGCTGCCAGCCTGCAGTTCGTATTACCCGAGATCGCCGCCGCCTTTCATGCACGCACGGGTCATGGCTTGCGCATTACCTATGGCTCATCCGGAAACTTCAGGCGGCAGATCGAGCAGGGCGCACCCTTCGAACTGTTTCTATCGGCCGACCAGGCCTATGTCGAAGCCCTGGTCGAACAGGGACTGACCGCGACTGCTGGCCGCGATTACGCGCTCGGGAAAATTGCCGCGATCGCCCCGCTCGCTGGACGCATCCGGCTCACCCCAGACCTTGCCGGTATCGCGCAGGCGATCGCCGCGGGCGAGCTCGAGCATTTCGCGATCGCCAATCCAGAGCATGCGCCCTATGGCCGTGCGGCACGCGAGGCGCTCACCGCCCTGGGTCTCTGGCAGTCGCTGCAACCGTATCTGATCCGTGGCGAGAACGCCTCGCAGGCGCTGCAATTCGCTACCAGCGGTTCCAGCCAGGGCGGAATCGTTCCCTATGCGCTTGCGCTGGTGCCCGCGATCGCTGCAAACAACCAGGTGGTATTGCTCGCGACGGCGAATCATCAGCCGCTGCGCCAGCGCATGGTTTTGCTGAAACCCGCGGGCCCGGTGGCGCGCGAGTTTTTCGCTTTCATGGGTGCTAGCGAGGCCGGTGCGATTTTGCAGCGCTTCGGCTTCGATCTTCCGTCGATGCCGGCGGACTGAGGCAGGGAAATGGATACCACGGCCCTGGCGCTCTCGCTGAAACTCGCCTTCTGGACTTGCATTATCCTGTTGCCGCTGGCGGTGTTTGTCGGGCGCCTGCTGGCCTGGCGCGACTTTACGGGCAAGGCGCTGGTGGAGGCGGCCATTGCGTTGCCGCTGGTGTTGCCGCCCACCGTGCTGGGTTTTTACCTGCTGCTGGGCATGGGGGCGACCTCGACGCTCGGCCAGTACTACCACGCGCTCACCGGGCGCCACCTGGTGTTCAGCTTCGATGGTCTGTTGCTGGCCTCAGTCATCTTCAACCTGCCGTTCGCGATTCAGCCGCTGCAACGCGCTTTTGAAGCCATTCCGCTGCAAACCCGGGAGGCGGCCTGGTGCTGCGGCCTGTCGCCGGCCCAGACCCTGTGGCGCATCGAGCTGCCGCTGGCCTGGTCGGGTGCGGTATCGGCCCTGGCGCTGACCTTCGCGCACACACTGGGCGAATTTGGCGTGGTGCTGATGGTGGGTGGCAACATCGAGGCGGAAACCAAGACCATCGCGATTTCCATCTATGACCGGGTGCAAGCCCTCGACAATCACAGCGCGGGGCTGATGTCGGCGGTCCTGCTGCTGTTTTCATTGCTGTCGATCGGGCTGGTCTACCGGCTGTCGCAGCGCGCCAGAAAGCATGTCCAAAGCCGGCCTTAAGTTAAAGTTGCGGCAGCGTCAGCCGATTCCGCTGGATGTCGAAATCGATTGCGACAGCGGTGAATTGTTGGCGCTGGTCGGACCCTCGGGCAGCGGTAAAACGACAATTCTGCGCAGCATTGCGGGGCTGTACCAGCCACACTCGGGTTTTATCCGCTGCGGCGAGGAAACCTGGCTCGAACGCGAGCGTGGGATCAACGTGTCGACGCAGGATCGCCGCATCGGCTTCGTGTTCCAGGATTACGCTTTGTTTCCCCACCTCAGCGCGCTGCAGAATATCACCACCGCCCTGTCGCACCTGGATGTCGCCGCGCGCGATGCGAGGGGACGTGAACTGCTGGAGCAGGTAAACCTGAAGGGCCTGGAACAGCGTCTGCCCGTTCACCTTTCGGGTGGCCAGCGCCAACGCGTGGCATTGGCTCGGGCCCTGGCCCGGGAGCCGAAAATTCTGCTGCTCGACGAGCCGTTCTCGGCGGTCGACCAGATTACCCGCCGCAAGCTGCAACAGGAGCTGGTCGTGTTGCGGCGTAGCATCGATATACCGATCGTGCTGGTGACGCACGACTTGTTCGAGGCGGCCTCGCTCGCCGACCGGCTATACGTTATGCATCGCGGTAAAACCCTACAAAACGGCGCTCCGGACGAGGTGTTGCAGTATCCGCGCAATGCGCTGGTGGCCAGGTTGGTGGGACATACTAATATTTTTTCGGCGACCATCGACGCGCACGACTCACGCGCGGGAATATCGCGCATCCTTTGGCGTGGAGCTGCGCTCGAGGTAAAGCTCGATCAGCGTCAGGCGCCCGGCAGCGCGGTAGACTGGGTTATTCACCCGGCGCATATCGTCATGCATCGGCGCGATCGGCCTTCGCTCGGCGAGCGCGAAAACCCGCTGCGCGGCGTGGTACGCGAGTTCCTCAAGCAGGGTGAGAGCCTGGTGGTGAACCTCGAACTCGACGGTGACGATGCGGCCTTCATCAGTTTTTCAATCAACCGTCACAGCGCCCGGCGCAACAACCTGGAGATCGGCGCCGAGGTCGGCGTTTCCCTGCTGGCCGACGGCATCCACCTGATGGCGCCAGAGCGCTAATCCGCAGGGCGACTGGTGGCCGTGAACGCCGGGCAAGGGCTGCTGATTGTGGCCTGACGCTCGAGGGAAGCAGGGATAGACAGAGTAACTAGGGTGATAGCTTATATGTATTATACAAGTCACGGGTGCCCCTCTACTATATCTCGGCAATTACTCAAAAAAACCAAGATCGACACATGGCTGGGATCCTAGTCAACGCTTAATCCTCGTCGATGTGGCTTTTCTAATAACAAGAGGGGAGCATTGAATGAGCAGTAAAAAAGCCAAGAAACTTTCAAATCAAGACTACGACGAGGCGACCCGGAACCAGATCGAAGGCATGATCAAGGCCGAGGCAAAAGCCATCGCCAGTCGCAAAGGTGCTGTCGAAGCCGAAGAATGCGAATGTAAGGACGGGATGTTTCCTTCCGGCCCGGTGCGCAGCGACGTCACCAGTCGAAGGCAGTTCCTCGCGGCGACAGCCACAGGGGCTACTGCGCTGATGGTGGGTTCAGCCGCGCAGGCCGCGGCGCCGCCGGGCGCGATGGACTACCCGGTGCAGGAAGATCCGACCAAGGTGCAGGGCCGGCTGACCAACGACGACGGCGGTTACGGCTCGCGCTCGCAATTCGAAACCGAGGTGCGCTGGCGTTTTCCGACCGCGACCAAGGAATCCTCCTGGACCATGACCCCACTGGACGCGGGCGAGGGCATAGTGACGCCTTCCGGCCTGCATTTCGAACGCCATCACGGCGGTATTCCCAATATCAATCCCGCCACGCACAGCCTGACGGTGCACGGGATGGTCGACGGGGCGAGAAAGTACAGCATGGAAGACCTGAAACGATTTCCATCCGTTTCCCGCTTCCATTTCATCGAGTGTTCAGGTAACGGTCTCACCGAATGGCGTGAACCCACGCTGAAGACCGTGCAGGGCACCCACGGATTGACCAGTACCACCGAGTGGACCGGCGTTCCGCTGTCGACCATTTTGCGCGAAGTCGGGGTGCAGGACGGCGCCGCCTGGATCTTGGCCGAGGGCTCGGACGCGGCTGTGATGACGCGCAGCGTGCCCATCGACAAGGCCTGGGATGACGCGATGCTGGTCTATGCACAAAATGGCGAGGCACTGCGGCCCGAGCAGGGCTATCCGTTACGCCTGCTGTTACCGGGTTTCGAGGGCAATACCCATATCAAATGGTTGCGCCGCCTCGAGATCAGCGACAAGCCGTTCATGACGCGTGAGGAAACTTCGAAATATACCGACCTGTTGAGCAGTGGCAAGGCACGCCAGTTTTCCTTCACCATGGAAGCCAAGTCAGTCATTACCTTTCCTTCCGGCGAAATGAAATTACCGCGTGCCGGCTTTTACGAGATCTCGGGCCTGGCCTGGTCGGGACGCGGCGTCATCAAGCGTGTCGAAGTCTCGGTGGATGGCGGTAACAGCTGGCAACTGGCCGAACTGCAGTCCCCGGTCATGCCCGTTTGCCACACGCGATTCCGCTTTCCATGGCACTGGGACGGTAAGCCAGCGATATTGCAGAGCCGCTGCCAGGACGAGACCGGTTACGTGCAACCGACGATCAAGCAACTGGTCGACGCACGCGGCCTCGGCGGTGGAAAATATGGCTCGATCTATCACCTGAACGGTATTCAAAGCTGGGCAGTCGCAGCAGACGGAGGGGTAAGCAATGTACACAAATACTAAATCTTGTAAGGCACTCATCGCTCTGCTGGCCGGGATAGCCATGTCGATACTGCCGGCGCTCGGCAATGCGCAGGGTTACTCGGGGCCGTACAAATTCGGCGTCCCGGCGACCAGCGCGGATATCGCGGCGCTGAATATCGACGTAATGCCGGACGGCCGCGGCCTGCCCAAGGGTAGTGGTAACTATGAAACCGGTAAGACGGTCTACACGGCCAAATGCCTTGCCTGCCACGGTCCCGATCTCGGTGGCATCGGCGCCACTGGCGGTGCCGCTTTAATTGGTGGTCGCGGGTCGCTGACAAGCGGCAAGCCGAAGAAAACGGTCGAGAGTTACTGGCCTTATGCATCCACGGTGTTCGATTTCGTCAAGCGCGCGATGCCGTTTAATGCACCGGGTTCGTTGAGCGACGACGAAGTCTATGCGGTGACCGCGTACATACTTGGTGAGGCCAATATTTTCGACAGGAAGGCCACGCTGGACGCCACGTCGTTGCCGAAAATCAAGATGCCCAACGCGGATGGTTTCATCGCGGATGCCCGGCCCGACGTATTCAACTACGAATAATCCTGGTCCAGGTATGACTGCATATCCCGGGGGCCTCCAGCGCCCCCGGGTTTTTCCATCAGGCTCACCCGCGAAGCGAAATTGTTAGCACCTCGGCGAGGGACGAATTAATAGCAGCAAACCTGCTATCTATAGTGCCTTTGTCGACTGCAACCCCAAATGAGATCTGCGCAGCAGGCACCATTAATTTTGCCTGGCTGTTTTATGCGTAGCGGCCCTTGAAGGGCATGACGAAGAACATCACCACTATCCCCAAAAATGAAATGATTGTCGTCCACAGCGCCACCGAATAAACACCGCGCAACGCCCGGTTTGCTTTTTTCACCAGTTCAAACCCGGTGACGTAGATTGTTTCACAGGCACCGTTTCCGGTATCCGTTCGCGTGGTGCTGGTTCCCCGGTAAAAACCGTTACCCGGGTTGCTATAGGTGACCAGCATCCCCTTAAGCCGAATGTGATCGCCGGGTTCCGCTTGCATCAGTTTGCGCTTGATATTTTCGTCATCGATCAGCACGTGATTATTCGATAGCTGCGTCTCGTCGAAGCGGTCGCGCACCTCGCTATTGGGCCAGGAATACCAGCAGGTCCAGGTGCCGTTGTGAAATTCCATATCTCGATAGACACCGCTAGCGACGTTGCTGCCCCACACCACGCAAAGGTCGCGCAGATTCAGGAAATCCTTCCAGCGTCTGTGGTGGGTGATGTCGGTGAAGTCATCGGCATCGTGGTAACTGACAACGACACCATCGAGTTCATAGTCATAGATCGGCGTAATGAGATATTCCTGGTCGTTTGCCCGAGTGCTAAAGCTTTCCTGCCTGGTCTTTTTCTGCACTGGTTCGCCCAATTGCTCCAGGTCATAGAAGGAAGCCCCCGGCAATTCATCCTTGTGGAAAAACAGGTAAATGCAGGCAAGCAGGCTGATAGCGAACACTGACTTGAATATCTTGTCGACAATTGACTGCATGCGTTCTGGCTTTTTTCTCTGCAATAGACCGTTCGAAGATAGCAGTCCCTGGCAGAGAGTCCACCGACTGTAGAGGAGTCAAAACCCATATTGGATTTATTTATCGGCCAATCCGAAATAGCCGGGTATGTCGACCCTGGCAGCTCGGCACTATTCGAATCGAACATCCGTTTCGGTGAATCTGAAGCAAGCCGGGTCGGGAGTTAAATTAAATTGCGGATATCCGCTGCGATGATTGACTCGGCTGTGCCGACCGCCTTATTGCGCAGGATTCTGTTATTGTCGATGAGAATGGTCACCGGGGTTCCCTTGATGAAGTAGCAGGAACCATCGGCTACTTGAATGGCGACCCCGTCGGTGATCGGGTTTTTGAACAGTGGGACGTCGAAACCCCGGCTCTTCAGCCAGTCCTGGCTGCCTTTCCATCGGGGTTGATGAACAGGATATCGGGAATGGCGGCCTCCATACGATGCAGGCTTTCCGCGGGCGGAGTCGCCGTGGATGCGTTAAAAGACAAAGCCAGCAGGATTAATATCAAGGGTCGCATTGCAGAATTCCAGGCCGATTGCAGCAATCACACCAAGCGCCCTCAACCCGGCCTCAAGTTCATCATTCTGGGATTGGGGTAGCCTCGGAAAGGTCAGTCGTTCCGGGTCTGGGTACTGATTCTGGTAGCTGCCACCCGGTCGCGGTAAGCAATGATCCTCGCTTTTAACCCTGGTCGACCTGCCGTTTTCACGATAGCGGCGATGTCGTCGTTGCGCGTGTCGCGCGACGTCAGGTCCAACATCTGTCCAAGCGCCCGTAACGACAGGGTGCTGGTACGTTGATGCAATTCATCGATGAGTTCGGGCCATTCCTGTGGGCTCGCAAGATCGCTTGACAGGCCGCAGGCCAGACTCTCATCGGCCGACAATATCCGCGTGTCGATCAGTAGATCGCGCGCTGCGTCCTGACCGATTAATTGAGTCAGGCGGCGGGTGCCGAGCGCCAGTTCGAAATTCCAGCCTGGCATTTTGAACCGGGCATCGCTGGCGGCTACCCGGCGCCAGCAGGCAGCAAACAGATCGGCACCGGCGCCGACGATTTGCCCCTGGCCCAGCGCGACCACCGCAAAGGGTGAGTGATATATCGTCTGCAGGAGGGTCTCGATGCGCAGCAAGCGCCACAGTAGATCGCCGTCGCTCAAGTTCTGCAGATCGCTGAGGTCGAATCCGGCACAAAAGTGCCGGCCTGTGCCGCGAATGACGCAGAGGCGAATGCCCGACGTTTGCGTTAGCGCCTGGATCAGCGCTTCGGTCAGGTCGGGGTTCAGCGCGTTGGCACTGTCTGGCCGATTTAATGTGAGCTGTAGCAGTCCATCGGCCTGTTCTATCTTGAGGACTGTTTCATCGGGGCTGGTCATCCGGCGTTCCTTGAGCATGGCAAAGCGCTATGTTACTACCGGATCGGGTTTGGTGAGAACAACTTCGAAATTTTGTCCGAATGTCGGCGTTACCCGAGTATCGCGGACACGATACCGGACACCTGATTCCACGCTCTTTGCCCATCTTACGAATTTAGCGGTGCTTCGCTGAAACTCTACAACACCTGCCTTGTTCCCGAGGTGCCGGACAGATTGCAGCTGTGGGGACAATTGAGCAAATTCTTCCCGCACTTCGGGTAGCCGGAAAAAAGAGGGAGATTAGATATCGTGCTCCGCGAATAGGCGTCCTGCTTTACAGGTTATGTTCGGCTTCCTGGCTGGTAATCACATCCTCCCAATGGGGTCGCAATTTCTTACGCCCGGTGACCATGGCCCTGGCGAGATTCTCGCCTTCGAGAAAGCTGCTGATGAACACACCGCCGAGATGGCAAAACACCAGTAGCAAGGTGAAGTCGGCGAGGAATTCGTGGATGTTTTTCATCCAGTCTCCGTTCCACGAGGAAAATAGTGTGGCGGCAAGCGGGCCCTGGCCTTCGGTAGCAATGAGCACGATGCCGCTGAAGGCGACCATAACGATACTGGTTAACAGCAGCATCACCATAACGGCGGCAACCGGATTGTGGCCGAGGTAGTGGCCCGGCTTGAATGCGAGCATGTCTTTGAGATGTTGCATAACAACTCGGCGAGAGCGGACAAAGCTGGCGAAGCGAGCGTTGCGGGTTCCCACCAGTCCCCAAAACAGGCGAAAAGCAATCAGCGACGTTACCGCATATCCAGCCCAGATGTGCACAGTCATCCAGTCGTCTTCGGTAATGAAAGCGATGACAAATGAAATTACCAGGCTCCAGTGAAATATGCGGATCAATGGATCCCAGGCTTTCACGGAGGATGGTGTGGCGCTTTGGGTTAGCATGTCCTTTCCAGATTGATGAAACACGCGCTACATTAGACATGCAGGCTTAAGGAATTCTTAAAAGAGACTCACCACAGGAAATTTCCTGCGCGGCGCAACCGCGGACAGTTTTCCTGTATGCCCGGCTGCGATTTCAAAAAAGTATACTGTCCCGAATGGCATTTAGTTGAGGGCGTCATCCCCGCGCAAACGGCGGTCCGACGATTCGGTCTTGATACTACTGGACGGCAGTTGTCAAAAGATTTCCGCTTTCGCGGGAATGACCCTGTCTTGTCCATTAAGTGCCGTTCGATACTGTCCCCGTATTTTCCCGGAACCCGGTGAGATATGCAGGCTAGGCGAACGAGGTCGATAAGTCACCGATGCGGGATTCGTCAGGATTGATACCAAGCCCGGGGCCGCTCGGCAAGTCGAAATAACCGCCATCCACGTTGATGCCATTTTCCGGGTCGTAGTTTTCCTCGATGTAACTGCCGGCGGTCCACACTGCCTCGAGTAAACGCGGTTCGACGCTAGCGGCGATGTGCAGTACCGCGGCAGCGACGATGTCCCCTCCCCAGCAATCCTCGCAGGTATGCGGTATCGATCTCGCGGCACAGATATCGCGCACCGTCGCCATCGCGTTGATCCCGCCGAGGCGAGTCATTTTCAGCCCGAAGCCGTCGCAGACGCCCATTGAAATCGCGCGCAGCACGTCGTTCAGGCATTCGGTATTTTCGTCGATGACGATGGGTTGGGCGATCTGGTTGCGGATCGAGGCGACTTCCTCCATGGTATTGCAGGGTTGTTCGAACACGAACGGAATATCGCGGCAGGCGAGGCTCAGGCGGATCGCCTGGCTGGCGGTCATGCCGCGGTTGGTATCGACAACCAACTGCGCCTTGCCGCCAATTTTCTCCCAGACCTTCTTCACCACGGCGATATCGATGGCGACATCGCGACCGCCAGCCTTGATCTGTACACGCCGGTATCCTTGTGTGACCTTGTCGATGGCGATCCGCGAAACCTCGTCCGGACTGCCAAGGCCGATGGCATAGTAAGCAGGCAAGCGCTCACACTCGGCGCCGCCCAGTAGATCACAGACGCGCCGACCGTAATGCTTGCCCATCATGTCCATGACGGCGACATCGATCGCCGCCTTGGCGTAATTATGACCGTTCAGCAAGCCATCCATGTGGCGGCGCAGCAGCAGCGGCGTGAGCGCCGACTGACCAATCAGGTTCGGCGCCATTTCGGCAATCGCGGCGCGCGCACCGAGTGCATGTTGTGGTTGGTAAACCGGCCCTAGCGGTGCTGTCTCGCCCCAGCCAACCAGCCCGGTATCAGATACCAGTTTGACAATAGTGGTGTCGACGGAATGCAGCGTTACGCGGGACATGGTGTACGGGCCACCGATGACGGGCAGGTCTTTTTGATAAATGTGCAGTTCGCTGATGCGCATTGGATTGGCTTCCCTGGGGAGGACGGTACCCTCTATTTTTGCTTGGCGCCGAGGAACTGGGTGGCCAGCAGTAGCGTGGTCGATACCAGGATCATGATGGTAGAAATTGCGGCAATGGTGGGGTCGATGAAATCGCGCAACGCCGCGAACATGTGCTTGGTCAGGGTCGCGTTGGTGCCACCGGAGACGAATATCGCGATGATCACTTCATCAAACGAAGTCAGGAAAGACAACAACGCGGCAGTTACCAGTGAAAACTTGATCTGCGGCAGGGTGATGACAAAAAACGCTTTCAGTCGGGTTGCGCCCAGGCTTCGCGCCACTCGCTCCTGGTTCAGGTCGTAGTTGCGCAGTGCCGAGGTGATGACAATCATCACCAGCGGAGCTGCCAATACCGAATGCGCGAGCACCAGCCCGGTAATGGTATTGTTCAGTCCGATGCGGCCATAGGCGTAAAAAGTGCCGATGGCGATGAGGATCACGGGTACGATCATGGGCGTGATCAAAAACATGAACAGTGCACGAGCCGCGCGGTGTCCGGAGACAAACAGGGCATAGGCCGCCATGGTGCCAACGGGTGTCGCCAGCAGCATGGTTAAAACCCCCACCTGCATCGAGGTGACGGTTGCGCGCATCCACTTTGGCGATTCAAGGTAAACGTCATACCAGCGCATCGACCAGGTTTCGGGCGGAAATTCGAGGTATTGTGAGGCGGAAAAAGACATCGGAATGACAATCAGGGTAGGGATCACCAGCAACAGCATGATGATCGCAGCGACAACGTACAGCCACAGGCGATCGCCGTGGGTCAGTTGCGTATCCGATGCCGGTTTTTTCAGCCAGCCCATGTCAGTGTTTGCCAAACAGGGCGGCATCGAGTTTCAACACTTTCGAGGCCACGAACAGTATGATCAGTGTTGCCACCAGCAATACCACGCCGAGGGCACTGGCAGCGCCCCAGTTATACTGATTTTCGAGTATGGCCGTGATCTGGGTCGCCACCATCACCACGCGTCCGCCACCCAGTACCGCCGGCGTGACGTAAAATCCCAGGCATAGCACGAACACGATCAGCGATCCGGCTACCATGCCGGACAGCGATAACGGGAAGTACACTTTCCAGAAGGCCTGAATCGGTGAGGCGCCGAGATTGGCGGCGGCGTGCATCATGTCGCGCTCGATCTTGCGCATGGACCCGTACAGCGGTAATACCAGGAATGGCAGCATGATGTGGGCCATACCGATCAACGTACCTGTCAGGTTGTGCACCAGCTTGAGCGGTTCGTCCCACAGACCCGCAGCCATGCCGAAGTCGTTCAAAATGCCATTTTTCTGCAGCAACACCAACCAGGCATAAGTGCGCACCAGCAGCGAAGTCCAGAACGGCAACAATACCGCCAGCATGAAAAATCCGGCCACGCGCGCAGGCAGGATAGCGAGGAAATATGCCAGCGGGTAACCGATCAATATGCACAGCAAGGTAGTCAGCAGGCTGACCTGGAAGGTGGTTGTGAAGGTGCGAAGGTAAGACTTGTACTCGATCATCTTCTGGTAATGCTCGAGCGACAGCTGCCCGTTGTCGCCGATGAATGACAGGTAAAAAAGCCAGCCTACCGGGATTACAATGATTGCAATCACGGCCAGCAACGAGGGTAACGCCAGGCTTAGCAGTGCGCGTTGCTCGCGCTTTTCCTGGCGCCTGAGCAGTGTCTCGTTCAACAGTCCGCTACCCATGTCGCTGTCGGTTGTGGAATTCACTGAACTTCGCCACGTGGAATGATGATTACGTCGCTGCGATTGAGACCGAGGGAAACGGGATCACCGGGCCGTAGCGAATTTTCCGATGAAGCGGAATCGGTGGCAAAACGAAAAGAAACATCGTGCCGGTCACTAATCGATGCCAGCGCGAATGCCGTATCGCCCTGGAATACAAATTCTCGAATCGTGCCGGAGAACACGAGAGTCTGTTGCGGGTCGCTAACCGTTTCACGTATCACGGACAGGCGCTCGGGTCTTATTACCAGCGAGTAGTCGCCTGCGCTGACAGGATCGTGGCTGATCAAATTACCTGCGAATGACAGTTGTCCGGAACCGTTACGCGTTAGTGGCAACATCGTTGATTCGCCGATGAAATCGGCGACAAAGGCATTCGCTGGCCGATTGTAAATGGCGTGGGGCGTGTCAACCTGGGCCAGCTTGCCGTGATTGATGACCGCGATGCGGTCCGACATGGTCAAGGCCTCACGTTGATCGTGGGTGACGTACACCGTGGTGACGCCAAGTTGCTCGTGCAGATGTTTCAGTTCGATCTGCATTTGTTCGCGAAGCTTTTTGTCGAGAGCCGACAGCGGCTCATCCATCAGCAGGATGCGCGGACGAAACACGAAGGCGCGCGCCAGCGCGACGCGTTGTCGCTGCCCTCCGGAAAGCTCCTCGATGCCGCGTGCGCCAAGGCTGGCTAACTGTACCGTGGTAAGCGCCTCGTCCACACGTTCGGCGCTTTCCTCGGCACTGACGCCCCGCAGTTTCAGCGGGAAAGCGACATTTTCCGCTACCGTCATGTGCGGAAACAGGGCGTAACTTTGAAATACCATGCCGACATTGCGCTTATGCGGTGGCGTCAGGATCATCTCGTCGTCGCCGAAACGAATGCTGCCCGCATCGGGGCGGTTGAACCCGGCTATGGCCATCAACAGGGTCGTTTTACCCGATCCCGATGGCCCCAGCAGGGTCAGAAACTCGCCACTTTTTATGTCGAGGTCGACCGAGTCCAGCGCGTAGAATTTGCCGTACTTTTTGGTCAGGCTTTGTATGCGGATGGGGAGTGCCGTCGGTTTTTCCGACGGTTGAGTATCAGCATTGCTTTGCACGATGATTATTCCTTCAGGATCGCTGGCAACGGTGCTGGTCGAGCCATGCTAAGGCTCGACCAGCGACGGTGGTTACTCGCTCATGAGCTCCATGTAAAGCTCGAGTGCCTCGGTTCTGTGCTGGGCATAGAATTCCAGGTTGATGGGCAGCATCATCGGGACGTTTTTCGGATGCGAGGGCAGCGCTTCGATCAGTTCCTTCGATGCGGTGGTGACCTCGTAAGCCTTCTTGTTGGTCGGACCGTAGGTAATGTGGAAGGGCAGGTTGGCCTGGTACTCGGCTTTGGAAATCTCGTTCAGGAACTTCATTGCCATTTCCTTGTTGGGCGCACCTTTTGGCATCGCGAAACAATCGTAATCCAGCAGGGCCTGGTTGAAGGTGTAACCGACCTTGGCGCCATCCTTCTTGGCATTGTCGAAGCGACCGTTCCAGCCAGTGGTCATGTCGACCTCGGCATCTTTCATCAACTGGGCCTGCTGTGCTCCCGAACCCCAGAACACGGCGATGTGGGGCTTGAGTTCACGAATCTTGTTAATTGCTCGCAGCATGCCTTCTTTGGTGGACAGTACTTCGTACACTTTTTCAGGTGGTACACCGTCTGCCATTAGCGCAGGTTCAAGTGCACCGTCGACGTTATTGGCGCGATAGGCGCGAGTGCCCGGGAATTTCTTCACATCCCAGAAGTCGGCCCATGAACTGGGTGCGCCCGGGCTGCCAGGTTCACCATATTTATCGGTGTTCCACGACATGACGGTGGCAAATACGTCGGCTCCCACGCAGTAATCGGAGTAAAGATTCGGGTAGAACGTCGAAACGTCCACCACCGAGTAATCGATCTTTTCCAGGCAGCCTTTAGCGGCCGCGGAAGCGGCACCGCCCGATCCGGTAACGACCAGGTCCCAGGTCACCGAGCCCGATTCAACCTGCAGGCAGGTTTTCGACATGCTGGCGCCCGATTCACGGATAATCTCGATACCGGAATTCTTCGACGCGTCGGTGAACAGCGCTGCATCCTGTGCGGCGCCATAGCTACCGCCCCATGATACGACCGTGACCGGATCGGCAGCGGAGAGTCCGGTGGCCATGGCAGTAGACAGGGTCAATCCGGTTGCCAGCAGCACCCTGCGGACACGATAGGTTTGTTGTTTTGACTTGGGCATTCTACTCCTCCTCAGGACGTGAAATCAGTTTGGTCGAAATTTCTAGTTTATTTATTTTTTATGTCGAGGCAGGCTAACCTGGCACATCGATATTCGAGTATAAACAGCTTGGCCTGTCGATTCTAGCCAGTTGAATAATATTCACCCCCACTGGCATAAATTATGAATTGCCGGGTGCTTTATTATGCTGAACTGTATATTCCTGCAGCGGATGCCGTTGCGGGCGCGGGTGATGTCGAAACGATATCGGGCTGTCAGGTGTCCCCGGGCCCGGGAGTCCAGGTCCGCTGCACGGATCGAACGTATCTCCCGGGGTGGTCATTACCGGATGATCGAAAACCCAGCGTTGGTGAACGCTGCTATCGGCAATGGTCTCACCTTGCAGCAAATCGATCCCCACCAATAGTGAGTTGTCTAAACGTGGCCCCCGATTGCCCTGCTGGTCTATTCACGGTAAGGTTCAGCTGGCTAACTTGAGGTATGTTTATGACCAGTCGAACCATTTTGATCACGGGCGCCAATCGCGGTATTGGGCTGGAACTTGTCGAACAGTTTTCCGCAGATGGCTGGGTCGTACTCGCCTGCTGCCGCAGCCCGGATGATGCTGACGCATTGCGTGCACTCGGCAAACAATATCCGACGCTTGAACTGCATGCGCTGGACGTTACCGACTATGATCAGATGAAGGCCCTGTCAGCCGAGCTGTGCGCTCGCTCGATCGATATATTGTTGAGCAACGCGGGCATTTACGGTCCCAGGGGTAGCGGTTTTGGCGAAGTGGATCCCGTGCAATGGCGTGAAGTACTGGAGGTCAACAGCATCGCGCCACTGATGCTGGTGCAGGCTTTCGTCGAGCAGGTTGCGGCCAGCCAGCAAAAGCTGGTAGCGGTGGTCAGCAGCAAGATGGGCAGCATAGCCGATAACGGCAGTGGCGGTAGTTACATCTATCGCAGCTCCAAGACCATGGTTAACCAGGTCGTCAAGAGTCTGTCGATCGACCTGGCGGCGCGCGGCATCAGCGCCATCAGTCTGCATCCGGGCTGGGTCAGAACCGATATGGGCGGCGCCAACGCCGAGATCGGTACCGACGAATGTGCCTCCGGCCTGAAGGCAATACTGCAGTCGGCGGGACCTGCGCAAAGTGGTCAGTTCATCGAATTCAACGGGGATCCCATTCCCTGGTGAGACGCAACCGGGAGTGTCGTGGCGAAGGATTCCGCTTTCTAACAGGGCTCGGCACAGAACACGGGCCAGGGCGTAAACTCGTAGGCGCCTAAATCAACCTGGGCAATCGTGTTCAGATAACCGTCCACAATTCTACCGTTACCGGCGATATCCGTTGCCGGAAGATCTGCAACAGCATTGTCCCCGGCATCGATGGCAGGCGAGGTCAAACTTAACTGATAGTCCTCGTTCAATTTATCCATAAAGAGAGGATCGGCCGAGATATTGCCATTCTTACTCGTTTGATCGGTACAGACACCGCCATAGGCAATACCTGAGGGTGCAAATACGTTGTTGAACCTGACTGTGGGCGTTTCGAAATTACTGGGTTGAACGTTTTCGCAGAAAATCGCGGTTTGTCCAGGTTTGCTCACCATGATGTTGTTGACTAATTGCGCCTGTCCGTCGAAGCCGTCCGCGCAAATCGCCGAACCCTGTGCACCGTCATTCTCTACGATCGTGTTGTTTATGATACGTGGCCCAACTGAACCTGACGGAACCAGCCAATCTATGCCACCACAGTTTTCATCGATATTGTTCGCGATTATGTTCTGTAGAATGAGTGCCTCAGAGCGATGTCGAATTTTGATCGCGCCGCCCGAATTCCCACTGATTGTATTTCCCTCGATTATCGGCGTTCCCGCGTCCCAAAGGGTAATTCCCCCTGCGAGATCAATAGAAGCATTATCGATAATATGGTTATTGACGATCGCCGCGGAGGCAACTCCCCTGACAAGAATGGCACCTCCGGCCCGACTACCGGTGCATGTGGCAACGTTGTCACGTAAGGTATTCTGTTTGACGATTGCCGAGGAGGTATTCAACTCGATACCCGCCCCGTCGCAAATCGCAGTATTGACAACGATATTATTGATGATGCCCGGAGAGGCGTTATTCGCAAAAATGCCTTTGTCATGGCCGTTTTGAATGGTAAATCCCTGCAGGACCGAATCGGGGCCTTCCCCGTTACTAAAACTGACCACCGGCGCAGAGGACCTGCCCCCGTCAATGATGGTCACCAATGGCCCTTGTTCACTGATCAGCTTAATAGCCTTGCCGCGAAAATCTATGGTTCCCAGGTATGTTCCCGGTGCTACCAATACCGTGTCGCCGTCTGTGGCCATATCAATCTGGCCCTGGATGATCGAAGCAGGAAGCAGGCTCCCAGCTGTCGCGGCAAAATTCTCCGCGTCGCCCGCGGCATCTTGCGGAGAATCACGGCAAAAAAGAAAGAGTGTTAAAAAACAGAAAAGAACGTCAACCGTATTTGCAGGTTCCTCTGCAGATGACCCATCAGATGACCCATCAGATGACCGGTCGCAAGCGGCCACGGCAAAGCAGAAAACACCTATTGTGGCTATACGTAAAAGTCGGTTGGTAAATTTCATCTTGATCACCATGACTGCATTGCATTTGAAAAATAATGCAGTCGAAATTAGGCGCATAAGTTGCAAATGGCAACTTAATTCGATCAAGTATTGGATAGTGCTACCAGTAGCAGCACTCGACAAGCCTTCGTGGCGGGTATGCAGGCGATGCACGATGGGTCTGGCGGCGTTACGGAACGCAATGCTACCAGGCCAGTTACCGGGTGTTGTTGATAGCGAACTGCTGAAGTCGCTTAACAGCCACACCGCCTGTTATCAAGAATGGCGTGACCACTGCCTCAACTGATCAGGCTGGCGGGGTATCAGGACTGCGCGAAATAATTCTGTAAAAAGGTCTCGAAAGGAATATCGTCGGCGGCTTCGATCGCCTGCTGCCTGGCGATCGAGTCGCGCGCAAGCCCTTCGAAATGCCGGAGTTTGGCCTCATCGAGCGGACGCTCGTCAAACCACTGCTGATGCTGACGCGACTTGCGCAGGGCGAAGTGATAGAACTCTTCACCGTTTTGCTCCATTTCCGCGAGCATGCGCGCCGACGGAGTCAGGTCCGGACTGGTAATCTTGGCACGTTGCCGTTGCAGCGCATCGCAGTAACTATGCACACGGTTATCCTTGTCCAGCAAGTCACAGCCGGCTGACATCTGTTCAAAAATTTCGTTGGCCCAGTCACGCAGCAAAACTTCTTCGCCATTGCGGCGCAGTTTCAACTGCGGATCACGGCCACGCACGGCAACTTCGTTGAGGTTGTATTTGATTGCGGCAAATTCGGCATCGTCATAGGGCGCGCTCGGCGTCAACAGGCTGAACAGCAGGAAAGATTCGAGGAAACGCATCTGCTCCTCGCTGATGCCGAGCGGCTCAAACGCATTGACATCCAGCGAGCGCAATTCGAGATAGGCGACACCACGCCTTGCCAGCGCCAGTGTCGGTTTTTCTTCACCCCGTAAAATCTGTTTTGGGCGCACGCTCGAATAGTACTCGTTTTCGATTTGCAGTCTGTTGCTATTGAGTTGTTGCCACTCGCCGTCACGCACCATTTCGATTTTGGCGTATTCGGGATAGGGTGTGGAGATCGCCGCCTGTAAACTGTCGACATAGCCCTGCAGGCTGTTGTAATTAACCTTGATGCTGGCCTCGCCTCCCTTGTCGTTCTGGTAACCGATATCGCCCATGCGCAGCGAAGTTGCGTAGGGCGCGTAGTAGGAGTATTCACGCCATCTTTGCAGCGAAGTCGGGCTCGCCCCGAGAAAGGACGCACAAATCGCCGGTGATGCGCCGAACAGATAAGGCACCAGCCAGCCGAAGCGCTGCAGGTTGCGCACCATGCCGATATAGGAATCAGAGATGAAGGTCTGCAGATCACCTTTGTCACCAACCACCGATTGCATCAACTGCCAGAACGACTCGGGATAGGAATAGTTGAAATGCACTCCGGCAATGGCCTGCATCATGCGCCCATAGCGGTGTCCGAGGCCGCGCCGATAGGCGGTTTTCATACGGCCTGCGTTGGAACTGCCGTACTGTGCGATCGGAATACTGGCATCGCCTTCGACGACGCAGGGCATGCTGCTGGCCCACAGAAACTCGTTATCGAGCTGGCTGTAAACATAACGATGGGTATCGTCGAGGAAGCCCAGCGTATCGCAGAAGTGGTGAAACGGTGGTGTGACAAATTCAAGCAAGGCTTCGGAATAGTCGGTAGTAATGCTGGGATGGGTCAAAGCCGACCCGAGTGTTGCCGGGTGTGGTGTCTGGGCGATTCCGCCATCGGCGGCCACGCGCAGGCTTTCTTTTTCCAGGCCGACCTGACGTTGCTGTAAAACTTTGCGGATGTCGCTGTCGAGCAATTGCGCGACACGTTGTTCAATTACGGATTTCAATACGGGATCCTGGATAGTTCCGGCTAATTGCAGGGTGCGATTGTGCCTAGGTGGGGCCCCAGATGCAAAAAAATCAACCGCTGTGTACAGCTTGTTGCTGGTCGCGCCACAGTACGCCGGTGAGGCAGCCGACATTGCCCGCCGCGCGTGACAATTCGTCGGTCGGGCAGGTCAGGCAGTCGATGCCGAGTTTCTCGAACTCGTCCTGTAGCGAGGTCAATCCGGCGACCATCAGGATGCGCCGCGGACCCAGGGTTACAAAGTTGATGCCGCGGTAACTGGCCTGATCGTCGTGAAAGTCTGGAAAGATTACCTGATAGCCGAGCTCACGCAACTGGATGACGCAGCGGTGCGGTGTGCGCCGCGGCCAGCAGATCGCGAGGTCACGGTCGACGATGCGCAGCATGCCCATGAAATGCATGCTGCCGAACGGCATATCCACCGCGATGAGCTCGATACCGAGGCCGCTCAGCAGGTTGCCGATCTGGAGGATGGCGACATCGTTGGTGCGCAGGCCACGACCGATCATGGCGGTTTTTTCGTCGAGCCACATCAGGTCGGCCCCTTCGAAGGTGGCATTTCCGGTCAGCGTTGCGAGGATTGGAATACCCAGTGCCGCAAGCTTGCGCGCCACCTGGCGTTCTTCGCCGGCGCGTACCGTCGATGCTGGTCGCGCCAGGATCGCACCGTGGGGCGTCATCACCAGCAGGTCTGCACAAAACATCAGGTTTGGCGCGCAGGGCAGGTCGGGCTCGACCGCATGGACTTCGACACCGGCTGAGCGATAAGCTTCGACCATTGCCTGATGTTCCTCGCGTGCGCGCCCGAGATCTACGGTATCGAGCATCTGTATCGCGTCATGGTCGTCCTGCGCGGCGTTCAGCTCTTCGCCCGGGCAGTGCACCAGCACCGATTTCAGTAGACCCCATTCCGAGTCGATGCCACAGTCGGCCCACAGCCCGCCCAGCTCTTCGCGGTGCGTGGCCAGACGCGGCGACCAGTTATCACCGCCGTAGGCCGCGCTGCCGAAAGTGCTGGTGGAGGATTTATCGTTGGACACCATGCGCTATCTGGCCGCCAGTTGTGTCTCGATTAGCGCCACCCAGAAGTCTGCGCCGATACACAGAATTTCATCGTTGAAATCATAGGCCGGGTTGTGCAGGCTGCAACCACCGATACCTTCGGCACCGTTGCCGAGCAACAGGTATGCGCCCGGGCGGGCTTGCAGCATGTAACCAAAATCCTCGGAGGTCATCGCCGGGCGACTGTCACCAACGACGTTGTCTGCACCCACTACGGCGGTAGCCACCGCCGCTGCGATTGCGGCCTCGGCAGGCGTATTCACGGTGGGGATGAAATTCCGCTGATAACTGAATTCGTAGCTCGCGCCGTGGGCGGCACAGATACCGGCAATAATGCGTTCCATGGTTCCCTCGATGTGATCCTGCACCTTGATGGTCAGCGAGCGCGTGTCACCTTTCAGCAGTACCTGGCCCGGCACCACGTTCACTGTGCCGTTGGTGATGAACTCGGTGAAGGAAACGACCGCGCTGTCCAGCGGGTCGAGCGAGCGTGATACCAGTGTCTGCATCGCAGTCACGATTTCGGCGCCGATGACGATTGCGTCCTTGCCGAGATGCGGCATCGCGGCGTGATGGCCGACGCCGTTTATGGTGATTTCGAAATTATCTTCCGCTGCCATAATCGAGCCCGCGCGTACCGCGAATTTGCCGGTTTCCAGTGAAGGAAAATTGTGGATGGCATAGACCGCATCGATCGGAAAGCGCTCAAACAGGCCATCGGCGATCATCGCGCGCGCGCCATCGCCGTGCTCCTCGGCGGGCTGGAAGATAAACGCCACGCTGCCGTTGAAGTCACCGTCACGGGCCAGGTACTGCGCCGCTCCCAGCAGCATTGCAGTATGGCCGTCGTGCCCGCAGGCGTGCATCTTGCCATCGTAGAGCGAGCGATACTCGAACGAGTTCTGCTCCTGTATCTTGAGTGCGTCCATGTCGGCGCGCAGGCCGAGCATGCGGTTGCCATTGCCCTTCTTCAGCACGCCAACGACGCCGGTGTTGCCGATGCCGGTATGCACTTCGAGGCCGAACTCCGCGAGCAATTCGGCGACCCGCGCCGCGGTGCGTTGCTCTTCGAAGGCGAGTTCCGGGTGGCGGTGAATATCGTGCCGCCAGGACTGCATGCTGGCCTGCAGGGCCGAGGTATGTGTGGTGAGCCGTTTCATGGTGTAAAGTGTCGTCAACTCTTGCACAATTTACAACCATGTTCGCAAAACATTTGCAGCTGCTGCGCAGCGAGCTTGAGCGCGCCGGAATCGACGTTGCCATTATTACCGATGACGATTCGGTGTATTACTACAGCGGTTACTACGATTACCTGCACATGGAGTTTGGTCGCCCGACCTTGCTGATGGTGGCACGCGATGGCCCGAGTCTACTGATTACCCCGGCGATCGACGCAAACATGGCGCTCGAGCATGCCTGCGTCGACCGTATCGAGGCCTGGAACGACGGTCTGGGCCGGGAGTGGCGCGAACACATCCCGGCGATGTTGCCGGGCAACGCGCGCATTGCCATCGAAATGACGGCAATGCCGGCAGTAGTGCGCGGTTATATCGGCTCGTTGGTGACAGCGGATCGGCTCGTCGATGTGATGCCGATCGTTGCCTCGATGCGTATGATCAAGTCCGAACCGGAATTGCAGCTGGCGCGTCATGCGGGTTTGGT